>OLSF01002114.1_pt1 | contig 16375 bp, 10 predicted proteins | sample 1672301 | NCBI WGS metagenome assembly OLSF01 (sample SAMEA3136669, study PRJEB25190) | human gut metagenome | biome: human gut; feature: human-associated habitat; material: faeces | place: Austria | collected 2013
CCTGCACCCAGATCCGCTATCATTTATGGTAGCGGATTTTTTTGTCGCCGCCCATGGGTACGATACGCTGGGAAGGTACTATATTCGCCGTGACGGGCATCTTCCGCCACGGCTTTTTTATGTAACAAACCAAGACACCGCTCCTATACTTTGCGCATAAATCGTACAAAGCAGGACGTGTCCCTGCACCCAGATCCGCTATCATTTATGGTAGCGGATTTTTTTGTCGCCGCCCATTGGTACGATACCCTACACACAAAAAACACCGTCCGAAACTCCTCGGACGGTGTTATATTTTTATCTCGTATTACAGATTTGTATACTCCATAAGGCTCTTATCCACCTCACGGGCAACATCTCTGCCCTCTCTGATAGCCCATACTACAAGTGACTGTCCTCTGCGCACGTCGCCTGCGGCAAAGACGTTCTTCACGTTCGTCTGATGTGTGCCGTCGGCTGTTGCGATATTCGTTCTGCCGTCTACCTCAACGCCAAAAGCCTTTGTGAGATAGCTTTCAGATCCCAGAAAGCCTGCCGCAATAAGAACAAGCTCGGTTTCTACCTTGTATTCGCTGCCCTCAACAGGCTTCATTATCGTTCTGCCTGACTTAGGGTCTTTCTCCGGAGAGAGCTTTACAAGCACTGCGCCCTTAAGATTGCCCTTTTTGTCTTTGAGAAACTCCTTGACAGTTGTCTGATAAACTCTCGGGTCATGACCGAACACACCGATAGCTTCCTCCTGACCGTAATCTGTCTTGCAGACCATTGGCCACTGCGGCCATGGGTTGTCCTCGGCTCTTGTGTCAGGAAGCTTTGGCATCATTTCAAGCTGCAAAACGCTCTTTGCACCATGTCTTACGCTTGTACCAACGCAGTCATTTCCTGTATCTCCGCCACCTATTACCATGACGTTCTTGCCCTTTGCGGAAATGTGGTTTTTATCCGTAAGACCGCCGTTCAGCAGCGCCTTAGTTGTGGATTTCAGAAAATCCACTGCAAAATAGATACCCTTTGCATCTCTGCCCTCGGCTTTGATATCTCTAGGGTTTGAAGCACCACAACAAAGTATTACTCTGTCGAAGTCCTTGAGAAGCTCAGCCGCTGTGATATCCTTGCCCACATTAACGCCTGTGCGGAACTCGATGCCCTCTTCTTTCATTATGTTTATCTTGCGCTCGATTATCTGCTTTTCAAGCTTCATGTTCGGTATGCCGTACATAAGCAGACCGCCCACTCTGTCCTCACGCTCGAAAACTGTTACACTGTGACCTCTCTGATTGAGCTGGTCAGCGGCAGCAAGACCTGACGGGCCTGAGCCTATAACAGCGATAGTCTTTCCTGTTCTTACCTTTGGCACTCTTGCTGAAGCATATCCGCAGGCATAGGCATTTTCGATAATGCCGTATTCGTTAGCCTTTGTGGTAACAGCGTCGCCATTAGCTCCGCAGGTGCAGGCTTTTTCGCAAAGTGCAGGACAAACTCTTGATGTGAACTCAGGAAAATTGTTCGTCATATGAAGTCTGTAATATGCCTGCTCCCAGTTGCCCTTGTATATAAGGTCGTTCCATTCAGGGATAAGATTGTTAAGCGGACAGCCTGAAAATGCGTTGCCTATCTTCATTCCTGCCTGACAGAACGGCACACCGCAGTCCATACATCTTGCTCCCTGCTTTTGCTGCTCCTCCTTTGAAAGAGGAGTGTGAAATTCATTAAAATTCTTTATACGTTCCTCAACGGAGAACGCTGCTGTGTCCTCACGCTTATAGTCCATAAAACCAGTTGGCTTTCCCATATCTCAACTATACTTGCTTTCACAGCAAGTATATCCTCCTTTCGATTTTAAAAGTACAATATCTCATGTGCGCAGGCTTACTGCTTGCCGTTGATGATCTGATAGAATGCTTCTATCTGCGCCTGATCACTACTCATACCCTTTTCTTCCATTGAAGCTATAGCAGACATCATCTTCTTGTAATCGTGAGGGATTATCTTCTTGAACTTAGGCAGATATTCCTCAAAGTTATCAAGAATACGCTTGCCCTTTTCAGAGCCTGTTGCGTCAACGTGCTGCTGGATAAGGTCTTTGAGCTGAATTATATCGTACTTCTCCTTGACCTCAGAGAAAAGTACCATTTCCTTGTTGAGTCTTGTGTAAAGGTGTCTGTCCTCGTCAAGAACGTAAGCTACACCGCCCGACATACCTGCCGCAAAGTTTTTGCCCGTCTTGCCGATAACTACCACACAGCCGCCTGTCATATACTCACAGCCGTGGTCGCCAACGCCCTCGACAACTGCCACTGCACCTGAGTTTCTTACGCAGAAACGCTCGCCTGCAACACCGTCGATGAACGCCTTACCGCTTGTTGCACCGTAAAGTGCAACGTTACCGATAATGATATTGTCCTCGGCTTTGAAAGTGGAATCCTTCGGAGGATAAACAACGAGCTTACCGCCTGAAAGTCCCTTGCCAAAATAATCGTTAGAGTCGCCCACAAGCTCGAGGGTCAAGCCGTTCGGGATAAATGCGCCGAAGCTCTGTCCGCCTGAGCCGTTGCAGACTATCTTGTATGTATCGTCAGCAAGTGTGTTATAATACTTTCTTGTTATCTCTGAGCCGAAGATAGTACCGAATGAACGGTCTGTGTTCTTGACATTTACTGTGATAGACTTCTTCTCACCACTCTTAAGATTTTTCTCGAACTCCTTCATGAGTACCTTTTCATCAAGAGTGTTTTCAAGCTTGAAGTCATACTTGGATTTCTTGTTGTATTCTACCTTTTCTGAAACGTAATCAGAGTTGATGATATTAGAAAGGTCAACTTGTGCCGCAGTGCCTGTGATACCAGTCTTTGGCTTGATAAGGTCAATTCTTCCCACAAGCTCGTCAACTGTTCTTACGCCAAGCTTTGACATATATTCTCTAAGCTCGGAAGCCACGAATATCATAAAGTTCATTACATATTCAGGCTTGCCGGGGAACTTCTTTCTAAGCTCTGGGTTCTGTGTTGCAACACCAAATGGGCAAGTATCAAGATTACATACTCTCATCATTGCACAGCCGAGTGTTATCAGCGGAGCTGTTGCAAAGCCGAACTCCTCTGCGCCAAGGATCGCTGCGATAACAACGTCACGGCCTGTCATGAGCTTGCCGTCTGTTTCGATAACGACCTTGTTTCTAAGACCGTTCTTGATAAGGGTCTGATGTGCTTCTGCAAGTCCAAGTTCCCATGGAAGTCCTGCATTGTAGATAGAGTTTCTCGGAGCCGCACCTGTACCGCCGTCATAGCCTGAGATAAGGATAACACCTGCGCCTGCCTTTGCAACGCCTGCCGCAACTGTACCAACACCGCACTCAGAAACAAGCTTTACAGAAATTCTTGCGTTCTTGTTTGCGTTTTTCAGGTCATAGATAAGCTGAGCCAAGTCCTCGATAGAGTAGATATCGTGGTGTGGCGGAGGTGAGATAAGCGACACGCCAGGTGTGGAGTGTCTTGTTTTAGCTATCCATGGATAAACCTTTTTGCCAGGGAGATGACCGCCCTCGCCAGGCTTTGCTCCCTGTGCCATTTTTATCTGTATCTCATCAGCAGATGTGAGGTATCTTGAAGTTACACCGAAACGTCCCGAAGCCACCTGCTTGATAGCTGAACATCTGTCCTCAGAAGTACCCTTTGTGAGAAGTCTGTCAAGGCTCTCACCGCCCTCGCCTGAGTTTGACTTGCCGTGAAGTCTGTTCATTGCGATAGCAAGTGCTTCATGAGCTTCCTGAGAGATAGAGCCGTAGGACATAGCGCCCGTCTTAAATCTTTTTACAATAGAGTCAACGCTCTCAACTTCCTCCAGCGGAACAGGATTTTCAGCAAAGTTGAAATCCATAAGACCTCTGATGTTCACAGGGTCCATTTCCTCAGAGATAAGCTTTGAATACTTCTTGTATGTTTCATAGTCGCCAGTCCTTGCAGCCTGCTGGAGCAGGTAGATAGACTGAGGATTGTAGAGATGCTCCTCCTTGCCGCTTCTGAACTTGTGGCTTCCTCTTGATTCAAGCTCTGTGTCTGTGCCAAGTCCAAGAGGGTCAAAGGCTGATGTATGAAGTCTGTCAACGTTCTTTTCAATATCAGAGATAGTGATACCGCCTATCCTGCTGACAGTACCTGTGAAGTATTTGTTTATAACATCCTGACCGATACCGATAGCCTCGAATATCTGTGAGCCTTGATATGACTGTATAGTAGAGATACCCATTTTTGAAGCTATCTTTACGATACCATGGAGAACAGCCGCATTATAATCGTCAACAGCGGCATAGTAATCCTTGTCGAGAAGATCGTCAGCAATAAGCTCGTGGATAGTTTCCTGAGCAAGATAAGGGTTGATAGCGGAAGCGCCATAGCCAAGCAGTGTTGCAAAGTGATGAACTTCTCTAGGCTCGCCGCTTTCGAGGATAATAGCAAGAGATGTTCTCTTCTTTGTAACAACAAGGTGCTGATGAAGCGCTGATACTGCAAGCAGTGACGGGATAGCAAGGTGGTTCTCATCAACTCCCCTGTCTGAAAGGATAAGGATATTTGCGCCCTCGCTGAACGCCTTGTCTGCTTCTATATAAAGTCTGTTTATAGCCTTTTCAAGTCTTGTGTTCTTATAATAAAGTATAGGGATAACAGCTACCTTAAAGCCAGGAATGTGCATATTCTTTATTTTAAGGATATCTGTTGAGGTAAGGATAGGGTCGTGTATCTTCATTACCTTGCAGTTCTCAGGCTTTTCTTCAAGAATGTTGCCGTCCTCACCGATATAGACAGTTGTGGAGGTAACTATTTCCTCTCTGATAGCGTCTATAGGCGGATTTGTTACCTGTGCAAAGAGCTGTTTGAAGTAGTTGAACAGTGGCTGAGGCTCTTTTGAAAGCACCGCAAGCGGGCTGTCTGTACCCATAGCGGCAATAGACTCAGAGCCGTTCTTTGCCATTGGCAGGATAGATGTCATAACGTCCTCATAGGTATAGCCAAAAGCTTTCTGAAGTCTTTGTCTTTCCTCGTAGCCGTGTTCCTCTACCTTGATGTTTGGTATCTTAAGGTCTTTAAGTCTGACAAGGTTGCTGTCAAGCCACTCGCCGTAAGGCTGCTTTGAAGCATAGTATTCCTTAAGCTCGTCATCGTCGATAACTCTGCCCTGAACAGTATCAACAAGAAGCATTTTGCCCGGGCGAAGTCTTTCCTTTTCAACGATATTGTCCGACGGGATAGGAAGTGCGCCAACCTCAGATGAAAGGATAAGATTGCCGTCCTTTGTGATATAATATCTTGACGGACGCAGACCGTTTCTGTCAAGCACTGCACCCATGATATCTCCGTCAGAGAAAAGGATAGAAGCAGGTCCGTCCCATGGCTCCATCATAGTTGCGTAATACTGATAGAAGTCTTTCTTAGCCTGACTCATCGTGCCATTGTTATCCCATGGCTCAGGGATCGTTATCATGACAGCCAGTGGCAGATCCATTCCACTCATGACCAAAAATTCAAGTGTGTTGTCGAGCATTGCTGAGTCAGAGCCTTCTGTGTTTACAACAGGTGTGACCTTATCAAGGTCGCCCTTCAAATGCTCAGACTTCATCGTTTCCTCACGAGCGAGCATTTTATCAGCATTGCCTCTGATAGTGTTTATCTCACCGTTGTGAACGATCATTCTGTTAGGATGCGCCCTCTGCCAGCTTGGGTTTGTGTTGGTAGAAAATCTTGAATGTACCATAGCGATAGCAGACTCGTAGTCCGTATCCTGAAGGTCAGGGAAGAACTTTCTGAGATCCTGCACAAGGAACATTCCTTTATATACTATAGTTCTGCTTGAAAGTGATACAACGTAGGTGTCCTCATTTGACTGCTCGAACACACGTCTTGCAACATATAGCTTGCGGTCAAAGTCAAGACCCTTTTTAACGCCCTTTGGACGCTTGATGAAGCACTGCATTATGGCAGGCATACACTGGGCAGCTCTCTTGCCAAGCACCTCAGGCTTTGCAGGAACAACTCTCCAGCCAAGGATCTCCAGACCCTCTTTTTCAGCGATTATCTCAAACATCTTCTTTGCCTGATTTCTCGCAAGCTCGTTCTGTGGGAAGAAGAACATACCAACGGCATAATCTCTCTCCTCGCCAAGCGTGATTCCAAGCTCAGCGGCGGCGATCTTCTTGAAAAATTTATGTGAGATCTGAAGCAGGATACCTACTCCGTCACCTGTTTTGCCCTCTGCGTCCTTACCAGCACGATGCTCAAGCGTTTCAACGATAGTCAGTGCATTTGCAACAGTATCGTGGCTCTTTTTGCCCTTAATGTTCACAACAGCACCTATTCCGCAGTTATCATGCTCGAATTTCGGTGAATACAGGCTTTTTACATTAGTCATATCCTCCATGCGTTCCATTTTTATCACCCTTTCCTGCCAAACTGTAAAAAAATTATAGCTTATCGTTCAGCAACGTATGTTATTTCACGGCTCATAGCCGATTTTTAGCTGTTTTTAACAAAAAAATTGCAGGAAGAAATTAAAATCCTGCAATCCTGCATAAGTGTAAACAAACTCAAAGCGTGGTTTTTCGCACAAATGCAAGAAAATAGCCTTTTGCCGTCTTTTTTGGCGGCTTAATCATTATAACACACATTACAGCAAAATGCAAGAGCGAATGATAAAACTTGCATAAATTCATTATTAATTTTTAGTTAATCGGTATACATATATAACTTATGATTTCATATCGCTTTCCTAGGTAAACCTCGCAAACTAACGTAACAACGCTCTTTTCAGCTTATTTACAGCCATTTTCAGCGGAGAATCGTACTCTTTGTAAAAATGCTGATAATCCTTAGAATTGTTCCAGTCGCCACCCCATTTCCAGCCGTGACGCCTGAAAATGCAATAGCAAAGGTCTGTTCTGTCAATCTTGTGATCAAAAGCCTTGTCACGGTCTGCATACTCTGTAGCATTGGCAGGCATGACCTTATTCCCCACTATATAAGGATTTATAAGAGGGTTTATGTCTATCGCCCTGCCGTAGCTGTGAGCCGAGATAGTGTTGGTACCAGCCACCACCCTATAGTTGAAGGCAGAGGAATTGTTATCCGCCATTGACCTTTCATCATCAGCGTCATACTCGTCCACGAGCCTGATTTTTTCTATCTCATAACCGCCCTCGAAAAGCTCATAGAAAATATCCAGAACCTCCTGCGCAAGCTTCCTCGCCACGATAAGCTCCCCCGACTGCACCTTATGCTCAAAGTCATAATATCTCACACGCAGATATGCAAGGTCGCCCAGCTTCACATAGGGATTTTCCTTATAGGAAACGCCTTTGATACGCTCTATCACCTCGTTTGGAAGCTCCTCAGCCGTAAAGCCCTCTCTGTATAATATCTTTTCCATAAAAACACTCCTTACAAAAAGCGGTCAAGGCATGATACCTTGACCGTCCTTATTATTTATCCGCAGACTTGTAGTACATAACAACAGGCGTACCGTAAGGCACGTTGTCATAAACATATTTGGCGTCGTCATAGCTCATATTTATACAGCCGTGAGAGCCGTTGTATTTGTATATCTCACCGCCGAAATATCCGCCTCGCCACGTTGAATCGTGAAGACCTATTCCGCAGAGAGAAACGTTGTTCCAAAAGTTGCACTTTGTATCCCACTCGTCGCCGTCGGCATTTGTGTCCTTCATACGCTTGTTGGTCTCCTTTGACCACAGCTTATAAACACCAGGGAGAGTTGTTCTCGCCTCAGATGTGGTCTGACCTGAAACTATATAGGTATCGAGCTTTTTCTTGCCCTTTTCATAATACCACAAGTGCTGGTCGGTAAGGTCTATCTCAATATAAGTGTCGCCTATATCATCGTCCTTGCTTCTCGCAGACTCAACGCCTGTAAAGTCAAAATAACCGGTACTGTAATAGATAGGGTCTACCTTGTCAACGCTCTCGCCCTTTTCAAGCATATCCACAAGATCGTCACAAGTCTTTTCCTGATCTATCCACCAGCCGTATTTAGCATCAGAGCTTGTCGGCACGATTATGTCGCCCTGCAAAGTGGCGTGGAATTTTCTCTTAGTATTATATGTATCATACTTCTTTGCGAGCTTTTCCACATACTCCATGGCTTTCTTTCTGTCCACAGTGTAGCTTCCGTCATCTTTGAGCTTTATCATCTTCATAAGCTCCTCGCCCGTGAGAGTTTCTGTGGTGTAGTCAAAATCGTATGTGACAGAAAGCTGGAAAACATCATTTCGTTTCTTGCAATCGTCCTCAAGGTCTGCGCTCTTCACCTTTGGAAGAGAATAACAACCTGTGTCCTTGTCAAGCTCAACGCTAAGCTCACCTGCCGCCACGCTTTGCGTAACATAAGCTTCAAGCTTTTTCATATCGGTTATCTTGTTTCCCTGCACCTCAGGGGTGATAACATAAGCCGTCTTATCCTCGTTAAGACCAAGCTTTGCGTCGGCAGTTTCAACATCGCCCCAGTTTGCTTTCTCCACAAGCTTCTGAAGCTTCTCAACATCAAATGTGATGTCCTCATTAAAGCTATAGATGGAGTTCTGTATAAATCCAGAGAACCATGTTTTTCTGTTCACGCTGTCATAGATCTTCTGAAGCTCGTCCTTGCCGCTTAGTCTGTAATCAAAATCAGCCGTCTTGAAAACAACAGGCGTGCCGTCGATAGTTTTGACCGTAAGCTCATAAGGCATATCGTTCACCCCGAGCAGATCGCAAGCCTGTTCAAATGTCTTTCCGCCCACGTCAACGCCATTCACTGTTGTGCCGCTCAGAAATCTGTTGCTATAGTAAGCTCTTCCAATGAAATATCCTCCGCCTACAACTATTATGATAGCCGCTGCCGCAGTGCCGCAGATAATGCCGATATTGTTGCGCTTTTTCTTTCTTTTCTTATTCTTTGACGAACCTTTGACAGAGCTGTTTTTCTTCACTGATGTCGCAGGCTTTTTCGTTATCTTTGTGGAATTTTCCGTCATCAATTATCCTCCTGTACAAAATGACGTTCGGCATATGCCGACAATGTATCAAGAATAATTATATCATGCTTTTTTCCTTTTGTCTATAGGATAGGCTGAAAAATTTGTCACAAAAAGAGTGCCGGATATTCTTATTTAATGTACAAATAAACGTACTGCAAAAAAACTACACGCAAACACAGTAAAAAAATATCGGGCAGATAACTCCACCCGATACAATATCAGTCTTTTATATACTTGTTCTTGACCTCGCTGTAGGTCTTGCAGAAGCGGTCATGGGAGATATACGCTCCCCAGCTCATGTTATCGTCCACCTGAGGGTCCATAACATATACCTGACCGTTTATCGTTACCTCCACCCACATATGATAGCCGTAACCGCCTGCCGCCATAGCGGTCTTGCCGTCAACGGTCTTTGCGTCAAAGCCTATGTAATTGAGCATTGCGGCGTAAACGTAAGAATATTCTGTACAAGTGCCGTAACCGTCCTCAAGAACAGCCTTGACAGGATTTGCCCAGCCGCCGTAATCGTAGACCGTGTTCTTTATAATATAATCGTAGCAAGCCACAGCCTTTTCATAGTTTGTCATATCATCTGATATTATCTTATTGAGATATTTCAGAAGTATCTTTTCTTCCTTTGCGCTGAGCGTCGCCTTTGGATCAAGCACTGCAGAATTAAGTCGCTGTGCAGGGGTCTTGCCGTTGTCGACAACAGGCGCAGTGGTTGTAGTTGTAACAGGCTTTTTAGTTGTTGTCACCTTAGTGGTGGTGGTCTTTTTCTTGGTAGTAGTCACCGCAGGCGTTGTGGTCGTAACAGGGGCAGTTGTTGTCTTTGCAGTGGTAGTAGTTTTTGCAGTAGTAGTTTTCACTGTTGTAGTCTTTTTTGTAACCTTTGAGGCAACAGTATCGCTGTCAGTAGTGCTGACAGGGGCGGAAGTAACAGCAGAAACCTTTGTTTCAGACTTTGAAGCCTGCTGAGTTTTCTTTGTCACAAGACTTACTGATATGCTAAGCTTTGTGTCAGCGGAAGTCACGCTCTGCACTGCGGTCACTGACGCTGGCTTCTGTGATATTACAGAGGTCGTTACGCTCTCTGATCTCAAAGCTGTTTCGGAAGCTGACTTTGTTGCCTTTGTTGTTTCGCTTTTTGCAGTTTTTACAGCCTTAACAGCCTCGGTCTGAGAATTTTTCGCAGTTTCCTTGACGGCTGATGTTGTAAAAACAGTTGTGATATCCCCGATCTGCTCAGATGTTTCCTTGTCAGAAACAGCAGAAATGACCTTTGCATTTTCAGGCGGCATGACCGCACATGGCTGGATAACGTTTTTATCAAGTGTCGCAAAAGTTACAGCAGATACTGTCACAACTCCGCAGGCAGAAAGCACAGCCACACAGCGGGATATCCCCGACTTCAAATAACCCAATTCAGAACGCTCCTTTCAAATGTGATAAACTACACCATATTATAATGAATAAGGTTACAAAAGTCAAGGGGCATTGTAATCAAATTGTAATTTTCAAGCCGTTTTTTCGCTTGTTTATGAAGTTTATATGAACATCAAGTTACAACCATTGTACATTTTATATCCCAAGAACTACAATAAGGGTTCTATTTTTATCACTTTTAACAAATTTCGCAAAACTTTTATTAATAATACCGAAAAACGGACACCTGCGTTACAAAAACCCATATTTTCCACGATATTTTACATATCTATCCACAAAATCACCCACGCAAAAAAAGAACGCAGGCACAAGCCAGCGTTCCCTTTTTGAAGTATATGAAGTATATATGGAGAAAAAAGTATATGTGTAAATTTCATCTTTTTGTCTTTCTCTTATTGTGTTTATATTATATTCCTCCAATGTGACAGTTTTATGATAATGTGCTGAAAACTAATACACAAAAAATAAGTGCAAAAAAACGCCTGCCATATGACAGACGTTTTCTCTTAGTTTAAGTAAATTACTCAGCCTGAGGTGCTCCTACAGGGCAAGTACCTGCACAAGAACCGCAGTCGATGCACTCGTCAGCGTTAATAGCACACTTACCGTCAGCCTCGGAGATAGCTCCTACTGGACATGCGTCCATGCAAGCGCCGCAGCCGATGCACTCATCACTAATCTTATAAGCCATTTTCACAGACCTCCTTGCATAAATTCTACAAGTATCATATCAAATACTATACTTATATAATAACACATTTTCTGAAAAAATCAAGAGGTTTTCGGCATTTCATAAAAATTTCACATAGATTTTAAGTGATTTTTCAGTTAGTATTCACTAATCAACTAGATGCTTGCCAATTCCTGCTGTGAGATAAGAGCAAATCCTGCTTCACTCAAAGCTTCCAGAGCGGCTGTAACGTTCTCCACTCTAAGGATAAGATAAGCCGTGTTTTCCTTAGTGTTTATAAATGCAGAATACATATACTCAACGCTGATGTTGTCATTGTAGAGAGCTTTCATTGCTTCTGAAAGTCCGCCTGGGCGGTCATTTATCTCCACTGCAAGCACCTGAGTGGTGGTAACGGAAAAGCCCTCTGTTTTCAAGGCTGAAACTGCTTTTTCAAAATCGTCAACGATAAGTCTGAGAATACCGAAATCCTTTGTGTCAGCAAGCGACATTGCACGGATATTCACATCATTATCCCCAAGTATTTTTGTAACGGCAGACAATCTACCAGGTCTGTTTTCAATAAAAACCGAAAGCTGTTTTACTGTCATAAAATTACCCCCTGTCTTTTAGACAAGCTTTCTCTTGTCGATAACTCTTACTGCCTTGCCCTCAGAACGTGGAATGCTCTTTGGCTCAACAAGTCTTATCTTCGCCTTGATGCCAAGGATATTATGGATATCGTTGGATATCTTCTTTTCAAGATCCTCGATAGACTTGACAGTATCAGAGAACATATCGTCATTAAGCTCGACTCTTATCTCGAAAGTATCAGAATTGTTCACCCTGTCAACGACTATCTGATAGTTAGGGCTTGACTTTGATATCTTAAGAAGCACTGACTCTATCTGCGATGGGAACACGTTTACGCCCTTAATGATGAGCATATCGTCGCTTCTGCCCATTGGCTTGCACATTTTGACGAGAGTTCTGCCACATGAGCATTTCTCTCTTGTAAGAATACAGATATCTCTTGTTCTGTATCTCAGCAGAGGGAAAGCTTCCTTTGTGATACTTGTGAATACAAGCTCACCCTTTGAGCCTTCAGGAAGCACCTCTCCCGTGTCAGGGTCGATTATCTCTGCGATAAAGTTGTCCTCATTGATGTGCATACCAGACTGTGCTTCGCACTCGAAAGCTACGCCAGGACCGCTTGTTTCTGTCAGGCCATAGATATCGTAAGCCTTGATACCAAGAAGATTCTCTATCTCGTGACGCATTTCATCTGTCCAAGGCTCAGCACCGAAGATACCAGCTTTAAGTGTAAGCTCCTCTGGCTTTATGCCCATTTCCTTTACAGTTTCACCTATATAAGCGGCATATGACGGAGTACAGCACAGGATAGTAGAACCTAGATCCTGCATGAACTGTATCTGTCTTTCCGTATTTCCTGATGACATCGGCAGTGTAAGACAGCCTACCTTATGAGAGCCGCCGTTAAGACCTGCTCCTCCTGTAAAAAGTCCATAGCCATATGCAACGTGGCAAACGTCGTCTTTTGTTCCGCCTGCGGCAACTATAGCTCTTGCACAGCAATTTTCCCAAAGGTCGATATCATGCTGAGTGTAGAAAGCCACAACTCTCTTGCCTGTGGTTCCGCTTGTGGAATGTATTCTCACGCACTCTGAAAGCGGCTTTGCAAGCAGACCGTAAGGATAAGCCTCACGCAGATCAGCCTTTGAAAGGAACGGCAGCTTGTGCAGGTCCTCAATGCCGTGGATATCATCAGGCGTTACGCCCTTTTCTTCCATAAGCTTCTTGTAGTATGGCACATTGTCCCAGACGTGCTTGACCTGCTTGACAAGTCTTTCGCTCTGGAGTTTTTTCATGTCCTCGTGCGCCATGCACTCGATCTCTTCGTTCCAATATTTTCCCATTGGAACACACCTCCTGTTAAAATGGTTTCGGTCATATTACTCGGGTATCAACTTTGCACAAGTATCATACGCCGTACATTTCTTCAAGCATCTTAATGCCTGTTTTCGTTTTGAACACCTTGTCACGGAAGCTTTTTATGCTCTCTTTGGAAAGGCTGTCCTCGAAAGCGTTCACAAGGAAATCTGCTTCCAAGAGTATCTGCCAGTCAAGCCCCTGGGCGCCCTCATAGGTGTGATGATGTGCGATAAGAAAGCACACCCTGTCTATGATATCCTCGTCAAAGTCAAGCTCTCTGAGCATTTTTTGTGCAGGCTCAGGGCCTAGCTGCTCCTGCAATTTGCCTCCGCAGTGACCCTTTCCGTATCTCTCCTCCGCAGGCTTTATGCCGATATCATGCACCGCTGACGCAACATCAAGACAATACATAGTGCGGATATCAAGTCCCTCTGCCCTGCCGATAACACGGGCAAAGGTATGTACCTTTATAAAGTGCTGTATACGTTTCGGGTCGCCAGCGAAAAACTCGGTCATTTTTATGATAAGACCGCTTATCTCGTCCATTATTTTACCTCTCTGCCGAGAGCGAACGCCTTCTTGTTCAGTTCAAGGAACTTTGCAGGAACGCACTGCTCAAGAGCCTTCTGCCATACGTCCTCATCAAAAGCCATTTTAGTTGACACAACGCCCATGAGAACAACGTTTGAAGCCTTTGCAGTACCAGCCTGCTCCGCAAGTGCCAGTGCGTCAACAGCGATAACGTCAACGCCCTCTGCTTTAAGCTTGCCTATGATATCCTCAGGATAAACAGCCGCACCTGTGATAACAGGCATTGGGTCTATCTGCTGAGTTGAAGTGATGATATGTCCGCCCTTCTTGAGATATGAAACATATCTTGCGGCTTCAAGCTGTTCAAAGCTGATGATGATATCAGCTTCGCCTTTTTCAACTACAGGCGAGCATACCTCGCTGCCGTACTTAACGTATGTAACAACAGAGCCGCCACGCTGGCTCATTCCGTGTACCTCGCTGACCTTGACATCAAAGCCCTGTGAGAGAAGCACGTTTCCTATTATTCTTGACGCAAGCAGTGAACCCTGTCCGCCTACGCCCACTATCATAATTGATCTTGTTTTCATTATTTACACCTCGAAATATATGTTATCATTAGTCGCATATCGCACCCAGCTTACACATTTCCTTGCATATGCCGCAGCCTACGCACTGTGTATGGTCGATAACGCACTTGCCGTCATGGATAGATATAGCAGGACAGCCTATCTTCAGGCACTGCTTACAGCCAACGCACTTATCCTTGTTTACCTTGAGCGGTGGATTGTGCTTTACATATTTAAGAAGTGCGCATGGACGTCTTGAAATAATAACGCTTGGTTCTTCCTTGGCAAGCTCTTCCTTGATAACAGCCTCTGTTTCAGCCATGTGATATGGGTCAACGACTCTTACGCTCTTGATACCAAGTGAATGGCAGAGCATTTCAAGGTCAACGGCATAAGCAGGGTCGCCCTTAAGGTTTTTACCGGTTGTAGGGTTCTGCTGATGACCCGTCATACCTGTGATAGAGTTATCGAGAATGATAACAGTTGAATTTGTGGAGTTATATGCAACGTTCACAAGACCTGTCATACCGCTGTGCATGAATGTAGAGTCACCGATAACGGCAACAGACTTCTTCTCAGCCTCTGCACCTCTTGCCTTGTTAAATCCGTGAAGTCCGCTGATAGAAGCACCCATGCAGATAGTTGAATCCATAGCACAAAGCGGTGCTGTTGCGCCGAGAGTGTAACAGCCGATATCGCCTGATACCATAACGCCCAGCTTATGCAGGCAATAGAACAGACCTCTGTGAGGACATCCCGGACACATAACAGGAGGTCTTACAGGCACGTTATCCTCAAATGTGATATACTCAGGCTTCTCGCCAAGTATCTTTTCAGCAACGATAGTCTGTGATATCTCGCCCATAAGGCTGAAAAGCTCCTTGCCGATAACGTTCACACCGTTCTTCTTGCAATGTGTTTCGATAACATCGTCAAGTTCCTCGATTACATAGACCTTTTCGCACTTTGCGGCAAAGTCCTTTATTATCTGAATTGGCATTGGGTTTACGATACCGAGTTTGAGATATGAAGCCTTGTCGCCAAGTGCTTCCTTTGCATACTGATATGAGATACCGCTTGTGATAACGCCTATCTTTGTATCGTTCATCTCTACCTTGTTGAGTGGTGAAGTTTCGGCATAATCAGCGATAGCTTTCATTCTTGCCTCAACAACAGGGTGACGGCGGATAGCGTTACCAGGCATCATAACATACTTCTGGATATTCTTTTCATATGGGATATTCTCCCTTTCCTCTCTCTCGCAAAGCTCAACAGCTGACTGAGAGTGAGAAACTCTGGTGGACAGTCTTACGATAACAGGAACATCGAACTTTTCAGAAAGCTCGAAAGCAGCCTTAGCAAACTCCTTGCACTCTCCTGAATCGGAAGGCTCTATCATCATTGTCTTAGAAGCGATAGCATGGTGACGTGAATCCTGCTCGTTCTGTGACGAGTGCATACCAGGGTCATCGGCGACAGCTATTACCATACCTGCCGTTACGCCTGTGTAGCCTGCTGTGTAAAGAGGGTCAGCAGCAACGTTAAGACCAACGTGCTTCATTCCGCAGAAGCTTCTTGCACCGCCTATAGAAGCACCAAGAGCCACTTCCATTGCCACCTTTTCATTAGGCGCCCACTCAGCATATACCTCGTCATATTTTGCAACAGCTTCTGTTATCTCAGTTGACGGAGTACCAGGGTAAGATGATACAACCTTACAGCCTGCCTCATACAGACCTCTTGCAAACGCCTCGTTTCCAAGCATTAGTTTTTTCATACAATAAATCTTTCCTTTCACTGCACCGACCATTTTTTCGTGGTCGGTAGAAATAAACAATAATTAAAATAGATACAAGTAATTATACCACAAATTTCACCAAAATGCAACAACTTTTTTGATTTAAAGCACCAATAGAGCGTTATAAAAAGTTTGCTTACGGCAATTTTGTCAGTTTGCATAAAATATCAAGGGAGCTTCTGTGCAAAAATTTATGCCAGCTTACACGTTTTGAGCAACAAAAAATAAATCGCCGCCAGGCGATACCATAATTCCTCATTCCTCATTCCTCACTCCTCATTCTTAACACTCCTCATTCCTCATTCTTACCTCCTCACTTGTTAAAAAAATTTGTAGGTTTGTCAATCATATTGGACACTATCATTAAGAAATTCGATAGGCGAAAA
>OLSF01002121.1_pt1 | contig 16333 bp, 7 predicted proteins | sample 1672301 | NCBI WGS metagenome assembly OLSF01 (sample SAMEA3136669, study PRJEB25190) | human gut metagenome | biome: human gut; feature: human-associated habitat; material: faeces | place: Austria | collected 2013
CTATAATATTTTTTTGCCATCTCGACTGCCTTACGGACCATCGTACTGAATGCTTCATTTCCCTGAAGATCCTCTTTTTCAAAATTAAAATAATTTAATAATTCTTCTATCGCTCTTCGAATCTGCTTCCAGCTCGTTGCCTGACCTATTTCAAGAATCAGAATAAGTACCTGAATTTCTGCTCCAAGCTCCCATTGGATCTTATACATATTTACGATGTTCAGACTGAAACGAATCAGACAATCTTTCAGTGTCTCGGGAAAACAAAACTGCCCCTCCAGCATTTCACATAATTCTTCAAAGCACTTTTCCAGCTCTTTTTTTCTTCCCGCCAACGTACAATCTCTTGCCCGTAATTCAAGTTCTGCAGGATATTTCAATGGAAGAAGCTCCAGTTCCCGTCCCGCTATTCCTTTCTCACTGATCAGCACACCTCTTCCAAGCGTCAGATTCCACTGCCGCAATAACGGTATTTTTGTCCGATATTGCCAAAGATCCATCATATGATCGATTCTTTTCCACACGCAGACTACATCCCCATTGAGATTACTGCATAACATAGGGACAATATTTTCCTGGAAGTATTGCTCTGCCATTTCAAATTCCGCTGTCTGATATACAATCACAAATATTTCCTGCCATACTTCCAATGGAAGAATGCAGACTCTGAATTTATTTTCTTTTTGCAGACTTCTTTTCAGCAAATGAACTGCTTCTGCTTTATTTTTTTCAAAATCTTCCCCCAACCACAAAATAAACATCCCACAAGAGTCTTCCACCGTAAATCCATAATTTCTGACTGTAATCTCATTTAATTTATTCTCCGGCTGATACTGCCCGTTCATACACCCGATCAGGAGATTCTCCACTGTAAAAGATGCATTCAGCCAATACTCATTTCTCATTTTTTCGCAGATCTGCATCAATGCCCTTTTTAACTCAAGCGGACGGATAGGTTTCATGATATACCCGTCCACGCTCAATTCAATCGCCTGCTTTGCATATTGAAAATTTTCCGTTCCACTCAAAACTACCACTTTAAAATCAAATGCTTCTGCACGAAGTTTCTTCAACATCGACATTCCATTCATTCGTGGTAATTCTATATCCATAATCACCAGATTCGGACGCAATGCACTGATCAGCTCATAGCCCGACTGTCCATTCACGGCTGTCCCTACCAGTTCATAACCGGAATCAACTTTTTGCAGGATTGACTGTATCTGCTGCAGTATTTTTTCGTCTTTCTCAATAATTACAGCCCGCACTTATCTGCCCCTTTCAAGAATCTTACTGCCTGCTTTCGTTTATCTTATCGTCTATTTCATGGTTGCATCATTCTTTGCATTATAACATATCTTCCTGTTATCAGAAAAGAAAAAGCAAAAGGACTTTGAATCCCTATATGCTCCTTTGAGATTCTGTCCTTCTGCTCTCTCTAAACTAAATTCTATTTTTCTCTCATTTATCTGCTCTCATTTACATCTGTCGCAAATGTTGATGGAGATATTTTTCTCTTGTTGCCATCCCACCTCTGATATGTCGTTCTGATTTATTCATGTCCAACACTTTTCGTGCCTCCTGTGCCAGAGAGGGATTGATTTGAAGAAGCCGTTCGGTGACGTCTTTATGTACCGTACTCTTACTTATCCTGAATTGCTTCGCAGTCTGTCTCACCGTCGCACTATTTTCTATAATATAGTCTGCGATTTCCACCGCCCGCTCCTCAATATAATCTCTCATGGAAAAGCCCCTGCATCGTTTATTTTTTACAATCTATGCAGAGGTCTGAAGATGTATGTCTGAATTGTATATTCAGACAATATCTCCTGATCATCCGCGACATATGGCAATTCATATACAGGGGGCACTTAGTTTTTCTTCCTTATCCCCCGGATCGCCAACACGATTCCCGTCCATATAATCGCCGTTCTTGCCAGCCACTCAACTTCGCCGCCAATGATATAACAGATCAGATATATGATAACTACTGCAACAATTATTTTCACAATATTATCTTTTTTCTCTTTCTCATTCTGCAGACGTTCTGACACAGCTCCGATGGTATTCTGATCTAGATTCATCTTTCTGAAAATAGCTCCAAGGACCTGAACTGCAGGATTCTCGAGCACCCGCTCTCCTCTTCCGTTGGTGATTTCTTTAAAAATTTTGGACATCCAGTTCGTATAAGTTATTCTTCTCATAAATCATATTCCTTTCTGCTGCTTCATTGCTGCCGTATTGATTCAGTCTGTATTCATTTGAGAACTGCATTTACAACTTATTTTTTTAAATAAGCTTTCAAATTTGTGTAACAAAAATAAGAACCAGATAAGAGTTCCTCATCTGATTCTTATTATCTCATTTCAGGTGTCCTTTTGTACGGACACCCTGCTTTGCATTTTTAACGCTGCATCTTAGTATCTTTTTCTTTTCAGCACGGTTACAACCGCCCCTGCTGCCAGTATCATCAGTGCAAATGCTCCTGCGATCGGTGCAGTATCTCCGGTCTTGACTGCTCCGTTAGAGGATGTGCCATTTCCTTTGCCCGATCCATTTCCATTACCTGCTGTATTTCCATTATTCTGACCATTGTTGGAATTACCGTTCTGGTTATCCTTTCCATCATCAGACTTGGATTTTACAACCAGGTTGTTGATTGCATCATGAATCGCATCTGCATAAGCATCTACTTCTGCCTGCTTGGACAATGGCTGATTTCTGTCGACCTTGGCGATCGCATCTTTCAGTGTCTTCACAGTTGCGTCTGTATAAATACTCAGATCAGCCGGTACTTTTGCAAGTGCTTCATCCACTTTCGTGTAATCTGCCTTGATCATTTTCAGTGCTGCCTGTGCATTTTCAAATCTTGCTTTTGCTGCCTGGAACTCATCCGCAGATACATTTCCTGTACTGCTGTCCAGTGCCATCAGTGCATCGTAAGCTTCCTTATACTCTGTATAAGTCTCTTCTGTGTAATCTCCTGCTTCAGACTTGAACTGAATCTTATCTCTGTAAGCATCCATATCTGTTGCTCTTAATACAAGACCATCGATTGCATTGCGGATAGACTGTACTGCTTCTGCAATCTGTTCTGCTGTACCGGATGTCTTCAATGCATTCATGTTATCCGCATTTACAGTTGCTGCCAGAACTGTATAGGAATCTGTTGTATAATTAGCTGCTTCATATTTTGCTGCATCACTTAATGCTGCATTCAGTTCCACGATGCTGATAAGATTTGCTTTCGCATCCTGCATAGCACGGATATTGGCATCTGCCTTTGTCTCATCATCAATCTGGCTTTCAGCCTGTGCGATAGCTGCTTTCAGGACTGCATAGCTGTCGCTTGTGTAATTTTCCGCATTGACTTTCTTCATCTCATCAATGACTGTCTGTACTGCGGATGTATCTTTCAGTACAAGTGCTCCTTCTGCTGCCCGCAGAGCTGTCTCTGCTTCCTGTACACTTTCTGTTGTTCCATTTGCAAGAACAGCATTTGCTGCATCCAGTGCATCACTGTAATTCTTCCAGCTTGCTGCTGTATACTTCTTTTCATTTCCCTCATGCCGTTCATTGCATTCTGCGATCACGCTCTTCAGACTTCTCACATCAACTAATGCTGTAATACTGTCTGTATAAGCTGCTTTCTTTGCTGCGATCTCTGTCGGATTAACTCTTGTAGTATTATCTGCTTCGATCAGATCACTCAGAGCTTTCTTTGCATCGGTATATGCTTTGGCAGATGCTGTCGTATAATCATCTGCATTATACTCAACTCCTGCCTGAAGCTCCAGTTCAGCAAGTTCTCTTTCTACTTTTGAATACTCAAGAGCTGCTTCTTTTTCTTCAATCTGAGTCTTCAGCTTTTCTGCTGTATCCTGGGAAAGATTATCTGTATCTTCCAGTGCTGCCACAATCTTATTGAGTACAGTTTCATATGCTGTAAATGTCTTGGCTGTATAAACTTCAACCTCTCCGTCTTTCTGGCTCTTCTTCTCTGCAACTGCCCTGCGAAGTGCCTCAAGAACTGTAGCATTTGCTTTTACTTTTGCCTTACTGCATGCAGTCTTCAATGCACCTGCTGCTGTATCAACTGTATCCTGTGTAGCATACTCATTCGTTTTCAGTTCTTCAGCAACTGCTCTCGCTTTATCTACTGCTGCTTTAGAATCTGTTGTCCAGTTTGCTGCATCACTGCTTCCTGTTGCCGCAATCGCCTCATCCAGCTTTGTCTTGTCAACTGTAGCTGCTGCCTTACTGCTTGTCTTGATCATTGAAATTTCCGGAATATTTTCACCCCAGGTTACTGTTACATCCAAAATTCTTTTATCTGAAGCTACGGCAAATTCATTGATCGCCTGGCTCAGTTTACCAAGTGTAACTGCCTGGATATCACTTCCATCTTCATTTGCGACTCTTGCAGTTACGACTGCATCGGATGCTGCTCCATTCTGGATCATACGGATCGTTCTCTTTGCATCCAGATCGGAAATACGATAAGTAAATGATCCATTTGCTTCTGACGGCTTGTATACCGTACGGTAATCTTCTTCAAATACATTGGAAGGTACTTTTCCTTTTTCTTCGATCACGGTCGATACGATATCTCGATTTGACTCTGTAGAGATATAGGCTCCACCATTGATCTGGATCTCATAGAAATCAACCCATCTGTAACTGTATGTCTTAAGCGGTACAACTCTTAAGTAACGTCCGCTTACATTCAGCCCTGTCTGCTCTGCATACATATTTCCAGGATTCTCACTGTCATGTGTCAGAGCTGCATAATCTTTTGCTGTATCTGTATTGGCTGTATTCTCGAAAGAATTATTTCCTACAGTCAGCACTGTTGTCCAGTTTGCTGCATCAGGATCATTTGCTACTTCAAATTTTGCATAACGCAGGAAATCAAGGCTTGTCTCTTTTACATAGTAACGGATGGACTTGAAGTCGATCGTCTGTCCAAGGTCAAACACGATCTTCTTTCCGCTATCCTGCACACCTGTGATCGTTCCATATGTTGTAAGGTCTCCGTCAAAAACATTATTGACGTTTCCACTTCCACGCATATCACGGCTTGCATCGTTCTGTGCAAAATCACTGGTTACTGTCTTTTCACCAATAAATTCATACGTTACTGTGAAAGCATCCCAGCTTACATCCACTGCTGCATCTGTATCATTATAAAGTCTGATATAACGTGCATCGGCTGCCTGGGACGGATCTGTTACCTTTGTCCACTCTACCCCATTCATAGAAGTCTGTAACTTCAGTGAAGTTCCTGTCGGACTGGTAATTCCTGTCACCGCCTTGATATGTCCAAGATCGATTCCGATATACTTTCCGGCTCCTACGCTTAAGGATGCTGCATTCAGTGATACAGTTCCTTCTGCTGCTGTTCCAAGGACCTCACAGTTCTTGATATTTGTAAATACGTTATCTTTTGTTCCTGTATTATTTACTCTTTCTGTTACCGTAAATTCTGAGAATCTCGCCCAAGTCTGTCGATATTCCAGATTGCGGACACGGATATACTGTGCAGAAAGTCCGTTTAATTCAATATCCAGTACATCAGTTCCTGAAGTTGTTCCTGTATGGGATTCATATCCCGGAACGGCTGTCCAGCTCCTTCCATCTACAGATGTCTCAACTGTATATTTTACAAACTTATCACCATTGGACGGTGATCCTACTGCGATATGTACACTTTCCAATGTTGCAACCTTTCCAAGATTGTATCCAAGGAAATCATCTACATTTACAGCATCACCAGTACCTGTATTAAACCAGATAAATGTACTGTCATTTCCGTCACGAAGGAGTGATTCTGATCCCTGGTAAACACTCCAGCGATCCGGCTTCATTAATGTATAACTGAGTTCGCTGTCGTCTCCGTCATCTGTATTCGCATCTTTGTTGATCGTGATCTCATTAACCTGCAGCCATGCATCTGCTGCATTGTCTGCTGTTGCGATCAGGCGGATACCCATTGCTTCAAAATCTTCCGGAAGATTTTCTTTTGCAACACTTACTTCCTGGTTCTGGTTTCTGACACCTGCAAAACTATTGTTCATGCCTGTAAGCTCCAGATCTTTCCAGGTCTTTCCATCGGTTGTGTACTGCAGCTTTGCCTGATCCATATGATCTTTTCCTGCTCCAAGAAGGAACCGGATATCATTGATCTTGATTGCCTTACTGTAACTTACTCCGATATAGGTACCTGTTGTAATCTTATTCGGTGTCTTATAAATCGCACTTGTGCTGTCATCTCCGTCAAATAAGTTATCCGCAGAGCCTGTCGGTGTGTCTGTACGGCTTGTGATGTATTTACGGATCACTTTGTCCGGATTCAGGGCAAGTTCTGCTTTGCCTGATACATATTCAGCCAGTTTTTTAATAAACGGAACAATATGCTGTACTCCGACTTCTGCGACTTCCTGATAATTTACATACAGGAAATCATGCGTCTTGGACTGTGCGAATGCCGTTTCTCCTTCTGTATTGTATTCCACAACTGCGGATACATCTCCGTTCAGAGAACTCTTTACTCCATTCAGGTATGCAATCGCTGCATCTGTTGTATCTTTCCAACAATCCAGCCAGTAAACAATCTGATTTCTGATTGCCTCATTACCTGATTCTTTATACAATGCTGCTGCATCCTGAAGTGTCTGGAATTCCTGGATCAGATCATCCACATCTGCTTCTGTGACCGTTTCCGTTTCCAGTTTATCTTTAAATGCGTTGAGTTTTTCCTTCAGTTCTACTGACTCCTGAAGCTCAGTTACACGGCTGTCCATATTCTGATTGATCATATGCTTGGACAACTCTCTGAGTGCATCACTTGCTTCTGTCTCTACTGCCGAATTATGATCTACAAATGAAAATGCGTCTTCCCATGTCTGATCTGCATCGGCATCTGTATCCCAGATATTCCATGCATAGGATGCATTTGCAAAAATAGCTACTTTACTTGGCTCTGACTGCTGCATCGGGTTCAGCATGATTCCCTGAATCTTAGACGCATCAACACCACCATGAAGGAATGTGCTGTTACCACCCATGATCAGATGCTTATGTGAGTTATCTGAACAAGGCCAGTTGATCCACATGAAAGGACCTCTTCCTACATTATTTGTAAATGTAGTAGTAAAATTATTTGTAACCTCACCCCAGACACGTCCACCGGTCATAACGATCTGTACATTTTCCGGTACACTCTTCAGGGTCTGAAGTTCACTGGAACTTCCATTTCCCATATAATCATACGGAACGAACGGAAGTGTCATCTTCATATCAGGGTATTCCTGCTTCACCTCTGCCAGCCAGGTACTCATATCGTTCAGAAGTCTTACTTCATTTGCTGCTCCCGGATTTACAAAGTCATCCGCAAGAATCGCAATCTGACGTACTCCTGCATCAATTACCTGCTTAAACTTTGCTTTCAATTTTGCAAGATCTTCATTATAGTGTGCATCTGTATCAAAGCGGAAGTTATTTCCACTCGGAAATGGATGCAGGGCATACACAAATCTGCACTTGGAAGCATTTCCAGCTTCTGCAAGTGGTCTGATCTTACTCTCTAACTCTTCATCTGTATAGAGTTCATCCCAGTTTGCTCTGTGTTTCGGATCATCCTTTGGTGCATAGAAATAAGCATTTAACTTATAGTATCCCCCCCATGTCATCAGATTCACACGATCCTCTGTAGACCATGGATTTCCATAATATCCTTCAATAAATCCACGGCTTACAACATCTGCATAATCTTCAATCGTAAAATTTCTGATCGACAGGCTCTCTGTCTGTGCAAGTACATGATACAGTGTCGTCAGTCCATAAAAACTTGCATCTGTATCTTTTCCCAATACAGCAATCGTATTGTTGTCACTTTTCAGGAAATAGGAATCGGTATGATCAAATAATGAAGTATCTACAGCATATTCATCTACGATCTGATCATCTACTGTTCCGTCCGATCCGTAAACTCCTACATAAATGTTCGTTGCACCACTCTTTTCTGCATCTGATTCTGTCACATTCAGACCTTTCAGTTCTGCAGTCTCTTCAAGTCGTGCTTTTGTTGCATCGTCAATATCCTCATCATAAATGACATTGACATTCTTTTTCAGGATGTAGCTTCCATCCTGATACGTCATTTCCTGAGGATTCGGATAAAGCTTATATGTAACTTCTTCCGCTTCCTCAGCCTTTGCCGGTATTGCAGTCATCGGCAGAACCATTGCCACCGCCAGCACTGCTGCAAGTACCTTTTGGACTCTTCTTCCTTTCATGATTCTTCCTCCCTTGCAAAATTTAATTTTATTTAACTATTAAATAAAATCACACAAGTATACAAATCTATTATAACATTACAAGATTTTTTTTCCTTGTCATTACCGTTACTATTCTTCCTTATTTTTGTCTAATATGGAACTAAAAATCACCGGATTTTCAGATACTTCTCTTTAAAATCCGGTGGTTTTCTCCATCTTGAAACTATTCTTTTAATATTCAAATACAGCAACGCCATAAGCAGGGAGCGGATATGCAAAAGAATATTTCTGACCGTCGCACTCTTTCTTCACCGGCTTATAGATCTCTTTTCTCTTTTCTCCAGAACCTCCATACTCTTTCTCGTCGCTGTTCAGTACCAGCTTACACTGCCTCTTCGTCGGCACTCCAACCCGGTAATCTTCTCTTGCTACCGGAGTAAAGTTGCACACAAACAAAAGATTCTTTTTCTTTCCCTTTGAATGTCTGACAAAACTGAAGATACTTCTGAAAATATCATCTTTATTGATCCATTCAAATCCGGCCGGATCATTATCCAGCTCATACAGTGCAGGATTCTTCTTATATAAATGCAGAAGATCTCTGTACCAGTTCTGGATCTGCTGATGTGGTTCTTCTGAAAGAAGGAACCAGTCCAGTTCTCTCTCCTCGCTCCACTCACGCAGTTGTGCAAACTCCTGTCCCATAAAAAGAAGCTTCTTTCCCGGATGTCCTGTCATAAATGCATATGCTGCCTTGAGATTAGCATATTTGTCAAAGCCTTCTCCCGGCATCTTATTCAGCATGGAGCATTTCAAATGAACGACTTCATCATGCGAAAGAACAAGGATATAGTTCTCCGAATATGCATACTCCATGGAAAATGTCATCATATGATGTGCATTTTTCCTGAAATACGGATCCAACTTCATATACTCTGTAAAATCATGCATCCATCCCATATTCCACTTCAGGCTGAATCCCAGTCCGTCATCCTCCGGGTTTCCTGTAACCTTTGGCCATGCAGTGGATTCTTCTGCGATCATCATCGTCCCCGGATTTCTTCCAAGTACAACAGAATTAAGATGCTTGAAAAACTCAATCGCCTCAAGATTCTGATTGCCACCATACTTGTTTGGGACCCACTGTCCGTCCTGCTTTCCATAATCAAGATAAAGCATGGATGCCACTGCATCGACACGCAGTCCGTCCACATGGAAATGCTCGATCCAGAACAATGCATTTGCAATCAGGAAATTCCGTACCTGCGGCTTTTCATAATCAAAGATCTTCGTTCCCCAGTCAGGATGCTCTCCCTTTCTCGGATCTGCATACTCAAAAGTCGGTGTTCCGTCAAAATCAGCCAGTCCGTGAGCATCCTTCGGGAAATGTGCCGGAACCCAGTCAAGAATCACACCAATCCCATTCCGGTGCAGATAATTGATCATATAAGCAAAATCTTCCGGTGTTCCATATCTGGAAGTCGGTGCATAATAACCGGTTACCTGATATCCCCATGAGCCATCAAATGGATGCTCCGCGATTCCCATCAGTTCTACATGCGTATACCCCATCTTTTTCACATATTTTGTAATCGCTTCTGCAAATTCACGATAAGTATAAAATCCCTCATCTTCCCTTCCCGGATGCCTCATCCAGGAACCCATATGCACTTCATAGATGGATAACGGATTTTCTTTATTATCCCATTTTTTTCTGCTTTCCATCCAACGGTCATCCGTCCATTTTAAATGAGAAACGTCCGTAATCCTGGAAGCAGTTCCCGGCCGAAGCTCTGCATAATTGGCAAATGGATCTGCCTTATAGATCAGCTCTCCGCTCTCTGTCTCGATACAGTATTTGTACATCTGTCCGTCTTTCGCTTCCGGTACAAAAACTGTATAGATTCCTAATGGCTCCTGCCGCTCCATCCTGTCCGCTGCAGCATCCCATCCATTAAACTCTCCGATCACTGAAACACTCTTTGCATGTGGAGCCCATACTGCGAAATAAACACCCTTTTTGCCTGCTGTCACTTCATGTGCACCAAGCTTCTTATAAATCTCATAATGATTCCCCTGCCCGAAAAGGTAGTGATCCAGTTCTCCTATCTCATAAGGCTGCAGTTTTTTCACTGCCTTCTTCTTTGTAACCATAAATCCACCTCACTGCTCGAATTCTTTCATTGCTTGGGATTTTGCTCCCAACATCATAGCATCATTATACTTGATGTACCTGAAAAAAGAAAGAGAAAACATATTTTTGCACAAAAATAGACAGCCTTTCCCAAGACTGTCTATTAATTCTGACTAAATTTTGTCGTTAAATGTTGAAATCTCGTTCGGAAAGAATAATTCTGTCCGACGAATCTGTATTTCTTCCGAATACTCTCTTCACCAGCTTCTTGGCTGAAGCTTTCTGTGAATGTGCGATTGCCTTATCCATTACTTCTTTTACTTCCGCAACAGTTACTGAATGATCTTCTCTCTGAAGAGAATCAATGCAACTGTAAAGAGCAAGAATACCCATTTCATCAATCTTGTAACCATTCTCCTGGGCATAAGTCTGACCAAATGTTACAAGCTCATCATTAATGAAGATCGGCACTTCCAGACGGGAAGTAAACTTTCTCCTGAACTCACGGTTGGAGGAAAGCAGACGATCTAACGGCTTTCTCTGTTCCTCAAGCACGATCAGAAGTTCTCCTGTATCACGCTCCATTGCCCTGTTCAGCTTGGCGACTGTCTTTTCATTCATCTTTCCTGCTTTTTCAATGATCAAAGCACCACCGTATAATTTATCGAAAATATCTCCGATCTTTTTCTTATTCAGGGACTCTCCTGTCACGATTGCTACCTTACCCTGACGGATCTCTCTCTGCTTCTGGATTGCTTTAACTACATCTACTGCAAGAACAGTCTTGCCATTTCCTTTATCTCCAATAATCAGGAGATTTCCTGTCTTCGACGTTCCCTTCCGGTTTGTACAGTTCTTATCCTGCTCCAGAACATCTACTAACTGTTCGCTCATGCCACGCACAGGAACAAAATAAGAGAATAATTTCTTCTGTTCTTCTGTCAGGCCGGCTCTTGTACCGATTCCGCTCTGAGTTTCCAGATCATATCTTCCATGTACTACAAATCCTGTATCCATGGATAATGCATCTGAAATTTCATCCAGTGGCAACGGAGAAGTCTTACCTGTAGCGATCAGCTTTGCAGTTTCCTTTCTGCTCAACGGTGTCGTAGCCGACATGATATCAATTCCATCATCTTCGTCCGGAATCTCCCGATCATCCGGCTCTTCACTGTGCTTCGGATCTACCTTGAATTCATCTTCAAAATCAGGTGCATCTTCCTCGTCCGGTTCTTCGTCCGGTTCTTCTTCGTCTTCATAGTAGAATTCCTCATCATCTGCTAACTCATCATCATCCGATTCTTCATAATAAGCTTCATCGTCATCTTCATATTCGTCATCATAGATTTCATCTTCATACTCATCTTCATCATAGGATGTATATTCATCTTCTGAATCGTCGTCTTCGTAAGATTCATACTCATCTTCTTCTGAATCGTCGTCTTCATAGGACTCGTACTCATCCTCTTCATCCTCTGACTCTAAGAAGTCTTCATCTTCAAATAAATCTTCGTCTTCCTCCGGCAGATCATCTAAACGGAGGGATTCTGTCACTTCTCCCATATTTTCATGCGGTTCTTCCGGTGCTTTTTCTATCTCTTTTTCTTCTGGCAAAGACTCCTCTGCCGGAACTGCACCTTCAATTTCATCAATCAGCCGCTGAATATCAGGAGACAGGATTGGAGTATCTTCCGTAACCTCGTCTTCCGGCTCTTCTTCGTATATTTCCTCAGCATCCGCCTCAACGACATCTTCTGCTGATTCTTCAATCGGCTCTTCCTCGGCATCTTCTAATATATCTTCTGCTTCGTCTTCGTCCGGTTCTTCCTCGTACGTCTCTTCTACCGACTCATCATATACTTCTTCCTCGGCATCCTCAAGCAACGCCTCTGCTTCTTCCGAATCCCAGTCAGATAAAATCTCTTCAAAACTCAGCTCCTCTGCATCCGCTTCTTCAAAGGATTCTGTATCATCTTCCCAATCCTCAGCAGGTGAATCCTCCAGGAAGTCTTCCGCTTCTTCCATATCGAAGATCTCTTCTTCCGGTTCAGCCGGTTCTGCATCAGCAATTTTTTGCAGTTCTTCTTCTATTGTCCCTGTCTGTGTTTCTTCAATCGGCTCTGCCTCTTCGACTTCTTCCGCCTCTTCTTCAACCGGTTCTGCCTCTTCGACTTCTTCCGCCTCTTCTTCAACCGGCTCTGCCTCTTTGACTTTTTCCGCCTCTTCTTCAACCAGCTCTGCTTCTTCGACTTCTTCCGCCTCTTCTTCAACCGGCTCTGCCTCTTCAACTTCTTCCGGCAGCTCTTCTGCCACCAGATCTTCAAGATCCAGCTCTTCTGCGTCATCTTCCGTAATATCTGTTGTGATTTCTACAGGGATCCGCTCTGTCTTATCTGCCGCTTCTTCTGATACTTCTCCAGGAATAAGTTCCTTCATTCCGATTGGCACATCACCTGTATGCTTTTCCTGTGAAATCTGATTTACCATATCAAGATCCACGACCGACTCAATATCACCGATCGCACTCTCAAGATCAGAAATATCCGGCTCTTCATCCTCTGCCGCAGATACTTCCGGCTTGCGATGCAGTAACTGCTCCAATGCCTCATCCAGCCGCATTGTATCACCGATCTTTTTCTTTTCCGGCTTACGGACTGGTTTCTCTGAACTTTCTTCTTTTCCTGTATCCTGCTGTCCAATACTCTCAGGAATATCCTCAACCGGCTCTTCTGAAACAGCCTCTGAATGCTCCGTTGCTGCTTCATCCAAATGATCTTCCGGCTCTTCATTTTCTGCAACATACGTCTCAAGATCCGGAATCTCTTCCGTCTCACCGCCATTTTTTTCAAATCTGCGATTATACTTTTCCTGCTGCGAAGGTGTCAGTGGCTTATACTGCATCTTCAATTCCATTGCTTTATATACATATTTGCCTTCACTGAACCACAGGATCAGATCATCACATTCTTCCAGACATTCTGCCGTCATACCTGCTTCCTGATAAAGCTTTGCAAGTTCAAACGCCCATTCTTCAATATATTCTGCCTTCTTAAACTCTTCCAGTGCTTCAATCTGCTGCTCTAACGGAGCCCGCTGTGCCCGTAAGATCTGGTATCTCAGAATATGTCTGTTCGGATCTTTTGGTGCTAACTGCACAAACTCATCATAAAAATCTATTGCTTCATCTACATTCCCCGTCTTCAGTGCAAGAGAACTCAGACGATACAATACCTTCCGGCTTCCTTCTGCCCGATGATAAGCAATCTGCAAAATATCATAGCTTTTCTGATATTCACCGGTCTTTTCATAAATATCACTTACATTCGCAAGCATCATGGCATTGCGAACCCTTCTCCAGTCAATGGAGTCAGCAATCTCCTTTGCTTCCCCGTATTCTTCATTTTGCATAAGCTCTATCATTCGCTCTGACAGTTGCTTATATTCATATTTGTCCACCGCATTCACCTCATTATATTAATGTTTATTCGGTAACTCAAGATCTCTTCATGTCAATTTAACATAAGGCGATACTCTTTCATTAGTGTACCATACCATCTTCCCAATGTCAAAAAAATGCACCTCCAACTACCCTTGAAGATGCATTTTTTATAATATTTAATTTTCTCATTATTTTTATTTTATATTCTGGATCGAAGGTAAATCCTGATACGATTCCTGTAAGACCATTTTTCTTTTACAGCTACTGTTCCATGTTCCTTTACACATCGTTCAGTTCTGTATGTGGTAACTTTATTCAATATATCTGCAACTGCTTTATCTTTTTATTATGAATCTGGTCTTGTATTCTCTCCGTTCCATTTATTTTCATTCTTAATTTTTACCAGATCTGCGAATTAACTTTTGCTCAGGTCTCTTTCTTCACAGGAACCTGCAATCGCCGTACCACTGACATATTGATGAAATTCTGAAACTATACTGTCCATTGGTCCAACCTCCTGTTATCCGTTATTTTTAATCTAATCAGGCATCCGCTTCTTGTACCTTCTTAGTTAAATATCTTTTTTTGATGGTTTTATCTTAACACCCGGGCTTCTATTTGTCAATATATTTATCCGTTTTTTTCGTATTTTTTATTTATTTTTGTTTTTATATATAATTGTTTGAATTTTCAGTTAATTCGTTCTTGCATATCTACGCCTTAATCCTCTGCTGTCAGCTTTTCTTTTACTTTCAAAATTCTTCTGACCGATTCATCAATTCTTTCTTCTGTTAAAGTTCCATTCTGAACAGCCTCTAAAATTCCCTGATATGCCTCCTGAAAATTTTCCGGAATCAAAAGCATATCCCCACCAGCCTCTATAACTTTAACCGAGACCTCTGCCGAAGAATAATGCTGTGAAATTGCCCCCATATTCAATGCATCCGTAATTACAATTCCATCAAATCCCATTTTTTCTCTTAATACATCCGTAATCATAATTTTAGACAGGGAAGAAGGCGTATTGTCTCCTGTCACATTCGGTACTGAAATATGCCCTGCCATAATAATGGCAATATGATTTTCAATGGCATTCTGAAAAGGAACCAGTTCCTGCTGCTCCAGTTCTTCCAACGACTTGTCTGTATAAGCATATCCCTCATGTGTATCTCCGGCTGTTGCCCCATGCCCCGGGAAATGCTTGATTACTCCATACACATTTTCCTCATGCAGCCCATCCAGTACTTTTTGCGACAACGCAGCAACTTTTGCACTGTCATTTCCGAATGATCTTTTTTTAACAACTGTATTTTCCGGGTTAGTAAGAACATCCCCTACCGGTGCATAATCCAGATTGAAACCTAATTCTGCCAGATAATTGCCAATCGTCTGTCCTATTTCGTAAGCTCTTTCCTCATCTGTAACTTCGCACATATCTTCAACAACAGAAACATTCGAGATTCCGCTGCCTGCAACTCTTGCTACAGTTCCACCTTCTTCATCTACACTCAGAAAAATCGGGATTCCACTCTGCTCTGTACTGTACGACTGCGTAGTGTGAAGCATATCTGATAATTGTTGTCTGTCCTCGATATTCCCTGCAAAATAAATCATGCCACCAACCGGATACTGTTCCAGGCATCTTTTTGTCGTGTCTCCCGCTGCCGTTACCTTTCCCATTCCGGTCAATGCTTCCGGCGTAATGATAAATAACTGAGCCACTTTTTCTTCCAATGTCATCCCGGAAATTTTTTCTTCTACCCAGTCAGGCTTCTTCTGTTCCTTTTTATCGGTTGTAGTCTGCTCCACTTTTTCCGTCTTCCCAGCGTATTTTCCGGTTGGGGAAGATTCTTTCATATTCACAAATTTAATACACAATATTAATAGAAAGGCTGCAGCCAGCAGAAAACTTCCGCCGACCACAGCAATAATTTTTTTACTCTTCATATTTAATTCCTGAAATTAACAAATTTCCGCACCTGCAGGCATCTCTTTCTCCGGTGTCATCAGTGCAAGATTTCCATCTGCATCTTCAGCACAGAGCAACATTCCCTCTGAAAGAACTCCGGCAAGCTTCGCAGGTTTCAGGTTGACGAGAACCATAACCTTCTTTCCTACCATCTCTTCCGGCGTATAATATGCCTTAATTCCTGATACGATCTGCTTTACCTGACTTCCGATCTTTACCTGGGAGCATAAAAGTTTTTTCGACTTTTTGACTGCTTCGCAGGCGATGATCTCTCCTACCTGGAACTGCATTGCACCAAACTGCTCGAATGTGATCTCTTCTTTTGGCTCAAGATCAATGACTGCTTCTTCTTTCTTTTCTTCTTTTTTCGGATGAAGTTCCTCTACTTTTTTCAGAACTTCTTCCAGATCCATTCTCTGGAACAGAATTTCCGGTTTTTCTGTCACATGACCATTTCCAAGCTGCTCAAGGATCTTTTTGCTTGTAGATGGCATATATGGCTCAAGAAGTCT
>OLSF01002124.1_pt1 | contig 16313 bp, 18 predicted proteins | sample 1672301 | NCBI WGS metagenome assembly OLSF01 (sample SAMEA3136669, study PRJEB25190) | human gut metagenome | biome: human gut; feature: human-associated habitat; material: faeces | place: Austria | collected 2013
ACGGCTTTTTTTGTAATGCTACTAAGTTAAGAAATTAAGTTAATACTTTTGCTTTATTTATTGTCTAAGAAATCCACACGATTTTTTGTTAATGCTTATTTAGAAGCAGTGTTTTTTAAAATATGAAGTAAGATTTGAACTTGTTTTTCCATCATTGTTAAGGAACAATATTCATAAGGGCCATGATAATTAAAACCACCTGTTCCTAGATTAGGACAAGGAAGTCCCATAAATGTTAAACGTGCACCATCTGTACCACCACGAATTGGTGAACAATAAGCATCCAAACCATTTTCTTTAATGGCAGCTAAAGCTTGTTCAACAATGAACATATGATCTTTTAGAGCTTCTTTCATGTTTAAATAACTTTCTGTAATCGTTACTTCAACAATTTGATAACCATATTTTTTATTTAAGAACTCTGCAATGTCTTTAAAGTCTTGGCATTGTTTATTTGCTTGTTGTAAGTCATGGTTACGAATAATATATTCAGCAACTGTTTCTTCACAAGTTCCTTGAATCGAGTGAAGGTGATTAAATCCTTCATAACCTTCTGTTGATTCAGGGCGCATATGCACAGGTAAAAGTGAATCAAATTCATAGGCAACACGCGTTGAATTGATCATTTTATTTTTAGCACTTCCTGGATGAATACTTCTTCCATGGACTTTCACTTCGGCACTAAATGCGTTAAAGTTTTCGTATTCAACAATGTGAATATCTCCACCATCAATGGTATAAGCATATTGTGCATTGAAGTAATCAACATTAAAGTGATCACTACCATGTCCAATTTCTTCATCAGGTGTAAAAGCAATTTGAATATCATTATGTTTAAATTCTGGATGATTATAAATATATTCCACCATTTGCATAATGATTGCAATACCAGCTTTATCATCAGCTCCTAATAAAGTTGTTCCATCTGTAGTAATTAAATCATGATGAATAAGTTGTAAGAGTTGAGGATATTGTTCAGGGTCTAGATAAAGTTCTTTATCTTCATTTAAAGTAATTTTTTGACCTTGATAATCTTTGATAATTTGTGGATGAATATCTTTACCACTTGCATCAGGAGAAGTGTCCATGTGGGCAATAAAACCTATAACATCTCCTTGATGATTATTATTACTAGGAATTGTTCCATAAACTACACCAAATTCATCTATTTTTGCGTTTTCAATTCCTAATGATTTTAATTCTTCAACTAAATAATTTCCTAATTTTAATTGTTTTGAAGTTGAAGGAACAGTATGTGAATAACTATCTGATTGTGTGTCAAAATTCACATAATTTAAAAACCTTTCTTTAATTTCCATTTGTCTTCCTCACTTTCTTTTCTATTATACAACGACTTATAAAGAACTTCTATGAAAAAAGTTTACAAATTTTAAATTGTATGTTACCATACAATTCGTAACCGAACAATATAGGAGGAATGATATGTATAGAGATCCCATTGGACATCGTATTAAGACCATAAATAACCTAATGAGAAAAACAATGGATAAGAAAACAGGTCAGAGGCCTGATCGTGTAACTTTAATGCATTGTTGGATTATTGGGTTTGTTCAAGATAGAGAAGATAGTGGGCTTGATACATTTCCTAAAGATATAGAAAAAGAATTTTCAATCAATCGTTCTACGACATCAGAAATGTTGAAACTGATGTGTAAAAAGGGAATGATTGAACGAGAAGAAGTAGAATATGATGCAAGATTAAAGAAAATCGTTTTAACAGAATCTTCAAGAAATCATAATCGACAAATTGAAGATAAGATGAAAGAAATGCATCAAAAACTTATTAAAGATTTATCTGAAGAAGAAATAAATATGTTTATTAAAATATCCGATAAATTAATTAATAATATCAAAGAAGATTTATAAATATTCATGAAGTTCGGTAAATGAATAGGAAAGGAAGTCAATTATGGTAAAAACTTTAATGAAACAAATCAAAGAATATAAAAAAGATTCATTACTTACAATGTTATTTGCGGCATTAGAAGTTATCTTAGAAATCATTATTCCTTTATTAATGGCAAGTCTTATTGATAAAGGGATTGAGGCAGGTAATATGTCTAATGTTACAAAATATGGAACATTCATGTTTGTTATTGCAATTGGAACATTATCACTTGGTTTTTTAGCTGGTAACCATGCAGCTAAAGCTTCAACGGGTTTTGCAGCCAATTTAAGAGATGCCATGTATACAAACATTCAAACATTCTCTTTTTCAAACATTGATAAATATAGTACTGCAGGACTTGTAACACGTTTAACGACAGATGTGACAAATGTGCAAATGGCTTATCAAATGATTATTCGTATGTGCATTCGTGCGCCAATGTCACTTATTTGTGCCCTTACCATGGCAATGATGATCAACTTTAGATTAAGTATGATTTTTGTTGTTGCCATTGTTTTCTTAGTAGCGGTCCTTACAATAATTATGTATCATGCCACAAAATATTTTAATGATGTTTTTCCTAAATATGATACTTTAAATGAAAGTGTTCAAGAAAACGTTGTTGGTATTCGAGTTGTTAAATCATTTGTTAGAGAAAAATATGAAAATGAAAAATTTAAAAAAGCAGCACAAAACATTTATAAACTTTTTGTCAAAGCAGAATCCGTTTTATCTTATAATAACCCAGCTATGTTAATAGCTGTTTATGGTTCAATTTTAATGCTTTCATGGTTAGGTGCTAAAGCAATTGTAGGTGGGACTCTTACTACAGGTGAACTTACAAGTTTATTTAGCTATGTTATGAATATTATGATGTCTCTTATGATGCTTTCTATGGCATTTGTTATGATTACGATGTCACTTGCTTCAGGAAGACGTATTGCAGAAGTTATTAATGAACAATCTGATTTAGTCTCTCCTCAAGAAGCTTTAACTGAAGTAAAAGATGGTTCAATTGATTTCAATCATGTTGTTTTTTCTTATAAACATGGTAGTGGAGAAGCGGTCTTAAAAGATGTTGATCTTCATATTAAAAGTGGTGAAACAATTGGAATTATTGGTGGTACCGGAAGTGCTAAAAGTAGTTTGGTCAACCTTATTTCTCGTTTATATGATGTTGACGAAGGTAGCGTTGTTGTTGGTGGACAAGATGTTCGTAATTATGATCTTGAAGTTTTAAGAGATGAAGTTTCTGTTGTCTTACAAAAGAATGTTTTATTTAGTGGAACAATCTTACAAAATTTACGTTGGGGTAATGAAAATGCAACAGAAGAAGAATGTAAAGAAGCTTGTCGTTTAGCGTGTGCTGATGAGTTTATTGATCGTTTTGAAGATGGTTATAATACGTATATTGAACAAGGTGGTTCAAACGTTTCAGGTGGACAAAAACAACGTTTATGTATCGCAAGAGCGTTGCTAAAAAATCCTAAAATCTTAATTCTAGATGATTCAACAAGTGCTGTTGATACAGCTACAGATGCAAGTATTCAAGAATCATTCAATGAACGTATTCCCGATACAACAAAAATTATTATTTCACAACGTATATCATCTGTTCAAAATGCAAGCCGTATTATTGTTTTAAATGATGGTGTCGTGGATGGTTTTGACACACATGATAAATTATTAGAAACAAATGAAATTTATCGTACAATTTATGAAACACAAATGAAAGGGAAGGAGGAAGAATAATGAAAGAAGGAACAATGAAACGTTTACTTAAAATGTTATGGAGTAAATATAAAATCCATTTAATTGTTGTTTTTCTATGTATTGTAGGAAATGCTTTATTTAATGTTCAAGGAACAATGTTTATGCAAACATTAATTGATGATTATATTGTTCCCCTTTTAAAGAGTTCTTCACCTGACTTTAGTGGACTATTCCATGCTTTGATTCGTGTGGGTGCACTTTATGCTTGTGGTGTTGTTTGTGCCTTTACCTTTAACCGTATTATGGTTTATGTAACACAAGGGTTCTTAAGAGATTTAAGAATTGGAATGTTTGAACATATGGAATCTTTACCAATTCGTTATTTTGACAGAACTCCTCATGGAGATACAATGTCAGTCTATACAAATGATATTGATACATTAAGACAATTGATTTCACAATCTATTCCACAACTTATTTCAAGTTGTATGACTATTGTGACAACATTTGTATCAATGATCATTTTAAATATTCCTTTAACTGTGTTAAGTGTATGTATGCTTATGATCATGCTTGTTGTATCAAGAAAACTTGGATCGTTATCAGGTAAATTCTTCGTTCAACAACAAGGGGATTTAGGTAAAGTGAATGGTTATATTGAAGAAATGATTTCTGGTCAAAAAGTTGTTAAAGTCTTCAACCATGAAGATCAAGCAATTGCTGATTTTAGAAAATTAAACGATGAATTAAGAGAAAGTGCTTATCAAGCTCATAAATTTGCGAATATCTTAATGCCGGTTACAGTACAACTTGGAAATATCTCTTATATCATTTGTGCAATTGTTGGCGCAATCCTTGCTTTAAATGGACATTTTGCTTTAACAATTGGAACCCTTGTAGCTTTCTTAACATTGAATAAAAGTTTCAACCAACCTATTGGACAAATTTCTCAACAAATCAATGCTGTTGCCATGGCACAAGCAGGAGCTGGTCGTATCTTTGATTTATTAGATCAAGAAAGTGAAGATGATCAAGGTGTGGTTACTTTATGTCGTGTAGAAACTGTTGATGGAAAAATGGTTGAAACAGATAAAAGAACAGGACATTGGGCTTGGAAACATCCAAGAAGCGATGGTCATGTTGAACTTGTAGAAATGAAGGGTGATATTCGTTTAGAAGGTGTTAACTTTGGTTATTTTGATGACCGTATGGTTTTACACAATGTAGATGTTTATGCTAATCCTGGTGAAAAGATTGCCTTTGTTGGGGCTACTGGTGCAGGTAAAACAACAATTACAAACTTAATTAATCGTTTCTATGATATTCAAAAAGGTTCGATTACTTATGATGGAATTGATATTAAATTGATTAAAAAAGATGATTTAAGAAGATCATTAGGTGTGGTTTTACAAGATACACATTTATTTACTGGAACAGTTATGGATAATATTCGCTATGGACGCCTTGATGCTACGGATGAAGAATGTATTGAAGCAGCAAAACTTGCCAATGCCGATCTCTTTGTTAAACATTTGCCAGATGGTTATCAAACAATGCTTACAGGAGATGGGGCGAACTTATCGCAAGGACAAAGACAGTTATTAGCGATTGCGCGTGCTGCTGTTGCTAATCCTCCTGCACTTATTTTGGATGAAGCAACTTCTTCTATTGATTCTCGAACAGAAAAGCTTGTACAAGATGGAATGGATAAATTAATGCATGGTAGAACAACACTTGTTATTGCCCATCGTTTATCAACAATTAAAAATAGTGATTGTATTATGGTCTTAGAACAAGGACATATTATTGAAAGAGGAAATCATCAATCACTTATTAAAGAAAAAGGTAAATATTATCAATTATATACAGGAGCTATTGAAATGGATTAATCCATCAATAGCTTTTTATATTTTTTGGACTATCCGTCCATTGAAAGAAGGAAAAGAGAAAGATAAAATGATCTGTTGACCTTGATAGGAAATGTAGATGATCCAACAGAGATCAAAAGATATCGGGATGTCGTAAGAAAAGCAGGTATTCATGGAGATTATGTGATTATTGGAGTTGAACACCAAAGCACTTTTGATAAAAATATGATTTTTCGCATACTCAACTATGATGCGACGACTTATATCAATCAAGTTGAAAGTAAAAAAGAAGTCTATCCAGTAGGAAGCTTTGTGTTCTATACAGGAGATGAAGAATGGAAGTTGCCAGAAACATTAAAAGAAACATTGAAAAGTATACCATCAGAGATGGAACCTAATATCAATGATTGGAGACTACCTGTTGTCGACCTTATAACAATGGATGCAAGAAAGCTTATGAATCGAAGATTAAGAGATGTCGTAGAAATTAGTCAAAGTATGTTTGCAGGAAGTTATGATGGATTAAGAGAAAATCGCAAAATTGAAACAGAAAGCTTCATGATGGCGGCAACATTTACGTGTACAAATATTAGAAGAGAAGACTTACCAGAAGGAAATGAAATCAATATGTGTAAGGCAATGGATCAATTATTTCAAAGAATGAGAGATGAAGGAAAACTCAATACTTTAAAAGAGCAACTTAAAGTAAAATTAGGAACTTTATCAAGACCTTTAGAAAAACAACTTACAAATACATCGCTAGAAAAATTAAATGTTCTTACATTAAATATCTTTAACATCAATAGTGAAGAAGATGTTTTAAGAATTATTAACTAGAACAAAAAAAGATTTCAACTGTTATCAAATATAATAGTGAAACCTTTTTTATATAATTAATTATTTTAAAGGAACTAATAATTGAATTGATTTTTGTAAAGTATGTACGTCAATTGGAAGATGTGTGCCTTCTTCACCATCTATATCCATTGTAAGATCTTGATCACAAGTAATGTGAATATGTTGTCCTTGAACATAGTGAATAAAAGGACTTTTATCATGTTTACCAAAACGATAATCTTTAATCAAAGCAATTAAATCCGTAACAGAACATCTTTTTACAATAACAAGATCGAGTTTTCCATCATTAATATCCGCAAAAGGAATAATGCCATCGAAACCACCAACACGATTGGTATTTGTGATGGCAAATATGTAAGCATCTTCTTCAAAACTTTCATCATCAACCGTTACATTAAGATGTAGATTTGTAGATAACTGTTGAGGAAGTTGGGTCATGCCTTTAAAATAATAAGCTAATGGACCAAACTTTTTCTTTTCTTCTTTTGATACCACAAAAGAAATATCTGAAAACATTCCTGCAGCAGCAACATTAATGAAATATTGATTATTAATTTTTCCTACATCACTCGAAATAACATTAAAGTTTTTAATCATTTCTACAATACCATTTACTGAATTTGGAATATTTAAATAATTAGCAAAGTCATTTACTGTGCCTGCCGCTAATATGCATAATGGTATTTTTTTATGACTATCTACCATTCCTGAAATAACCTCGTTTAAAGTACCATCACCACCAACAGACATGATAAAATCATATTGATTCTCATCACAATCTCTTGTTTTATAATAGGCATCATCTTTTTTTTCTGTATAAAATATTTCAAAATGTTCTACAATGTTTTGTAATGTTAATTGACCAATAATACGATCTAGTTTATTTTGAATAATATGTTTTCCAGATGATGGATTAATAATAATAAGACAACGTTTCATGTTACTACCTCACTTAAATATACTATATACATTTTAAAACAATTAAAAAAGATATACAATCATTGTTTCAATGATTATAATAAAATAGAATAAGCAAAGGAGTTTATTATGGCAAAATTTTATGCAGTAAAAGAAGGAAAAAAACCAGGAATTTATCATACTTGGGATGAATGTAAAGAACAAGTTAATGGTTATTCAGGAGCTGTTTATAAATCTTTTACAAATGAAGAAGAGGCAAAAGCATTTATAAAAAAAGAAGAAAGAAAAGTGAGTGATGATTTAACTTTACTTGCTTATGTTGATGGTAGTTATAATATTAAAACAAAAGAATATGGCTATGGTTGTGTTTTAATTGAAGGGCAACAAGTTATTCAACAATTATTAGGTAAAGGGAATATTCCTGAGTATTCTTCAATGCGTAATGTTTCAGGAGAAATTCTTGGGTGTATGAAAGCTATTGCTTATGCAATTGATCATCATTATGAGTCTATTTGCATTTATTATGATTATGAAGGTATTGAAAAGTGGGCTACGGGTCTATGGAAAGCAAATAAAGAACAAACACAAAATTATGTAAAAACAATACAAGAAATGAAAAAAGAGATAGATATTTATTTTCAAAAGGTTTTAGCACACAGTGGGGATTATTATAACGAAGTTGCTGATGGGTTGGCTAAAAAAGCAGTGGGTATAAAAAAATAAAGCTTGAAAATTAAGCTTTATTTTTTTTAGCAATAATATTAATAATAATATAAACAACTAGAACAATAGCAAAAATCCATAAGAAATCGCTTTTGATATATTGAGCATCACCAGACCAACATCCAAACCATTCTCCACATTTTTTAACAAGAATAGCAAGTGCATAAGATAATGTACCACATCCAATAACACTTAATAAGACTTTCACAATTTTATTAAGAATCTCTTTAAATAAAATAATAGAGATAAAACATACAGCTGTAACAAATACATTAATAACAAAATGCATATAATTTCCTCCTTTAGATACCTTAATAAAATAGCATAAAATCAAGGTAAATGCAATAAAACGTGAACTAATAGATAAATTATGATAAAATATTTTTGGAGGATTAAATTATGAAATTATTAACAGTATGTATACCTTGTTATAACTCAATCATGGAAATGCATAAAGCCATTAATTCATGTCTTTTAATGAAAGATGAAGTAGAAGTATTAATTGTTGATCGTCATTCACATGATGAAACTTTACAAGTTGCTAGAGAATATGAAGAAGCTTATCCAGATACCGTTAAAGTTATTACAACTAAAGAAGATGTTCCTTTTTTAAAAATAGCTCTAGAACATAGTGAGGGCCTTTATTTCAAAATACTTCAATGCTTTGATTATTTAGATCAACCTTCACTCGTAAGTGTTATTGAAACGATTCGTGACTTTATTCGAATTCAAGCTAATTTAGATTTGCTTGTTACTGATTATAAATATGTTATTCCCCAAGAAAAAGAAAAACGTGTCTCTTATAAAAATGTTTTTCCAATGGAAACAATTTTTGAATGGCATAATATTAAAGCGTTTCATAAACATTTTCAAATTGATTTAGGTTCAGTCATTATTAAAACAAGTACTTTAAAAAAGATAAATACAGATGAAGAAAATATTTTTTATAATGAATTAACAGTTTATGGAACAATTCCTTATATTAAATCAATGTATTATTTAAATGTTCCTTTCCATTGTTATGGAACACGTCGAAAAATTCATATTTCTAAATCAAATAGTTATGTTGATTTAATGAAAAGCTTATGGGATTTATATGATGTTTATTCTTTAAAGAGCCGAAGACAAAGAAGTTATGTTATTGAATATTTATCTAAGGTATATGTTATTACTGTTTATTTGTTATTAAAATCAAATCAAAAGGAACAAATTGAACTTTTAAATGTACATTTAGGATTTAATGATCCTAAATTATATAAAGCACTCACAAAGCGTGTTTATGGTTTTTTAATTAGTAGTAGTAATGAAAAGCTTTATGGTATGCTTATTAAAATCTTTGAAAAAGTTTATCAATTAGAAATAGAAGAATAAGATGAAAAAGAAATTTTTATTTATGATTCCTCTTTGTTTATTTATCATTGATTACTTTTTGATTAAATATCAAGTCATTCAATCAATAGATTGGTTCATTTATCATTTGGTTCAAAATTTAAAATGTGATTTTATGACATCCTTTTTTAAACTTTGTTCAACCCTTGGAAGTACTTGGTTTTATGTAATTCTTGTTTTAACTTTAGTGATTCTAAAAAATAAAAAAGATATTTGGGTAGGAATTCACTTGTTAATTATTCAAGGAATGAATCGTATAATTAAAGCTTTGGTTAAAAGACCAAGACCACCTCAAATATATCATTTAGTTAAAGAAACAAACTATAGTTTCCCAAGTGGTCATAGTATGTCAGCAATGATTGGTTATGGATTATTAGTTCTTGAAGTTCAAAAAAGCTCTCTAAAATATAAAAAAGTAATAGAAATATTTTTAATGATGATGATTTTTTTAATAGGATTAAGTCGTATCTATTTAGGTGTACATTATTTTTCTGATGTTATAGGTGGCTTTTTGTTGTCTTTAAGCTATTTATTATTTATTTATTATAATACCTCACTTTATACATAGAATGTGTAAAGGAGGTTTTTTATTGGATATTGATATCATTAGTGGTTTATATCATTATGGTTTGACCATTATAAAATATGAACAAGATTATTGTTTAGTAGATTTAAAGACTCAAGAAGTTTATGAAAAAATGAGTATTTATTATATAAGAAGATTATTAAGAAGTTGGAATAAGCATCGTAAAAATATAGAGAGTGTGATATAATGGAAAAAAGTTTGAGGTGGTTTAAAATGAGGACAGTAAAGAATTATGTAGGAATTATTTTGTGTGCGTGTGTTATTATTTTTATTTATAAAACATTTGATATTTCATTATTTTCCAATATTTTATCAGCTTTTATTCCTTTGATTGTAGGAGCAATACTTGCTTATTTTTTACAACCATTGGTTTATAAATTTGAAATGTTTTTAGACTCTTTTCAAAATAAAAAGCTTATTAAATATAGTCATACAATTTCTTCTATTTTTGTTTTTGTTGTCTTTGTTTTAATTATTGTTGTTTTAATGATTGCAATCATTCCAGCACTTGTCAATTATGTTGTCAATATTGCGGATAATTTAACCTTGTATATTAAAAACTTTGAAAAGACATTGGAAACTTATTTAGGAAGTAATCTTGCCAGTGAAGTTATTATTAAAATAGATGAAATGGTTGTTAAATATGTTAATTCAATTGAAGCTATTGATCCAATTGCGACACTTGGGACTCTCTTTAAAGCAGGAAGTACGATTATTACAGCTGTTTTAGGTTTGATTTTTACACCTTATGTTTTAATTGAAGCAAAAAGGCTTGTAAGTATCTTTGATCGTTTATGTTCACTTTTTATGTCAAAAGAAAAAATAGAACTTATTCATGATTATGCAGTTAGATCACATCAAATCTTTGGACAATTTATTTATGGAAAATTCTTAGATTCATTAATTATTGGAATTATCGCATTTATTGGACTCGCTATTTTAAAAGTAAAATTCTTCCCAATTCTTGCTGTCTTTATTTTGATTACGAATATGATTCCTTACTTTGGACCATTTATCGGTGGGTTTCCTGCTGTTCTTGTAGCCTTGATGACAGGAGATTTATTCCATGCTTTAGCAGTCTTAGCTTTTGTCTTTGCTTTACAACAATTTGATGGTTTATTCTTAGGACCAAAGATTTTAGGAGATGTTGTTGGTATTTCACCATTTTGGGTTTTACTTTCTATTACCGTCTTTGGACATTTCTTTGGCTTTATTGGAATGTTCCTAGGAGTACCAATGATTTGTGTCATTCGTATGCTTTTTAATGATATCATTGACTTTCATAATAAAATGAAAGAATTAGATACATAGATTGTATTTTAAATAAATATTTGTTAGGATAATAGAGGCTTTGTCCTCGTAGCATAGCTGGATAATGCAATCGCCTCCTAAGCGTAGAGCAGTATCTAGCCTAAATGAGCTATAACGGGCAGAAAAAAGATGTGGCGCTTTAGCTCAGCTGGATAGAGCATACGCCTCCTAAGCGTAAGGTCATGGGTTCAAATCCCATAAGTGCCGCCATTTTTATTGGTTTTTCTATTAAAAATAGGATGTTTGATAGGTATTATTGCTTATTGAATATCCTTTTTTCTTTCTAACAAAGTGTGGAACTTTTCTTGACTTTTTATCTAACAAAAATAGGGCTTTTCTAACAAACTAGATAACATATTAGAAATTAAAAGGGACTAAGTAAACAATTTAATAAGCAAAGGAGATTCAAAATGGATCTCCTTTTTTCATATAAAGGAGGTGATAAGAATATGGATAACGTGTTACTTTATTTTTCATTGAAGCATGAAGGAGATTTTAAAAAAATATATGAATCTTTAAAGGCAAAAGAACCTGTAGATGAAAATGAATTTATTAAATTAAAAAGAGTATTGAAAACAAAATACGTAACAATACTTGATAGTAATTATCCTGATTTTTTAAAGCAGGTTTCATGTCCGCCATTTGTGTTATTTTATGAAGGCAATCTAAAACTTGCTAAAAATTTAAAGGTTGGTGATGCTTTTATCTATTCTGCTTTTAATGATAAAAGATATCTAAGTACTGTTGAGCCATCGACAGATAAAGGAAAATTTTGTTTTGATTATATCATTGCTTGTGAAAGTCATGATGAATTTTTCAATATAAGGGAGCATGTAATGGATAAGAAAGTTCCATTAAAAGACTACAGTAAAAATACAAAACATAAACAACAAGAAAGATAGCATATAAAAGTCATCATAGCAGATGGCTTTTTTTACATAGCCAATCAATGATTGGCAAAAAAGAAAGGAGGTTAATTTAATGCTATATATAAAGATAGGAGTGATTACAAATGAGCGAAGTAATAGCAATTGCAAATCAAAAGGGTGGTGTAGGTAAAACAATGACATCTGTTAGTTTAAGTGCATGTCTTGCATTAAATAACAAAAAGGTATTGCTGTTAGATTTAGATCCACAAGGACATTCAACAAAAGCATTTGGATTTTATGACAGAACACAATATCCTTATCCTTTATCTATGAAGGATGTTATTGTATCAGTTATTGAAGATATACCACTTGATAGAGAACAGCTAATACTTCACAGTAATGAAAATGTTGATATTGTTCCATCAAATATTTCTCTTGCAGGAATAAATTCTAAATTAGAAAGTGCTATGTGTAGAGAAACGGTATTGAAAAGATTTATTGATACTGTAAAAGATGATTATGATTATGTCATTATAGATACAAATCCATCACTGGATAATCTACCTATTAATGCTCTTACTGCTTCTGATAAAGTTGTTATAACTGTACAAGCAGAACCTTATGCAGTTGAAGGTATGGCTGATTTATTGAGATCAATTAATATGGTTAAAAGAAATCTTAATCATGATTTAAAAATTGAAGGTGTATTGATTACAATGACAAATGAAAGAACAAATCTATCAAAGAAAATCACACATGAAGTTAGAGAAAACTTTGGAGGTCATATCAAGGTATTTGATACAACAATTCCAAGATGTACAAAGGCAGCAGAAAGTACAGGAATAGGAGAAAGCATATTTCAATATGATCCAAACGGTGCAGCAACTAAAGCTTATGAAGCTTTTACAAAGGAGGTCATCTTAAATGCCGAAAAAGAGCATAAACGACATAAGAGTTCCTACGTACGATGATTTATTTACCAACGAAGAACAAAGACAGGAAGCAAAACTGGAGAAGATAATGGAAGTTCCTGTTGAAGATATTCAGGAGTTTAAAAATCATCCATTTAGAGTTAGAAATGATGAACAGATGTCTGAACTTGTTAAAAGTGTTTCAGAAAATGGTATTTTAGTTCCTGTTCTTGTAAGACCACATCCAAATGGTCACGGATACGAAATGATTTCTGGTCATAGAAGAATGAATGCAGCAATGGTAAATGGTCAAGAAAAGATACAGGCTATTGTAAGAGAACTTACTGATGACCAAGCAACAATCATTATGGTTGATTCAAATATACAAAGGGAAAACATTTTACCAACTGAAAGAGGATTTGCTTACAAATTGAAATTAGATGCAATGAAACATCAAGGTAAAAGAAGTGATATAACTTCTACCCAAGTTGGGCAGAAGTTGAAAAATAAGTACTCAATTGAACAACTGGCAGAAGATGTTGGCAACACAAGGACACAGATTCAACGATTTATTCGTTTAACTGAATTAATTGAACCGTTGCGAGATATGGTCGATGGTTTAAGAAGTGATGGAAAAAAGATTGCATTTAATCCTGCTGTAGAACTTTCATATCTTTCAAAAGAAAATCAACAACTTGTTGTAAAAAATATAGAAGGACTTGATTTAACACCCTCACATGCTCAAACAATAAGAATGAAGGAGTTGTCAAGAGAAAATCGTCTAGATGAAAATGTTATTTATTCAATAATGACAGAAGAAAAAGCGAATCAGAAAGAAAAATTGTCGTTTAAAATGGAGGATATTAATGAATACTTTCCAAAAAACTATACGCCTAGAGAAAAAAGTGAAGTTATATTGAAACTTTTAAAAGGATGGGCAAAAAGAAGAAATAAAGAGCAAGAAAGATGACAGTTACATATATAACTGTATTTTTTGTACATTTTATTTCAGCAGACTTAGTGAAGGGGGAGTCTGTTTTTTGTGGGGAAATGTGACTCGGTTTTCCCCTAAGAACCCCTTTCCTGTTATCTTACTGGGAAAAGTAATATTTAGTATAGAAGAGAAAAATAAACAATTTTTATTTTATATATGTGAATAATTATATAAATTGACAATGAAAAAGCTTACATAGTAAAATTTAATAAAGATAAAATGGAGGTGAATTCTTGTGAGGTCTTTGAAAAAGTATATATATCCAACACTATCAGATAGAGTGTATGAGATATTGGGCGAAAATTATTTTTTGATTTTGTACCCAGTTTTGTTGTTTTTTATCATTGCTGAAAAATATCTTAATATAATATCCTTCGATGGTTTAGTTTATTTTACATTACTTTTGTTGAGACGAAAATTAGTTTATCTCGATTTTCATTTTAAGAAGATATCTATTATTTTTTGGACGATTACTCTGCTGTTATCTGGATTAAGTTTTTCTTTCTTCAAACAAGCAAATTACTTATACATGACGAAAGCATATGTAGAGTGTAATGTTTTGGAAACAAAAGAGTATTCGCTCGTTCGTCGAAATAAGGGATATACAACTTTTATGATGAAAAATCAGAATGATATTGGAGAAGATTTTAAAGTTATTGAAGATATTATTGGAAAAATAGATTCATATGAAGTTAATCAAGAAAATAGTTATCTAATAAGATTACAAAATAAAAAGGAAAAGATTGTCCGTTTTAATAATTATAATCAGTTTACATTATTTAGTTTAGATGTTGATTAAGAGAAAAGAAAGGAGAAAACTTATGATTAAAAAAATACTTATTGGAATTGTTACGGCTGGGATGATATTAATAACTATTCCAACAGTAAATGCGGAAGATGAAATTACATTAAATGAAGTGACTGATCAAATAATCGATATTTCAGATAAGTATAATTCAGCTGGTATTACATCGGGACAATTATTGAATTTAATTACACTAACTCAAACGGATGATGAATTATTAGATACTTTATCATTAGATAAAAATAATTTATTCGATACATCTATACCAAAAAAAGTTAATATACAATCATCACGAAGTGGAGATCCATATGATGGAAATCCACCTGCATCTAAAGAGGAGCAAAAAGAAAGAATGAAGTATATTCGATCAGTCTATAATAAAGAATATAATGATGGAAACCATGATGAATCTATATATACGATATATTTATATACTTCACATTATATTGAAAATATAAACTATGATAAGAGTTTTTCAGATGAAAAAAATTTCGGACATCCTGTATATGCAAATATTATTTCGCAAAATGATATAGATGCATATGAACAATTTTATAAAGCACAAGCAGGTGTCGCTATTTATAAAGCATTTAGAACTTATACAATCGGAATAAAGAATTTTATTGAAAATGGTGCTAATTATACACTTATGAATGAATTGCTTGGATCAATAAAAGAAAATATGGATGATGAGTATTCAAAATATATAACAGCTCTTGATGCAGCTGGAATAACAAATAGTACTGATATTTTAGCAACAAGTGCCAAAATGTATAATGCATTTACTGGTGCTTTAGATAATGGAAAAACAAAAGAAGAAGAAATAATAGATTATATGAACAGCCAATTGGAACCTGGATTACAAGGGATGGTTTCTAGTACGTATTTCGGATTTGTGAAAAATATATTAGATAAATTAAGTGGTTCAGGAGCAGCAACTGGATTATTTTCTTCAGTTTTATCTGGAGTTGTTTACTATTTTGATACACTTGCTAAAGTAATACCTACTTTATCGCTAGCTAGCTTGTATTATTCTTATCAAATGAGAAAAGCAGAAAGGTTAGGTATCTACTATGGTTTAAAACCAAGACCATAAAATTCAAATGATTTAAAACTTAACATCAAAACTAAATATGTAGAAAGACCTATAGCAATAACTATAGGTCTTTTTTTGAAGGAAGGTGGATATTATGAAGGAAGTAATAATTATTATTGTTTCAATGCAAATTGGTGCACTAATAGGTGTTTTCACAATGTGCTTTTTACAAATTAATAAAGGAAATAGTAAATTTGATAATAAGTAAACAGAAGTCTAAACTGTATATGAAATAAATAATGATGAATAAATGATGAATAAAAGGAGATGAAGAAAGTATGAAAAAAAGGAATGTTATAGTTTTGGCATTATCTACACTGTTGGTTGTTTGTAATGCACTACCAATGAACAACCATGTAGAAA
>OLSF01002126.1_pt1 | contig 16296 bp, 10 predicted proteins | sample 1672301 | NCBI WGS metagenome assembly OLSF01 (sample SAMEA3136669, study PRJEB25190) | human gut metagenome | biome: human gut; feature: human-associated habitat; material: faeces | place: Austria | collected 2013
CCGATCTTTCCTCCGGCGCCGGAGGAATCTCCTCCGACGCCGGCGCGTTTGTCTTCGTACCGTTACAGCCGGCTCTTTTCGTCGGCCGACCCCGCCTCGACGGCTTTGCGCTTGAAGGCCTTCCCCGACTTGAAGTTGTAGGTCAGCCCGATTCGGAACGAGCGGTTGCTCCACGTCTGCCGGGCGTTCATCGTGCGGACGAATCCGTCGCCGTGCGCTCCGATCACCTGTCCCTGGTCCAGAAGGTTCTGCACCGAGAACGAGGCGGTGAACCGGTCGCCGAAGCGTTTCTTCACGCCGGCCTGCAACCGGTGGTCGGGTTCGACCCAGCAGTTGCCCAGGTCGATGCGGCTCTGATAGTTGTACGAGAGGTCGATGTAGAATTTAGCCGGGAGCGTGAAGGTCGTCGAGATGCTGCCGAATGCCCAGTTGTAGAAAGTTTCGGCGCCGTGCTGCTCGACGCGCTCACCGTGGCGCATGTAGGTGAAGTTGGCGTTCAGTTGCCACCATTTCGCGGGCTGGAAAGGCAGATTGACCGAGACGTAATAGTTTTTGGTGCGGTCGTAGTTGACCCATGCCAGTTGCAGCAGGTCGGGATTCTCCGGGTCGGCCTGTATCGTCTGCTGAATCTCGCCGCTGACGAGCTGCACGCCGGCCGTGAGGGTGTATTTGTGGGCGGTCACCAGCGTGAGGTTCACGTCCTGCTTGAACGCCGGGTCGAGCGACGGGTTTCCCGTCTGGTAGGTGTAGTCCGAAATCTGCATCCGCTGGGGGTTGAGGCACCAGAAGCGCGGCCGTTCGATGGTCCGGGCGTATTGGGCGATCAGCGACCATCCTTTCTCCTTCGAAAGGGCGAAGGAGACGTTGGCGTTTGGAAAGAGCGAGAAATAATCCTGTCCGACGCTTTTTCCCGTCGTGTGGGTGTATTCGCCGCGCAGACCAGCCACGAGGCCCCAGCGGCCGAGCTGCGCCGAGGCGACGGCGTAGGCCGCCGCGATGTTCTCCGTGTAGTCGATCGTGAAGCTCTGGTTGTCGTTGCGCGTCCATGCGTCGCCCTTGAGGTATTCGTAGAGCGCGTCGTTGTGCATGTCGTTGTAGGTGTATTTGGCTCCGGCCTTGAGCGACCAGCGGGGCGAGAACCTCTTTTCGAGGGCCAGCGTCGCCGTGGCGACGTTGTAGACGCTCTCGGTATTGTCGCGGTAGGTCGAATCCGCCGTCGCTCCCGGAGCCATCATGCGGCTGAAGTTGTCGTTTCCGGAGTCGGTTTCGCGGCGCGTGTAGTCGGCAAGGAGTTTGAGCGTCGAGCCGAGCGTGTCGATCTTGCGGATGTAGTTGAACGTCGCCGAGTAGTTGTTGCGAATGTCGAGTTTGTCGAAATGGCTGTCCGTGCGTGTCACCGTGCCGGCGTTCCGGAAATCCGTGTAGGTGTCGTTCGGCTCCCCGTTCCGGTTGCGCCAGTACTCGAACTCCGCGCCGACGCTGTTCCTGCCGTCGATCTCGACCACCGCGCCGGCGCTGGCCCCGAGGCTGCGGTTGCGGCCTTTCATCGACGAATGTGCGTTCAGCTCCTTGTCCGCGGCCTCGTAGCGCGTCTGCTCGCCGGTGGTGGTCTCGTCCTTTCCGAAAGATCCCCATGCCGAGGCGTAGAAGTCCACGCGGCCCGAATGCAGGTTGATGTTGGCCGACGGATTGTACCTGTGTACGATCTCTCCCTGCGTCGTGTTGAACGCCACCGAGCCGTTGACGCCGTTCTCGCGGCGTTTTTTGAGCGTGATGCGGATGATGCCTCCCGCCGAGTCGGCGTCGTAGTCGGCGCCCGAGGTGGGCACGACCTCTATTTTCTGAATCTCCTCGGCCCGGAGCGACCGCAGGTAGGTCAGCAGCTGTTCCGGCTCCATGCGCAGTTCGCGGTCGTTGACGTAGACCTTCGAGCCGCTCTTGCCGTTGATTGATATTTTCTCCCCGTCGATCCATACGCCGGGGGCGCGTTCCAGCAGTTCGATGCCGTCCTTGCCGATGGCCGCCGGGGCGTTCGCCACGTCGACCACGAACCGGTCGGCCTCGCGGCGCACCAGCCGGGCCTTTACCTCCACGCTTTCGATGCCGGTCGCCGAGGTCCGCATCACGAAATCGCCCAGATGGTTCTCCTGCTCCACGCGCACCGGCTTTTTCACGGGGTCGAATCCGAGGTACTGAATCAGGAGCGTGTATTCGCCGGGAGCTGCTTTCAGCGCGAAGCGTCCTTCAGCGTCGGTGGCCATGCCGGCCACCTGCTCGGTTCCTTTCAGCAGGACGACCGTTGCGTATTCGACGGCTTTTCCCTGTTCGTCCACCACGCGGCCCGTCGAGGGGCAGAGGTGCGCCGCAAAGAGCCGGGTCGCGGCCGCTGCGAGCGTTACGATAAGGAGGATCAGTCTTTTCATAATATTCTGTTTTGCACTTTATTTGTCAGTACAAAGATATGTAATAATATTTATACTATGCAAGACATAGTACTGTAAATTTCAGAAAATTTTCGATACTTATGTATATAGAGGCCCGCGGTTCTTGCGGGGGTGTTTTCCGGGTGTAAAGATACCCCCCCCGGCTGCGAACCAAATTTTTCCATAACTTTTTTTCGCGGTCCCGCTTTTTCGCCTCCTGAAAACAGGTGCAGTGAATATTTTGTTGAAAATTCGCCGACTGGCGGGGTAGGAATCCCGGGAAATAATTCCTAAATTTGCAGATTGAATTAATATGGCTAATTGTCCCCGGACGTCTGATACGGGCTTTTTTCAACCGGATGCGCCCTTTGCCTGGTCCCTCCCGGAGGCTGGAATCCGGGGCGGGCCGGATTTGTGGCCGCGGCCCGCGGCCGCGGGTTCGGACAGTCTGTTTTGCAAATGCTGTAATAGAACGATGATCGTATGTTAAGTGCTTTATACTACCTTTTGCTGGTGCTTTTGTGCACGCTTTTTATGATTCTGTCGGCCCTTGCGCTGGTTGTCTGCTATCCCTTCGACCGGGGGCGCCGGACGGTGCATGAACTGTCGCGCATCCTGGTGCGGATTTTCTTCTTCCTGCCGCCCTTTTGGCGGCAGCGGGTCATCGGCCGCGAACTGATCGACCGGAAGAAGAGCTACGTCATCGTCATCAACCACAACACGGTGATCGACATCCCGGCGCTCTACTACATTCCGCTCAATTTCCGCTGGGTGTCGAAGCGCGAGGTCTTCAAAACGCCCTTCTTCGGCCAGTTCCTCCTGCTGCACGGCGACATCTGCATCGACCGCGGCCACGCCGCCGAGGCGCTGGAACAGCTGGTCCGCGACGGGAAAAAGTGGATTTCGCGCGGGGCTTCGGTGGCGATTTTTCCCGAGGGCACGCGCTCGAAGGACGGTGAGATCCACCGCTTCAAGGCCGGGGCCTTCACGCTGGCCAAGGAGGCCGGCGCGGAGATCCTTCCCGTGGTGCTGGACGGAACCAAGACGCTGATCAAAAAGAACCTGGCATTCAACTGGGGCAACCGGATCACCGTCCGCGTGCTGCCTCCCGTTCCGGCCGAACGGGTCGCCGCGCTGGAGACGCATGAACTGATGCAGGAGGTGCATGAACGGATGTGCACGGCGCTGGGAGAAGTGAGAAACGAAAAGTTAAAAGTGAAAGATCAAAAGTGAAATGTCGCAAATAAAGGTTGGAACACGAAAAATTCAAAAAAAGTTGCGTTGAACTTCCCGCCGATTTTTTAATTTCTCACCTTTCACCTTAATTAAGTTATGGCAGATTTACTCAATAATACCAACTCGAACGCAAACAATTACGGCGACGACGCCATCGTGACCCTCTCGCCGAGGGAGCACATCCGCCTGCGCCCCGGCATGTACGTCGGCGTGGTGGGCGACGGTTCGCAGCCCGACGAGGCGCTCTACGTGCTGATCAAGGAGGTCGTGGACAACTCGATCGACGAATTCATCATGGGCGCGGGCCGGCAGATCGACATCACGCTGGTCGACAACGTCGTTACGGTGCGCGACTACGGCCGCGGCATCCCCCTCAAGTCGCTCGCGGCGGCCGTCGGGCAGATGAACACGGGCGGCAAGTACGGAGGCGACGCCTTCAAGAAGACCGTGGGCCTGAACGGCGTGGGCGTCAAGGCCGTGAACATGCTTTCCGAAGAGTTTACGGCCCGTTCGGTCCGCGACGGCGAGGCCCGTACGGTGACCTTCGCCAAGGGTCTCGAAGTGAGCGACAGGTGGGAGAGCGGCGTCAACGAGAAGAACGGCACGTTCATTTCGTACCGCGTCGACAAGGAGATTTTCGGCGAATATGCCTACAACCTCGAATACGTCGAGCAGAAAATCCGCAATTACAGCTACCTGAACCTGGGTCTGACGCTCAATTTCAACGGCAAGAGCTACGTTTCGAAAAACGGTCTGCTGGACCTCGTGAACGACAACATGACCGAGGACCCGCTCTACCCGCCCATCCACCTCACGGGGGAGGACATCGAGGTGGTGATCACCCACGGCACGGGCTACGGCGAGAGTTACGACTCGTTCGTCAACGGCCAGCACACCACGCAGGGCGGCACGCACCAGACGGCCCTGCGCGCCGCCGTCGCCAAGACGGTCAAGGAGTTCTACCACAAGGACTACGACCCCTCGGACATCCGCACGTCGATCATCGCGGCCATTTCGATCAAGGTCACCGACCCGATCTTCGAGAACCAGATGAAGACCAAGTACGGTTCGAAGGAGGTCGAACCGGGGGTCTCGGTCAATAACTTCGTGGCCGACTTCCTCACCAAGCACCTCGACGACTACCTGCACAAGCACGCCGAGACGGCGCAGATTCTCCAGAAGAAGATCGTCGAGAACGAGAAGGAGCGCAAGGCGATCTCGGGCATCCAGAAGAAGGCCCGCGAGACGGCCAAGAAGGTGAGCCTGAACAACAAGAAACTGCGCGACTGCAAGATCCACCGCACGGACCGCAACGAGCTGGCCGAACAGTCGATGATCTTCATCACGGAGGGCAACTCGGCGTCAGGCTCCATCACCAAGAGCCGCGACGTGCGTACGCAGGCGGTCTTCTCGCTGCGCGGCAAGCCGCTGAACTGCTACGGGCTGACGAAGAAGGTGGTCTACGAGAACGAGGAGTTCAACCTCCTTCAGGCGGCGCTGAACATCGAGGAGGACATGGACAACCTGCGCTACAACAAGGTCGTCATCGCCACCGATGCCGATGTCGACGGCATGCACATCCGCCTCTTGATGATGACCTTCTTCCTGCAATTCTTCCCCGAGGTGATCCGCCAGGGGCATCTGTTCGTGCTGCAAACCCCGCTGTTCCGCGTGCGCAACAAGAAGGAGACGCTCTACTGCTATTCCGAGGAGGAGCGCCTGAAGGCCGTGGCCCGGTGCGGCGCGAACGCCGAGATCACGCGATTCAAGGGTCTGGGCGAGATTTCGCCCGACGAGTTCAAGGAGTTCATCGGCGAGAACATGCGCCTGGACAAGGTCCGCATCACGAAGGACGACCCGATCCACGACCTGCTGGAGTTTTATATGGGCAAGAATACGTATGAGCGTCAGGGCTTCATCATCGACAACCTGCGCATCGAGGAGGACATCGTCGAGCAGGACCTTTTGATCAGTTAAGAATTAAAAATTAAAAATTCCGATTTCATGGCGGAAGAAAACGATAAGACGGAGCGCGACGAAGCGCTCAACGAGGACGCCTCGACTCCAGAAACCGCAGACGAGGCGACGGACGAAACGCCTGTGGCCGAGGCTCCGGCCAAGGCGGGCAAATTCGACCGCCTGACGCAGGAGGAGGGCGGCGTCCGCAAGCTCACGGGCATGTATAAGAACTGGTTCCTGGACTACGCCTCGTACGTGATCCTCGAACGCGCCGTGCCGCATGTCGAGGACGGACTGAAACCCGTCCAGCGGCGCATCCTTCATGCGATGAAGGTCGTCGACGACGGCCGTTACAACAAGGTTGCCAACCTTGTGGGTCAGACCATGCAGTACCACCCGCACGGCGACGCGTCGATCAAGGACGCGCTGGTGCAGCTGGGGCAGAAGGACCTGCTGATCGACTGTCAGGGCAACTGGGGCAACATCCTCACGGGCGACGAGGCCGCCGCGGGCCGTTATATCGAGGCGCGTCTTTCGAAATTCGCCCTCGACGTGGTCTTCAACAAGAAGACGACGGAGTGGATGCTGTCGTACGACGGCCGCAAGGAGGAGCCGGTGACGCTGCCCATCAAGTTCCCGCTGCTGCTGGCCCAAGGGTCCGACGGCATCGCCGTGGGACTGGCTTCGAAAATCCTGCCCCACAACTTCGTGGAGCTGATCAACGCCGCCATTGCGCACCTCCAGGGACGTGATTTCCAGCTTTACCCCGATTTCCCGACGGGCGGCATGGCCGACGTGAGCCGCTATAACGACGGCCTTCGCGGCGGCACGGTGAAGGTGCGGGCGAAGATTTCGAAGATCGACAAACGGACGCTTGCCATCACCGAGATTCCCTATACCACGACCACCGAGTCGATCAAGGATTCGATCATCAAGGCCAACGACAAGGGCAAGATCAAGATCCGAAAGGTCGACGACAATACGGCCGACAAGGTCGAAATCGTCATTCAGGTCTCGCCCGACGAGTCGTCGGACAAGACCATCGACGCGCTCTACGCCTTCACCGACTGCGAGGTGTCGATCGCCCCGAACTCGTGCGTCATCTGGGACGAGAAGCCGCACTTCCTCGGGGTTTCGGAGATCCTGCGCCGCTCGGCCGAGCACACCAAGTCGCTGCTGGGGCTGGAGCTGAAAATCCGGCTGGGCGAGTTGAGCGAGGCATGGCATGCCGCCTCGCTCGAACGCATCTTCATCGAGAACAGGCTCTACCAGCTGATCGAGGGGTGCAAGAGCCGCGAGGAGGCTTATTCCGCCGTGGATAAGGGTCTGGAACCCTTCAAGATGCGGCTGCGACGTGAAGTGACGCTTGAAGACGTGCAGAAGCTCACCGAGCTGAAATTTATCCGTATTTCGCGTTACGACAGCGAGAAGGCCGACAACGAGATCCGCCAGATCGAGGAGGACCTGAAGTCGACGCAGTACGACCTGGACCACCTCACCGAATACGCCGTGGCCTACTACGAGCGCATCCGCGACAAGTACGGCAAGGGCAGGGAGCGTCGCACCGAGTTGCGCGAATTCGACTCGATCGAGGCGACGAAGGTGGCCGTCACGAACGCCAAGCTGTACGTGGACCGGGCCGAAGGGTTCTTCGGCATCGGCAAATCCATGAAGGACGCGGAATTCGTCTGCGACTGCTCGGACATCGACGACGTGATCGTCTTCACGAAAGACGGGCGTTACGTGATCACCAAGGTTTCGGACAAGGCCTTCTTCGATAAAAACATCTATTATATCGGGGTCTTCAAGCGCAACGACGACCGCACGATCTACAACGTTCTCTACCGCGACGGGAAGAACGGCGCGATTATGATGAAGCGCTGCGCCATCAAGGGCATCACGCGCGACAAGGAGTACGACATCACCAAGGGAACCGCCAAGAGCGAGATACTGTATATGTCTGTCAATCCGAACGGTGAGGCCGAGGTGTTGAAGGTTTACTTCAAGCCCCGTCCGCGCCTGAAGAAGGTGATCGTCGATCTCGATTTCTCGACCCTCGCCATCAAGGGGCGCCAGAGCCAGGGCAATCTGTTCTCGCGCTACGGCATCCACAAGATCGTGCTGAAGGAGCGCGGCACCTCGACGCTCGGGGGGCAGGACATCTGGTTCGACGAAGATGTCCGCCGGCTGAACGCCGACGGGCGCGGCAAGCTGCTCGGCGAGTTCAAGGGTGACGACCGCCTGATCGTCTGGACCTCGAAGAATCAGTACTACATCACGGGCTACGACCTGATGCAGCACTTCCCCGACGACACGGTCCTCGTGGCGCGTTACGAGTCCGACCGGGTTTACAGCCTGTGTTACTACGACCGCGCCCAGAAGTATTACTACATGAAGCGTTTCACGGCCGAGATGTCGGACAAGATTCAGGATTTCCTCGACGCCGACGCCGATTTCATCTGCGTGACGGACCGCGCTGGGGCCAAACTGGAGATCACCTACAAGGGGGCGCACGCCTCGCGGCCCGCGGATGTGATCGACGTCGACGAGTTCGTGGGTGTCAAGAGCCACCGCGCCAAGGGCAAACGCCTGACGACCTATGACGTGGACCGGCTGCGGATGATCGAACCCGAACTGCCTCCCGAACCGGAACCTTCGGAGGATGAGTCGCTTGACGACGGTCAGCTGACGGACGCTTCAGCTGACGCGGCGCAACGCGCTGCGGCAGAGGGGAAAGCTTCCGGAAAATCCGCCCTGAAGGAGCCGCTCGGCGCCAAGCCCGCCCCGGGAAAGGCTCCGGCGGGCCAGCCCTCGGCCGGAACGATCGTCGGAGGCGTGGAGTTCGAGGTGGAGCGTCCGAAAGGCGACGCCGGCGAGATGATCGACCCCGAACAGCTGAACCTGTTTTAACGAACCGCCTGCGATGAAACCTCTCTTTCTGGTCGGATATATGGGCTGCGGCAAGAGCACCCTCGGACGCAAGCTGGCGCGGCGTCTGGGCGTCGATTTCATCGACACCGACGCGCTGGTCGAGGAGCGCGAAGGCGCCTCCGTGGCCGACGTCTTCCGTTACGAGGGCGAGGAGCGTTTCCGCGAGGCGGAGCGCCGGGTCCTCGACGAGGTGATCGCCGGAGCCTCCTTCGCCGTGGTCTCCACGGGGGGCGGGCTGCCCACGTGGCGCGATAACATGCCGTGCATGAACGCCGTCGGGCATACGGTCTACCTGCGCCGCTCGCCGGAGCAGATCGCCCGGCGGTTAAGCCCCTACGGACGCCGCAAGCGGCCCCGTCTGCAAGGTCTCGACGACGAACAGCTGGTGGCCTTCATGCGCGGCGACATGGCGGCCCGCGAACCGTTCTACGCGCAGGCTTCGCTCGTCGTCGACTGCGACCCGATGTCCGACGACGAGCTGGTCGAACATATCGTGCAAACTTTCTCCGACCGTGGCTGACAACAGACCCATAGGCATTTACGACTCGGGGCTGGGCGGACTGACCGTCTGGCGCGAGGTCCGGCGTGCGCTGCCCGGCGAATCGCTCGCCTACCTCGGCGACGGCGCCAACTGCCCCTATGGCTCGCGGCCCCGCGAGGAGGTGCAGGCGCTGGCCGACGCCGCCGTGGCGCGGCTCGTGGAGCTGGACTGCAAGATGGTCGTCGTGGCCTGCAACACCGCCACGGCCGCGGCCATCGGCTTCCTGCGCGAAAAATACGCCGGTATGCCCATCGTCGGCATGGAGCCGGCCGTGAAACCGGCCTGCCTGGCGACCCGCAGCGGGGTGGTGGGGGTGCTGGCCACCGAACGGAGCCTCGACGGCGAGTTGTTCCGCCGCACGGCCGCCCGGTACGGCAGCGGCATCGAAGTCCTGACCTACCCGGGCACGGGTTTCGTGGAGCTGGTCGAGGGGGACCGGGAGGATACGCCCGAGGCCGAAGCCGCGGTGCGCGCCGCCGTGGAGCCGATGCTGGCGCGGGGCGCCGACCAGATCGTGCTGGGGTGTACGCACTATCCCTTTCTGACGCCCGTGATGGAACGCATCGTCGACGGACGGGCCGCGATCGTCGACCCGTCGCCCGCCGTCGCCCGCCGCGTCGGGCAGCTTTTGGACCGCTACGGCCTGCGCGCTTCGGCGGATAACCGCCCCGCGCTCACGTTCCGCACCTTCGCCGACGAGCTTTACCGCCTGCGTCTCGAACGGAAGGTTGCGGCGTACCTGTAAGACGCTCCCGGCTCCCCCCCCCATTCGCGGGCGGGAACGCTTCCGGCCGGAATCGTTCCGGGCGATTGATAAAGTTTGCGGCGCCTTCGGAATTGTCGGAAAAAATTCGTACCTTCGCTCGATAATAGCGACATTCTGGAATGGCATCTAAAAATACATCCTCCAACAGCCGGCAGGCCGTTCAGCGTTCCAACAGCGACAGTGCGCGCTGGATCGCCGGACTGCTGCTGCTGTTCATCGGTCTGTTCGCCGCCGCTGCGGTGTTCTTTTCGTTTTTCAGCTGGGCCGCCGACCAGAGCGGGCTGCAAAAATCGGTCGAGGAACGGGTGACGCTCGGCATCGAACCGGAAAATCTCTGCGGCTGGGCCGGAGCGCGGCTGGGGATGTTGCTGGTCGATCATTCGTTCGGGCTTTTCGGCATCCTGATTCCCGCGATGATCGTGCTGGTCGGCGTGCGGATCGTCCGTCAGCGGCCGTTGCTGTTCAACCATTCGATCCTTTCGCTGTTCCTGATCATGATCCTGGGGTCGCTGACGCTGGGATTCGCCTTCGCCGACCGCTGGAGCCTCTGCTGCTCGACGGGGTGGGGCGGCGCTTTCGGCATCGCCTCTTCGGCCCTGCTGCGCACGCATATCGGGGCTTTCGGAACGCTGATCCTGCTTGTCGGCGGCTGGATACTGACGGGTGTTTTCATCAACCGCAACTTCATCAACAAGGTCAACGAGGCGGGCAACGTGGTGGTCGACAAGAGTGGGAAGGTCGTCGAGATCCTCAAGCACAAAGTCGTGCCGCACGTCCGTGCGGCCGGGGAGGACGGGACTGCGGAGGATGTTCCCGAACCGGCTCCGAAACCCGGCCCGAAGGCGGCCGCACCGCAGCCCGCGCCGCCGAAAGCGTCGGAACCCGCGGCGCAAAAAACCGCCCCGATCCGTGTGGAACGTCCGTCGGAGCCCGTTGCGGCCCGGAAGTCCGTGCCGGAAGAGGACGAAAATCCCTTCCTCGAACTGACGCCCGACGGGAAACCCGTCGCCGGGGAGACTGCCGCGGAGCAGACGCCCCCTCCCGCGGAGGACGGGGAGTTCATCGAGGTGGACCTTTCGCGTCCCGAGGGCCGTGTGGTGATCGGCCGCAGCGGGCTGGTCGAGCTGGAACGCCCTGCGGTGCGCGACGCCGTACCTGCGGAGCCTGCCCCGGAGGAGGTTCCGGAGAGAGAGGCCGCACAGTCCGATCCCGATGCGCCCTTTACCGAGATCACCGTGCTGGACGATGCGCCCGCCGCGGAGCCGGAGGGCGTCGTGGTGACGGTCGAGGCCAACGAGGCGAAACTTCTCGACGAGAAGGCGATCCCCACGGAGAGCTACGACCCGCTGAAGGACCTGGTGAACTACCGCAAGCCGCCCGTGACGCTGCTGGAGGACTACATTTCCGATTCGGAGGTCTCGGACGAGGAGATTTTCGAGAACAAGACCAAAATCGAGGATACGCTCAAGAACTTCGGCATTCCCATCCAGCGCATCAAGGCCACGGTGGGTCCCACGGTGACGCTCTACGAGATCGTGCAGGCGCAGGGAATCAAGATCTCGAAGGTGCAGGGCCTCGAAAACGATATTGCGCAGAGCCTCAAGGCGCTGGGTATCCGCATCATCGCGCCGATTCCGGGCAAGGGAACCATCGGCATTGAGGTTCCCAACCGCGACAAGCAGGTGGTTTCGATGTATTCGGCCGTGCGTTCGCTGCGTTTCCAGGAGTCGAAGGCCGAGCTTCCGGTGGTGATCGGGCGTACGATCCAGAACGAAAATTACGTCTTCGACCTGGCCAAGATGCCGCACCTGCTGGTCGCCGGAGCCACGGGACAGGGCAAGTCCGTGGGGCTGAACGCCATCATCACCTCGCTCCTGTACCGCAAACACCCCGCGCAGCTGAAGTTCGTGATGATCGACCCCAAGATGGTCGAGTTCTCGCTCTACGCCAAGATCGAACGCCATTTCCTGGCCAAGATGGAGTCGGAGGACGACGCGATCATCACCGATCCCAAGAAGGCGGTCTATACGCTCAACTCGCTCTGTACGGAGATGGACAACCGTCTGGAACTGTGTAAGAAGGCCGGGGCGCGAAACATCGCCGAGTACAACGAGAAATTCACCTCGCGGCGGCTGAATCCGATGAACGGACATCGCTACCTCCCGTATATTGTGGTGGTGGTCGACGAGTTCGCCGACCTGATAATGACGGCCCGCGAGGTCGAGGGACCGGTCATGCGTCTGGCCCAGAAAGCCCGCGCCATCGGCATCCACCTGATCATCGCCACGCAGCGTCCCGACGTGAAGGTCATCACGGGCGGCATCAAGGCCAATTTCCCGGCCCGCATCGCCTTCCGCGTGATGCAGATGATCGACTCGCGCACGATCATCGACCAGCCGGGGGCCAATCAGCTTATCGGCCGGGGCGACATGCTTTTCTCGAAGGACGGCGACCTGACGCGTATCCAGTGTGCGCTGGTCGAGACCCGCGAGGTCGAGCGCATCTGCGAATACATCTCCAAACAGCAGGGCTACACCGAGGCCTACACGTTGCCCGACTATACGCCCGACGGCGGCGACGCTCAAATGGGCAGCGAGGAGTCCTCGGCGCCCGTGAAATACGACTCGCTCTTTGTCGAGATCGCCCGCGACGCCGTGTCCGGAGGTCAGATCTCGACCTCGATGATCCAGCGCAACTACGAGGTGGGCTTCAACCGCGCCGGCCGCATTATGATGCAGCTCGAAAGGGCCGGCATCGTCGGCCGCCAGCAGGGGGCCAAACCGCGCGACATCCTCTACCACGACTTGCCTTCGCTGGAGGCGAAATTACAGGAACTGGGATTGTTTTAAGTCCTCGGCTTAAAACAATCCCAGTTCCTGTGGTTAAGAATTAAAAATTAGGAATTGAAAATTGCGGGAGCTGACGCTATGGGAAGACGAAAATTTTTCATTTTTCATTGTTTCATTGCCGTATTGTTTTGCGGCATATTGCAAGGCAATGCGGCGCAGCCTCGTGCCACGGAGATACTGGAACGCCTTGCGGCGGGATTCCGTGCGATGGACGGCTACGGCGTGAAGTTCGGGGTCGTCTCGGGCGACTACGAAGCCCGCGGCAGCTATGTCGTGGAAGGCGACAGCTATTACCTCGTGCTGGGCGACGCGGAGGTTTTCGCCGACGGAGCCGTGCGCCGCGAGGTCGACAACCGCCGCCGCGAGGTGACCGTTACGGAGGTCGACACCGCGAGCCGCAACATCCTGAACAATCCGGTCCGGGCCTTCGATTTTCTGGGCAGCGAATATACGCCGTCGCTCGTCTCCGAAGCCGACGGCCGCGCCGTCGTGCGGCTGACGCCCGCCGCCGGGAACGACTCCCCGGCAGGCGATGTCACGCTGACGGTCGACACTGCGACGATGCGTCCCCGCTCGCTTTCGTACGACTACGACGGCGAACAGGTGCTGGTGAACGTGCTGGAGGTCGCGCCCCTTGCGGGGCACGTCCGGCGGTTCGATAAAAATGCCTATGCCGGATATGAATTCATAGATTTTCGGTAATTTTTTACGAAATGGAACACCGAGCCGTCATGTACGCAATCGCATGGCGGCCCGGTGTGTTTTCGGTCAGACTGTTGTTACAAATCTTCGCCGTTGGCTTTATTATATTCATTCTCGTAAAACATATAGATGCGATATTTTCCAGCAGATTCTTCAACGAGCATAAACCCAACACGTTTATTTTGAACTGCCATATAACATTTTCTGAGGATGGAGGCGCGTTCAAGCATTTTTTCAGGTGATACTTCTCCTATCGGACCTGTCAGATAACCCAATGCTTGTTCCTTGGTAACGGAGTCCGGAAGTTGTGAATAAAAAGCCGCATAGCGTTTGTTATTTACACCCATTTCATAGGAAAGGTGTTCATCGTCGGGAATTGTCTGTTCCTTATCGGGTTCGGTGTTAGGTATATACTTTGGATTGTTTTCAAATTGTTCGCAAAGTCTATTGAATCGAATTTTAATAGCTGATTCATCTAAAATATATTTATCTATCAATGTAATCCCACAGACTTTATAGTTGTTTGTATTAATGAGTAATAGAACATCGGTTCCATTGAACTCGCCTTCCAAAACATCTTTGCCCGCTATGGCGGGAGTGAACCCTTTGGCTTTCAGTTTTTCAATCATGGCGGGTTTGTATCCGTCAACCGGAATTCCGAGGAATTTCGTCACGTCTTTCTCCTCTTCCTGCGCTTGCATGGTCGCGGTGCACAAGAGAGCAATAGTTACACACAAAAGTTTCTTCATGGGTGTTGCTGTTTTGTTTTACTTAATTAAACTAAATGGATATAAATTTTAATTTGAATCAAATATAGCGAAAAAAGGCGATAATTTCTATGGTTTGAAGTGCTTTTTTATCTAATTTTCGAATGTCGGACGGCATCGTGTTTTTCGGCCTTTTCTCCCGGCAGTTTGCCGGGAGATTTTTTTTTTTCGGGGCGTCGAGATCGTGGGCGCAATGGTGGAAATCCCGCGCAAATGACAAGTTGTCGCGCCGTTTGTCGTCGCCGAATGCAGGGAGGATGGATTGTTTAACGTGTGTTTTTAATAAATGCGTCAAGGATAATAAATCTTAACATAAATTCATGCTATTTATTAAAATATTATCTTATATTTGTTTTAGGATGTCCTGACGCATGTTGAACACTTTAAATTTAATCTATTATGGATGAATTAGGCTTTACGTTGGCGGGGTTTGCGGTCTTGGGGGTGTTGCATTATGCGGTTGCTATCGTTTTTGCCGTATCCGAATACCGAAAGTGGAGGCCTACGGGGTGGATCATTCCCCTTGCAGTCGTTATGTTCGTCGCTTTTTCGTTTATTTTTCCGGTAGTGGAACATATCGTCCGCCCCAGGATGCGGGCCTGCGGCGTCGACCGGCGTATCATCCGGCTGAAACTCGTGCTGGCGTGGTCCGTGCCGCTTTTAACGAGTGTCGGTATTAAGTTGTGTGAGTTGTTCTGCAACCGGGTCGTGCCCCGCGATGTCTCCGGGGAGCTGGCCCTCTGCTGCTGTCTTTCGTGCGGACTCCTGTATTTGGTGCTTATGCTCTGGGTCAATGTGAAGCTCAATGCGCTTGCGGAGGCGTGCCCGGCCAAAGGTGCGGAGTGATCGCTCGACTTTGTCGCGGACCGTTCTGCAATCCGTCTTTCTCCCGGCAGTTTGCCGGGAGATTTTTTTCGGGCCGTCAGATCGCCGGAAAAGGGGCAAAAACGGGGTGGTCCGCTGAAAATATCGCGCCCACGAAGCAGATTTATTCCCCTAAAGTTGCTCAAACCGGAAATAAATCGTATTTTTGTTCGTTAAAAGAACGGTAATTTTCGACGGGTATCAACGGGCCGGTTGCGGCGCTTGTGAGCGTTGAAAATTTGAATTGGAGATAATTCGGTCGAAATTCCGGTCGCGATGCGACGAGGCTCCCGTCTTGGCGGGCGCCGGAGCGGGCCAAGTATGTAAACGCGGCGGGACGCCGCGAAAGCCCGCTTCGAAACGGAAAGACGAAGAATAACAGAATTAAGTATTAATATGTTAACTGAAGAAGAAAAGAATGCCGGTTTGACGGGGCGTATCATCCCCATCAATATCGAAGAGCAGATGAAATCGGCGTACATCGACTACTCGATGTCGGTCATCGTGTCGCGTGCGCTGCCTGACGTGCGCGACGGCATGAAGCCCGTGCACCGCCGCATCCTCTACGATATGAGCGCGGAGCTTAACCTCTACTCCGACAAACCCACACGTAAGTCCGCCCGTATCGTCGGCGACGTGCTCGGTAAGTTCCACCCCCACGGCGACACGTCGGTCTACGACGCGATGGTCCGCCTGGCGCAGGACTGGTCGATGCGCTACCCGCTGGTCGACGGACAGGGTAACTTCGGTTCGATGGACGGCGACTCGCCTGCCGCCATGCGTTACACCGAGGCCCGCATGAAGAAAATCACGGACGAAGTGATGGCCGACATCGACAAGGAGACGGTCGACTGGACGCTGAACTTCGACGACACGATTCCCGAACCCACGGTCCTGCCCACGAAAATCCCGCTGCTGATCGTCAACGGCGCCAGTGGTATCGCCGTCGGTATGGCCACGAACATGGCTCCGCACAACCTTTCGGAGGTGGTCGACGCCTGCTGCGCCTATATCGACAACCCGGAGATCACGGGCGAGGAGCTGCTGCACTACGTCAAGGGGCCCGACTTCCCCACGGGCGGTATCATCTACGGCTACGAGGGAGTGAAGGAGGCGATGCTGACGGGCCGCGGCCGCGTGATGATGCGCGCCAAGACCGACATCGAGCATACGCCCAGCGGCCGCGAGTGCATCGTCATCACGGAGATTCCCTACATGATCAACAAGGCCGAGATGATCAAGAAGATCGCCGACATGA
>OLSF01002133.1_pt1 | contig 16251 bp, 9 predicted proteins | sample 1672301 | NCBI WGS metagenome assembly OLSF01 (sample SAMEA3136669, study PRJEB25190) | human gut metagenome | biome: human gut; feature: human-associated habitat; material: faeces | place: Austria | collected 2013
GGGCCACATCGTAGGTGCGGCCCAGCAGCTGCTTTGCCAGCTCGCCGCCGCCCTCACCAATGGCCATGGTGCCCAGAGCACCGTAGCGGGTGTGGGAGTCCGAGCCAAGGATCATCTTGCCGCAGCCCGCAAACTTTTCGCGCATGTACTGGTGGATGACCGCCAGATGCGGGGGCACAAAAATGCCGCCGTATTTTTTGGCGGCGGACAGGCCGAAGCGGTGGTCGTCCTCATTGATGGTGCCGCCCACGGCGCAAAGGCTGTTGTGGCAGTTGGTGAGCACATACGGAATGGGGAATTTCTCCAGACCGGATGCACGGGCCGTCTGGATGATGCCCACAAAGGTGATGTCATGGCTGGCCATGGCATCGAACTTGATCTTCAGGTTTTCGGCATCGCCGCTGGTGTTGTGGGCCTGCAGAATGCTGTAGGCCATGGTGCCGGTCTTTGCGTTCTCGATGGCTGCGGCATCAAAGCCCTTTGCTGCCAGTGCGGCGCTTGCTTCGCCGTCTGCAGGCACCCATTCACCGCGGGCATAGTATGCGCCGCCGGTGCTGCACTTGATCATATCCAACATCTCGATTCGCCTCTCTTTTTGTATTTCCCGCCCGCCCTATCTTGCGGGCACTGCCCCAGCAGAGCGGTACGCTGCCCGCTCTGCCCTCTTCTGCCGCGCTGCCAAAGCACGCGGTCACGGCCCGGAAAGCCGTATCTGAAGGTTATTATACCATGAAACTACGGAAAGAAAAAGCACTTTTTACAAATGAATCGTGAATGGAGGATGAAGAGACGGGCTCTGTGCTTTTTCTTGACAAAGAAGCCATTCTATTGTATTATTATTAGCGTTGTATGCCGCTGTGGTGAAATTGGCAGACACGAGGGACTTAAAATCCCTTTCTGGAGACAGAGTACGGGTTCGACCCCCGTCGGCGGCATAAAAAGACCCCCCAAGCTTACGCTTGAGGGGCTTTTTATTTTGCTTATTTTACACCTTGCCGCCGTGCAGCTCTGCATACATCTTGGAACGGCACTCGGCCACAGCCGGGGTCATGTTCACATAGTGCTTATGCGGGCACTCCAGACGCAGTTCGCTCTCCCAGGTCTCCTCGGTGAGCTGCTTTGCAATGTAGGCCTTCTTCTCTGCGATCGAAGGCAGCTCAATGGCCAGCTGACCATTCAGCACATGCGGCACCAGCAGCTTTTTGACCTTGGTGGGGGTAATGGTGACGGTGCGCTCGATGGCATCGGAGTCCAGATTGACCATCGTGACGGGCTTGCCCGCCTCGATGACTTCATCATCCATGGCGATCAGGTCACACTGGGCCTGACCATTTTCATCGTAGAGGCGCCACGGCATCTTCTTACCCGGAATGATGGCCTTGCTGGCGGAATCCGAGCACTTCATCTTGGGAGTGTAGCTGCCGTCCGGCTGCTTGACCGCCACCAGCTTGTACACCCCGCCGAACACGGGGTCGGAAGCAGAGGTGATCAGGTTTTCGCCCACGCCGTAGGAGTCAAAATGAGCGTGCTCATACAGCTCCATGTTGGCGATCTTCTTTTCGTCCAGACCATTGGAAGCCACCAGCTTGATGTAAGGCTTACCGGCCGCATCCAGTGCCTTGCGCAGGCGCTTGGAGCCGCGGGCCAGGTCGCCGGAGTCGATACGGGCGCTCTTGACGCGGCGGTTCGGGTCGTTGGGGTATTTCTCGATGAGGTAATCGTCCAGTTTAATGAGGTTGGGCAGACCGCTCTCCATGATATTATAGGTGTCCAGCAGCAGACTGACCGAATCCGGGTAGGTATCGGCAAAGGCCTTGAAGGCATCAAACTCCGTGGGGAAGAACTCGATGAAGCTGTGCGCTACGGTGCCCACAGCCTTGACCTCCGCGCCGAACTTCATCTCGGCCAAACAGTTGGCAGTGCCCACGCAGCCGCCCAGAACAGCAGCATATGCACCATCGTTGCCAGCGCTTTCGCCCTGCGCACGGCGGGTGCCGAATTCCATCACGCTGCGGGGCGTGTGGGTGTTCAGGCCGGTGACGCGGGTAGCCTTGGTGGCGATCAGACTGTGGAAGTTCATGGTCTGCAGCAGGTAGGTCTCGATCAGAATTGCGCCCACGAGGTCGCACTCGATGCGCACCATCTGCACATGCGGGTATGCCACCGTGCCCTCGGGCAGAGCGTACATGTCGCCCTTCCACTGATAGGTGCGCAGATACTCGCAGAATTCCTCGCTCATGCCTTTGGTGCGCAGCCACCAGATATCCTGTGCATTGAAGTGGTAGTTCAGCAGAAAGCGGGTCAGCTTGCGCTGGCCGGCACTGATGGAGTAGCCCTGATTATCCGGGTTCTTGCGGAAGAACATATCGAACACCAGCGTGGTATCCTTGAATCCGTGCAGGAAAAGGCAGTTTGCCATTGTAAATTCATAAAAATCCACGACCATTGCGGGGTTGTCGTAGTCCTCATCTGGAATATAAGGCACAACCTTGATTTCGTCCATGAATAGTATCCTCTCTTCTTTACACCCGGCAAAGGCTCCTTGCTGTCCCCTGCCGTTCTGACCTGTGGGAAGGTTTGCGCGCCTGCCTGTCTTGACAGTGCGTTTCTATCATGATATCACCAAACGCAGAGCGGTGCAAGCATTTTTGAAAAATCCCGGTCGATTTCCGGTAAGAAAAAGCCGCCCATACACAAACAGCATGGGCGGCTTTCAGAACAAACGTGTTAACCGTTGATGATATTGGGGGTAGCATTCTTCAGCACAACGTCGTGGCTGCCGCCCTCAACGATGGAGGTAGAGGAAACCACGGTCAGCTTTGCTTTCTGCTGCAGCTCCGGGATGGACAGAGCGCCGCAGTTGCACATGGTGCTCTTGACCTTGTACAGAGTGGTCTGCACACCGTCAGCCAGAGGGCCGGCATAGGGCACGTAGCTGTCCACGCCTTCCTCAAAGCTCAGTTTGGTGGAGCCGCCCAGATCATAGCGCTGCCAGTTGCGGGCACGGTTGGAGCCTTCGCCCCAGTACTCCTTCATATACTGGCCGTTGATGCGCACCTTATTCGTGGGGCTTTCGTCAAAGCGGGCAAAGTAGCGGCCCAGCATCACAAAATCCGCACCCATGGCCAGTGCCAGCGTGATGTGGTAATCGTGGACGATGCCGCCGTCGGAGCAGATGGGCACGTAGATGCCGGTCTCCTTATAGTACTCATCGCGGGCCTTTGCCACCTCGATGACAGCGGTAGCCTGACCACGGCCGATGCCCTTGGTCTCGCGGGTGATGCAGATAGAACCGCCGCCAATGCCGATCTTCACGAAGTCTGCACCAGCCTCGGCCAGGAAGCGGAAGCCCTCGGCATCCACAACGTTGCCTGCGCCTACCTTGACGGTATCGCCGTAGTGCTCACGGATCCAGCCGATGGTGCGGCTCTGCCACTCGGAGTAACCCTCGGAAGAGTCGATGCACAGCACATCCACACCGGCATCCACCAGTGCGGGCACGCGCTCAGCGTAATCGCGGGTGTTGATGCCTGCGCCCACCACATAGCTCTTGTTCTTATCCAGCAGTTCGTTGGCGTTCTTCTTGTGGGAGTCGTAGTCCTTGCGGAACACCATATACTTCAGGTTGCCCTCGGCATCCACCAGAGGCAGGGTGTTGATCTTGTTATCCCAGATGATGTTGTTGCAGTCGTGCAGGGAGGTGTTCTCCGGTGCAGTGACCAGCTTTTCAATGGGAGTCATGAAGGTGGTGACAGGGGCATCATCCGGGGTGTGGTTGATGCGGTAGTCACGAGATGCAACAATGCCCAGCAGCTTGCCGCTCGGAGTGCCATCGGCAGTGATGGCAATGGTGGAGTGGCCGGTGCGTGCCTTCAGCTCCAGCACATCGTGCAGGGTGGCAGTGGGGGCCAGATTGGAATCGGACACGACATAACCGGCCTTGAAGCTCTTGACGCGGCGCACCATGGCAGCCTCGTTCTCAATGCTCTGAGAGCCGTAGATGAAGGACACGCCGCCCTGACGGGCCAGTGCAATGGCCAGCTTATCGCCAGAGACCGCCTGCATGATGGCGCTGATCATGGGAATATTCATCTGCAGGGGGCACTCCTCCTCGCCCTTGCGGTACTTGACCAGCGGGGTCTTGAGGCTGACAGCCGTGGGGATATTCTCTGCAGAGGAATAGCCGGGGATCAGCAGATATTCACCGAAAGTGCGGGAAGGTTCTTTATAGAAATAAGCCATGTTCAAACTCCTTTTCTCTTAACGCATCAACATCAATCGGATTCATGTTTGCAACCTATAAATTGATTGTATATACTGTACCACAAAGCCAGCCGGAATACAAACCCCCGCCGCGCCAAACTTTGTAAATGTCCTTTGCAGAAAAACAGGCAAATTGCCCACCAAAATGGCGTAAGGTCATACTTTCCCGCATGAGAAGCCGGTTTTTGCGTGATTTGTGGATGCAAAAAAGCTCGTCCAGAACGGACGAGCTTTTTTGCACACGAAGCGGGATACCGCCTGTGCGGCACATGGATCACGACTGTGAAGGAGAACAGCCGGAGGAGGAGAACCTGTGCCCGATATCCCAAAAAAACAAGAAGAAAAAGATTTCACACTCAGCAGGGCTTGTGCCCTTGCTGTAACCATATTGTAACTCTTTTGAAACCATTTTGCAATAGGGTTTTGTAATTTTTTTGTAATTTATTTTGTTAACTTTTTATGTCCTGCCCCGCCGGGCTGCCGCAAACATTATTTTCCTTTTTGTACCCGGTATGGTATACTGGCTATGAATATGCTGCCACAGGCAGAAAAAAGGAGTTTAGGATACGGTATGAAAACAAAATTGGGTATTGTGGGCTGCGGATTTCTGGGCAACATCGTGGCTGACGCGTGGAAGAAGGGTCTGCTGCCGGACTACGAGCTGGTGGGCGTGACCAGCCGCACCCGCGCTTCGGCTGAAAAGACCGCCGCCAACGTCGGCTGCGCCGTCTGCGAGGATATGGACGCGCTGCTGGCACTTGAGCCGGAGTACATCGTAGAGGCGGCCTCGGTGGAGTCGGTGCGCGCTATGGCCATCCCGGCGCTGAAGCGGGGCGTGAATCTGGTCATTCTGTCCATCGGTGCCTTTGCAGATTTGGATTTCTACGCACAGGTCAAGGCAGCTGCCGTGGAGGGCGGTGCCAAGGTGCACCTGGCCAGCGGTGCTATCGGCGGCTTCGACGTGCTGCAGACTGTCACCCTGATGGCACAGGCGCAGGGCCTGCCGGAGACCGCCGGCATCGAGACCCATACCGGTGCAAAGGGCTTCCGCAACACCCCGGTGTGGGCAGAGCATCTGCTGACCGACACCGAAAAGACCACCGTGTTCACCGGCAATGCAAAGCAGGCCATCGCTACCTTCCCCCGCCGGGTGAACGTGGCAGTGGCTACCTCTCTGGCCACCACCGGCCCCGAGATCACCGGTGTGACCATGCACTCTGTGCCCGGCTGGGTGGGCGATGACCACTGCATCACTGCCGAGATCGAGGGCGTGAAGGCTGTGGTGGATATCTGCTCCTCCACCAGCGCCATTGCGGGCTGGAGCGCCGTCTCTCTGCTGCGCAATCTGGCCTCGCCCGTCTGCTTCTACTAATATAAGGAGGAGTCCGTCATGTTTGAAAAGCTTGTTGCCATTGAGCCGGTCAGCCTGATCCCCTCTGCCGAGGAGGAGCTGCACCGCTACGCCAAAGAGGTGGTGTTGTACCGGGACGTGCCTGCCAGCGCCGACGAGATGGTGCGCCGCATCGGGGACGCCGACGCCGTGCTGCTGAGCTACACCTCCCGCATGGGCAAGGAGGTCATTGCGCAGTGCCCCAACATCCGCTATATCGGCATGTGCTGCAGCCTGTACTCTGAGGAGAGCGCCAACGTGGATATCGCCTACGCACGCACCCGGGGCATCCAGGTGCTGGGCATCCGGGATTACGGTGACCGCGGCGTTGTGGAGTATGTTCTGCACGAGCTGACCGGCCTGCTGCACGGCTTTGGGATGCCTATGCTGCGGGACGAGCCGGTGGAGATCACCGGCCTGAAGGTGGGCATCGTGGGGCTGGGTGTTTCCGGCCGGATGATCGCCGATGCGCTGCAATTTATGGGCGCAGAGATCAGTTACTTTGCCCGCAGCGCAAAGCCGGACGCCGAGGCTGCCGGTATGACCTTTAAGCCGCTGGCTCAGCTACTGGCTGAGAGCGAGGTGGTGTTCACCTGCCTGAATAAGAACGTGCTGCTGCTGGGCGAAAATGAGTTTACCCAGCTGGGCGCAGGCAAGGTGCTGTTCAACACTTCCATCGGCCCCGGTTTTGATTCCGCTGCGCTGGAAAAGTGGCTTGACCTGCCCGGCACCTATTTCTTCTGCGACACCCGCGCCGCCGCTGGCCCCGTGGCCGAGGACTTCTTTTCCCGGGAAAACGTGCGCTGCGCCAATGTGTCCGCAGGCCGCACCAAGCAGGCCTTTGTGCTGCTGAGCAAAAAGGTGCTGGACAACATCCGCACCGCACTGGGCGAATAAGCGGTGCATTTTGCGCGGCCTGTTTTTCTTGCATCTTTTCCCCGATTGTGGTATGCTTTCTATTATAAAAAGGGAGCCCGCGCAAAGCGGACTGAGAGTGGGCTGCATTGCCCTGACCTGTGACCTGATTTGGATCATGCCAACGTAGGGAGATAGCGCTTTTATCTGCGGATATGTCTTTGCGGGCATATCCGCATTTTTGCTGCAAAGGAGCATTTTATCCATGAAAACTGCATTGACCATTGCCGGCAGTGATTCCAGCGGCGGCGCCGGAATTCAGGCCGATATCAAGACCATGACCGCCAACGGCGTATTTGCCATGAGCGCCATTACCGCCCTGACCGCACAGAACACCACCGGCGTGACCGCCATTTTTGACACCACGCCGCAGTTTCTGGCACAGCAGCTCGATGCCGTGTTCACCGACATTTACCCGGATGCGGTGAAGATCGGTATGGTATCCTCTGCCCCGCTCATCGACACCATCGCCGAGCGGCTGCATTTTTACGGTGCAAAGCACATTGTGGTGGACCCTGTGATGGTGGCCACCTCCGGTGCAAAGCTGCTGCAGGACGATGCCGTGCAGGCGCTGACCGAAAAGCTGCTGCCGCTGGCCGAGGTGCTTACCCCCAACATCCCGGAGGCTGAGATCTTGTCCGGCATGAGCATTACAAACGCCGCCGACATGGAAGCCGCTGCCCGCGCCATCAGCGAGCGCTACGGCTGCGCCGTACTGTGCAAGGGCGGACACCAGATCAACGATGCCGACGACCTGCTGTGGCAGGGCGGCACCGGCAAGTGGTTCCGGGGCAAGCGCATCCATAACCCCAACACCCACGGCACCGGCTGCACCCTGTCCAGCGCCATTGCCTCCAACCTGGCCAAGGGGTACGACCTGGATACCTCGGTGGAGCGTGCCAAAGCCTACATTTCCGGCGCACTGGCCGCCATGCTGGACTTAGGGAAAGGCTCCGGCCCCATGGACCACATGTTTGAGCTGAAAGGGAAGTTCGTGCAGTGAAAAAGACTTCTACCTTTCAGAACGGTTTGATTTGGTTCGGCGCGGGCGTGTCCCTGGCCGAAATTCTGACCGGCACCTCGTTTGCGCCGCTGGGCATGGCCAAGGGCTTTGCCGCCATTCTCATCGGCCACATCATCGGCTGTGCCATGATGCTGCTGGCGGGCCTTATCGGCGGGCGCACCGGCCGCAGCGCCATGGAGACCGTCAAGATGAGCTTTGGCCAGAAGGGCGGCCTGCTGTTTGCCTTTTTAAACGTGCTGCAGCTGGTGGGCTGGACGGCCATCATGATTTACGATGGCGCACTGGCTGTGGGCGGCATTTTCGACATTGGCCGCTGGGTGTGGTGCCTGGTCATCGGCGCACTGATTATTCTGTGGATTGCCGTGGGCATCACCGACTTGGGCTGGATCAACAAAATCACGATGGCCGCGCTGTTTATCCTCACGCTGGTGCTGTGTAAGGTCATCTTCTTCTCCGGCAATGTGATGCCCGCTGTGGACGGTGAGAGCCTGACCTTTGGCGCAGCGGTGGAGCTGGCCGTGGCAATGCCCCTGTCCTGGCTGCCGCTGATCAGCGACTATACCCGCGATGCCGAGAAGCCCACCCAGGCCACCTGGGTCAGCGTCATCGTCTACGGGCTGGTGTCCTGCTGGATGTACGTCATCGGCATGGGCGCGGCGATCTTCACCGGCGAGTATGACATTGCCGTCATCATGGTCAAGGCCGGGCTGGGCATTGCCGCGCTGGTGATTCTGGTGTTCTCCACCGTGACCACCACGTTTCTGGACGCCTGGTCGGCGGGCATCTCGGCCGAGAGCCTGACCCCCAAACTGAACGGCAAAAAGACCGCCATCGTGGTGACGGTCATCGGCGTGGCCGGGGCCATCCTCTTCCCGATGGACGACATCACCGGCTTCTTGTACCTGATCGGCTCGGTCTTTGCGCCGATGATCGCGGTGCAGATCGCTGACCACTTTATCTTAAAGCGCGACCGCTTTGCCGTGGCCTCCGATGCACGCAACCTGGTCATCTGGCTGGTGGGCTTCATCACCTACCGCCTGCTGATGGGCGTGGACACGCCGGTAGGCTACACCCTGCCGGACATGGTGCTGACCATCGTGCTGTGCGTCATCGCCGAGAAGGTCCGTCCCACCAAAAAATAAGGCTGATAAGCCCATAAGCAAATAGAAAAGCGCCTTGCCGTAACTGGCAGAGCGCATATTTTTTGCGGTGCAGTGTTTGCAGGGGGTGTATTCGCCCCTTTATATAACTGCAAAACTAGATAAACAGTTATATAAATTACATATCTAAGTTATATTTAACTGTTTTTATAACTGTAAAAACAGTTATAAGCAGTTAAAAACACTGGGGTGTTTTTCTAGTTTTATAGTATATAAGGGGCCAAAAAGTAGTTTTTGGGCAGTGCAAAATAGGTGCGGTGGATGCAAAGGCTCCCCTTGAGGGGAGCCTTTATCACTTATTTTGCCGTCTGCTTATCCTCTTTGCGCAGCATCCGCGTTACCATAAACACGCAGTAGCACAGCGCAAAGCCCCAGGCGATGGGGTTGGCCAGGCTGATGCCCAAAAAGCCCAGCCCATGCAGGGCCAGCCAGCCGCCAAAACTGCGGCCGATCAGCTCACCCACGCCGGAGATGACCGCCATGGTGCTGTAGCCCAAACCTTGCAGCGTGTTGCGGAAGATCATCAGCAGGCCATGGAAGCAGAACAGCAGACTCATAATGGCCAGGTACTGGATGGCTCCGGCGGTCACGGCGGGGTCTGCATCGCCCAGCACCAGCCCCACGGCGTAAGGCTTGACGAAGAAGATGACGACCCAGGCGGCCACGCAGTAGGTCAGCTGGATCGTGCAGCCGTCCTGGATGCCCTGCTGGATGCGGTCGGTGCGGTGGGCACCATGGTTCTGGCCCACATAGGTGGCCATGGCCATGCCCACGCTCTCCATGGGCAGGGTGAACATCTGGCGGATCTTCTCACCGGCGGTCTGGGCGGCTACCGCGGTACTGCCCAGCAGGTTGATGGCGTCCTGCATGATGACGGCGCCAATGGCCGAGACGGAATACTCAAAGCCCATGGGAAAGCCGATGTAGGCCAGCCGCTTACAGTGCCCGGCGGAGAGCAGGCTGCTCGGACCCCGGAACGTGAGCTCCTCCTGCTTGGCCGTCCGGGTAAAGAACCAGAACGCGCACAGCCCGCCGCTGAGCAGCTGGCTGAGGACGGTGGCAATGGCCGCGCCGTCCACGCCCATGCCCATGGGGACGATGAGCAGGTAATCCAGCCCGATGTTCAGCACGCTGGCCGCCAGCAGGAAATAGAACGGGTGCTGGGAGTCGCCCATGGCGCGGAGCACGCTGGAAGCGTAGTTGTACAGCACCGTGGCCGGGATGCCCAGGAAGATGATCCGGATGTAGAGCACGGCGTCCGCGTACAGCTCTTCCGGCGTGTGGATGAGCTGAAGCAGCGGGCCCGCCATCAGGGTGGTGAAGAGGGTGAACACCACGCTCAGCACCACGCAGAGCAGGGCACCGTTGAACAGGTACTTCCGCAGGCCGCCCTGATCCTTGGCACCGAACGTCTCGGCTACCGGGATGCCAAAGCCCACGCAGGCACCCTGCACAAAGCCCAGGATGAGGAAGTTGAGGGAGTAGGTGGTGCCCACCGCGCCCAGTGCGTCGGTGCCCAGGCACCGGCCCACAATGACGGTGTCCGCAAAGCTGTACAGCTGCTGGAACAGGGTGCCCAGCACCAGCGGCAGCGCAAACCGCAAAATCTGGAACAACGGCTTGCCCACCGTAAGGTCCGTGGTGCCGGACTTGCGTTTTGAGGTCGTTTCCATAAAAAGAGACTCCTTATCTTAAAATGATTTGAGTACATTGTACCATGGAGGCCCGGTGCGGCCAAACAGGTTTTTGTGATGGAAACCATGTTTTTTGTGATGCAGGCGTTACTTCCAACTTCTAGAGATTTGTGGTAATATAATCAATAAGAATAGAAAAGAGGGACGCGGATGCTCAGACAAAAGCCGGAATTGAATATCATCTACATCTCGGAGCGGATGCGGCACAGCCTGCAGCCCGTTGCCCGCAGCAGCCTGACGGCGGTGGTGGCTCCCATGGGCTACGGCAAGACCACCGCCATCAACTGGTACCTGAACGAGCGCGGCCGGGAGGGAGCCGCCGTGCTGCGGGTGAGCATCTACTCCGCCAACCGGGCCATCTTCTGGAAAAGCCTGCAAAAGGCGTTTGCGCAGGCCGGGCTGACCGTGCTGGAGGGGTACGAGTGCCCCACGGACGCCAGCGGCGCGGCCCTGCTGCTGGACGACCTCTGCACCGCACTGGCCGGGGAGCGGGAGATTGATCTCTTTCTGGATGACTTCCACCTGCTCCGGGACGAGCAGGCCGCCGCGTTCCTCTGTGCGCTGGCCAACCGCCTGCCGGGCAACGCCCACCTCGTGGTGGCCAGCCGGAACGATTTCCTGCCCCAGGGCGAGATCCTCCGCCTGGGGCAGCGGCTCCACCGGGTGGGGGCCGACCAGCTGCGGCTGAACGAGAAAGAGTTATCCGCCTACGTCCGCCGCTGCGGCATGGAGCTGACGGAGCCCCAGCGGGAAACCTTGCTCCACTCCTGCGAGGGCTGGTTCTCTGCCATCTACCTCAATCTCCACGCGCTGGCGGAGCGGGGCACCCTGCTGCCCACCAGCTCGGACATCTACGCCATGTTCACCGCGGCCATGATCGAGTCCCTGCCTCCGCAGCGGCAGGAGTTTTTGGCCGTGATGGGCCTGGCCGATGAGTTTACGGTGGAGATGGCGTCTGCCGTGACCCGGATGCCGGACGCCGAGCAGGTGCTGCTGGCCCTGACGCGGCAGAACGCCTTTGTCACCCGCCTGCCGGACGGCGAGAGCTTCCGGTTCCACCACATGATGAAAGAATGCGCCGAGCGGCTGTTTGCCCAGCTGCCCGCCCCGCGGCGGGCGGCCGTCTGGGAACGGTATGGCCGCTGGTACGAGGCCAAGCGGCAGTATCTGCCCGCCCTGCGTGCCTACGAAAAATGCGGGGATTATGACGCCGCCCTCCACGTCATTGAGGAGGACGCCGGCATCCTGCTGGCATCCCTCGGCCCGGCGGAGCTGCTGGAACGGCTGGGCCGCTGCCCGGTGGACGCCCTCAAGCGGCACCCGCTGGCCATTCTGGTGCTGATGCGCCGGATGTTCACCTGGCAGCAGATCCCCAAAATGATGGAGCTCAAGGCCCTGCTGGAAGCCGCCGTGCGGGAGCACCCGGAGCTTCCGGCCCAGGAGCGGGGCAACCTGCTGGGCGAGTGCGACCTCATCCTGAGCTTTCTGATGTATAACGATATCACCCGGATGAGCCGCCTCCACCGCAGTGCCAGCCGCCAGATGACCCGCCCTGCCGTTACCCTGCGCAACAGCGGCAGCTGGACGTTCGGTTCCCCCTCGGTGCTGATGATGTACTACCGTGCTCCCGGGGAGCTGGGCAAGGAGCTGGCCGAGATGTATGAGTGTATGCCCCATTATTATAAGATCACCCAGGGCCACGGGCAGGGGGCCGAGCTGGTGATGGATGCCGAGGCCGCGTTCATGCAGGGACATTTTGAGCGGGCGGTCCTGCTGCTGGAACGGGCCCGGGTGCGGGCGGCTTCCCGCGGGCAGGAGAACATGGCCCTCTGCTGTGATTCCCTCGCCCTGCGGCTTTCCCTCTGCGGGCAGGCAGGGGAGCCGTTTGATTTCGAGGCCCGCCGTGCCGCCCTCCTCCAGCGGCACGATGCCGTTCTGCTCCACCTGCTGGAGAGCATCGAGGCCTATTACTACGCCCTGCTTGGCCGCACCGATGCCGTGCCCGAGGTCTTCCGGGAGCATCGTCTTGCCTCCGTGAGTTACTTTGCCCTCTGCCGCCCCATGATGGAAATGATCGAGCTGCAGGTCTGGCTGGCACAGGGGCAGGCAGTCAAGGTGCTGGCCCGCTGTGAGGAGCTGCTGGCCGCCTGCCAGCGGTTCCACTATGGGCTGGTGGCCCTCCATGTCCGGGTGCAGATGGCGGCAGCGTACGGACTGTATGGCCAGCCTGCCGAGGCCCGGGCTGCTCTGGAGCAGGCGCTGGCAGAGGCCGCGCCGGATGGCTTCTGGATGCCGCTGGCCGAAAATTACCGCTATCTGGCCCCGCTGCTGGCGCAGGGCGGCTGGGGCAGTGCCCAGCCGCTGGTGGAGCGGGCGATCGCTCTGGGGCAGCGGTACGAGGCCCGGCGCGCCCAGCTCAACGGCTCGGCAGACCGCCCGGCCATTGCCGCCGCACTGACCGAGAAAGAGCTGGCCCTTGCCCGGCTGGTGGCCCAGCGCCGCACCAACAAGGAGATCGCCGAAACACTCCACCTCTCGGAGGGAACCGTCAAGCAGTACATCAATCAGCTGTACGCCAAGCTGGACATCGGCGGGGCCGTGCGAAACAAGCGCGCCCAGCTGGCTGCCCTTTTTGGCACAAAATACTAACCAAAGGTTAATAGGAATTTTGCAGGCTCTGTGGTAGAGTAAAATCAAACCACAGGGCTTTTTTCTTTGGATTTTCCTGCACCAGAAGGAGGCGTGTAAAATGAAAGAACAAACCACCCGAACCCCGCCCAAACTGCGCGTCCTGAGCGCGTTTCTGGCGGTGGCCATGCTGTTGACCCTGCTGCCCGCGGCGGCGTTTGCGGCACCGGCTCCGGAGAGCGATTTTGAATATGGCGCGAGTAACGGCAGGGCGATCATCAGGAAATACAAAGGCGCTGGCGGAACGGTAGAGATCCCCGCCACGCTGGGTGGATATCCAGTGACGGGCATTAAGATGCAGGCATTTATAGAATGCACCAGCCTGAAAAGTGTTTCGATGCCGGAAAGCATGACATGGATCGGCGACAGTGCATTTGCAGGCTGTACGGGCCTTAAGCAGGTGGAATTCTCTCCAAATCTCACAACCATCGGGCCAAATTCATTCTACTCTTGCAATGGCCTGACCAGTGTGGTGGTTCCGGATAAAGTGACGAGCATAGAATCTTTGGCTTTTTTTGGATGCCTGAATCTTGAAAGCATCACCATTCCTGCCAGTGTGACAACTCTGGATTCGACCTTTGTATTTGGGTGCACAAACCTGAAAAAGATCGAGTTTAAGGGGACGCAGGCACAGTGGAACGCGTTGTCGATCAATCCCCATTACCTGCCGGTTGGTGTGAGCATCGTCTGCGCGGACGGTACCATTGGCGGCGGAAGCGACCCCAATGTGAAAAATTATTCTCTTACGGTCTGCGGCAAGGCCGTTACCAGCGCGAATTGCGAGAACATTCTGGAAGACCCGGCGGGGACAACGCCCCGGGCAGTGTATGACCCGGACAGCAAGACCCTGACCCTGAACGGTACCATCAAGGCTGCCGCGGCGGATGCCAAAAAGACCGGTGCCATCATCAAAACGGAGGATGCACTGACCATCACGGGCAATGCGGCTCTGGAATGGGACGGCGGGGATTCCGATGATGCTCCTATGGGAATTCTGGCAGCTGGTGTGACCGCAGAGACCGGAAAGCTGACCCTTTCGGGCGCGGTGCTGGAGATCACAGCGGGTGCGGGCGGCATTGATCTGCTGGGCTCTCTGACGATCGAGAACCAGACGAGGCTGACGGTTAAAAGCGGAGGAAGATGCATCGAAGCGGGAGGAACGCTGGAAATTTCCAACTCTCAACTGGATCTGGACACCGCAGACGACGCAATCCGGGTTGGCAGCACAGCCCGCATCGAGAACTCCACCCTTACGATCACTGGCCTGGACGAGTACAACGACGAGGGCGGCATGCATGCGTTGATCACGAAAGACGGCGATCTGATTGTGGAAAACAGCACGATCACGGCGATGGACACCGGAGATGAGGGCTATTATTACCAATATGGTCTCTGGCTGGGCGGCAAACTGGAAGTATCGAACAGTGTCCTGACACTGGGAGCACAGGATTGTGCAATGAATGCGGACAGCATGGAAGCCCGGGGCTCGAATAGTAAGATCACTGCTGCCGTGGACGGTGAAAATCACGTTCCCGTTCAGGTGGATGATCCCGCGGTCATCCTGCACGATGATTTGAAAGTGACGGAGGGCGCGCTCAATGCGGAATGCCCCAAAGTGGTCATTGAACATGCATCTCCTTACAAAGTCGAGGGCGACTACACCTACGAGATCACCGCAGACGGCAATGTCCGCATCCTTGCTTACGATGGCAGCGAGGCTGACGTGGTCGTGCCCGCAACGCTGGGTGGCCGGGACGTCACGGAGATCGGCAACTCTGCAAGACCTATTCTTGATGCAAACGCGGCCATCCGCAGCGTCACGTTCCCGGACACCCTCAAAGAGATGAGCGGCCTCCCGCTGTTCTATGGATGCGAAAACCTTGAGACCATCACCATCCCGGCCAGTGTGACCGGAATGAATTTCCACTCGGTGGCGGATTGCTTTATTTTCAACTGCCCCAACCTGAAGACCATCATTTTCAAAGGTACCCGCGCCCAGTGGGAAGCCATTGAAAAAGAGTCTGTGAACCTGGACGGCATCACGGTGCGGTGCAGCGATGACAACGTTGATCCTGTGCAGCCTGACCCGGACCCGGATCAGCCTGATCCGGACCAGCCGGAACAGCCTGACCCGGGCGACCCCGACGACAAAGACGTCTTCCTCCAGTTTGAGGACTGCTCTGTGGACGTCGAGAAACCGGACGGCACCACCCTGCACTTTGATGCTCTTACCGGTGTCATACAAAGTCAGCGGCTGCCAAAGGGCGCAAAGGTGACCATCACGCTGGATGAAAAGGCCATCCCGGAGGGGATGAAGTTCTCCTGCTGGGTGTTTGATGATCCCCGCCCGGAAGACCTGATGGAGGACGGCACCACTGCCACCTTTACCATGCAGGAGGACATTGGCGTTCTGGCCAAGTTCTCCACGCTGGAAGAGGATGATTCCAGCGCCGACTTCGGCACCATCGCGGCTGCAACCGCTGTCGTGGGCGTCGTGGGTGCCACGGCCTACCTCGTAGGCACCGAGGTGGCCCTGAACCAGCTGCTGCCGGCAGGCACCTCCGTGCCGCAGGACCGCGCCCAGCTGGCCCTCCTGCTCTGGAACACTGCAGGCCGCCCGGAGCCTGCCGCACTGCCCGCCTTTGCGGACGTGACAGACCCCGACACGGCCAAAGCAGCCCAGTGGTGCATGGAAGCAGGCTTCTTCCAGTCCCGTGAGGACGGCAATTTCAAGCCCGGCAAGCACGTTTCCCGCTGGAAAGTGCTCCGCACCTATCAGCGAATCGTAAAATAACCTCTCAGGCACCGAGCGCAAGCGAGGATGACGGACAGGTTGAAGAAAGGCAGAGCCTCTGTGCACCACGCGCGGGGGCTTTGCCTTTTTCATGTGAAACAAACTTTTGCCTGAAAACAAGCTTGAATACAACAAACCACCCTGCAAGCAGCCCTGAATTGACAGCTGAATAGTGATTTTTTGCGTCAACGGACCGGTTTGATGCAGTTTTTAATTGCCGATGGGAAAAGCACGGAAAATTTGCTTGACAAGAAATAAACTTTTGTAATAAAATAAGAATGAAATTCTATTTGAAAAGGAACCGGAGGCAGTTCACGCAATGG
>OLSF01002139.1_pt1 | contig 16193 bp, 14 predicted proteins | sample 1672301 | NCBI WGS metagenome assembly OLSF01 (sample SAMEA3136669, study PRJEB25190) | human gut metagenome | biome: human gut; feature: human-associated habitat; material: faeces | place: Austria | collected 2013
TAAGTTGGGGCGAAAGACCCGCTGAGCGCCGCAGCCGATTTATTCAGAGGTTCCCTAGGTCCAGCTCCGCCACGACGGCGGCGCAGCGCGGGCACAGGCCGTCCGCATTGGCCTTCGTCGAGTGCATCCAGCAGCGCGGGCACTTCACGCCCTCGGCGTTGCGCACCTCAATGCGCAGGCCGGGGAAGGCGGTTCCGCTGCCGGTCACGTTCGCGGCATCGGGGTCGTCGTCCGTCAGGATGACATCCGAAACGAGCAGCAGGGCCGTCAGGTCCATGTCCTTCACGGTCTCGAGGGCCTTGGCAGCCGCCTCGTCGCGGGCGCAGAGGGCAACATGGGCCTCGAGCGCCTTGCCGATGCGCTTGTCCGCGCGGGCCTGCTCCAGCACACCGTTGACATCGCCGCGCAGGGCGATGAGCGTATCCCAGCGGGCCATGGCCGCCGCATCGAGTGCATAGGCCTCATAGGGCTGCACCATCTCGTTCAGAACGACGTTGCGCACGTCGTCTCCCGCACGGTGCGGCATGGCCTGCCAGATCTCGTCGCAGGTAAACGGCAGGATCGGTGCGAACATCCGCGCCATGGCGTCGACGATGAGATACAGCGCCGTCTGCGCGCTGCGGCGCTTCAGGCCATTGCGGGACTCGCAGTAGAGGCGGTCCTTCAGGATATCCAGATAGAAGCTGGACAGCTCCACGACGCAGAAGTCATTGATAGCGTGGGTCAGAACGTGGAATTCGTAGTTGTCGTAGGCTTCAAAGGCCGTGCGGATCAGCTCGTTGAGCTTTGTGACGGCCCAGCGGTCCAGCTCCAGCATATCCTCCGGCGCGACAAGATGCTCCGCGTCGAAACCGTCGAGGTTGCCGAGGCAGTAGCGGGCCGTATTGCGGAACTTCAGGTAATTCTGGCTGAGCTGCTTGAAGATCTCCTTCGAGCAGCGCACATCGGCGCGATAGTCCGCAGAGGCGGCCCACAGACGCACGATATCCGCGCCGAAATCGCGGATGAGGTCGGCCGGGTCGACACCGTTGCCGAGGGACTTGTGCATGGCCTTGCCCTCGCCGTCGACCGTCCAGCCATGGGTCAGGCACTCACGGAACGGAGCGCCCTGCCCGAGCGCGCCAACAGACGTCAGCAGGCTCGACTGGAACCAGCCGCGGTACTGATCGGCACCCTCGAGATACATCGTCGCGGGCCACTGGTCCGGATGCTCGCGGCGCAGGGAGGCAATGTGCGTCGAGCCGGAGTCAAACCAGCCGTCGAGCGTGTCAGTCTCCTTTTCAAACGTTCTGCCGCCGCAGTGCGGGCAGCTCAGGCCCTCAGGGACAAGCTCCATGGCCTCGCGCTCAAACCAGATGTTCGAGCCGTGCTCGCCGAACAGGGCGGAGATGTGGGCGATGGTCTCCGGGGTGCAGACGGGCTTGCCGCAGTCCTTGCAGTAGAACACCGGGATCGGCAGGCCCCAGCGGCGCTGACGGGAGATGCACCAGTCGGCGCGGTCGCGGATCATGGCGACCATGCGGTCCTTGCCCCACGCGGGCAGCCACTTGACATTGTCGCAGGCGGCGACGGCCTCGTCCTTGAAGGACTCGACGGAGCAGAACCACTGCGGGGTGGCACGGAAGATGATCGGGCTCTTGCAGCGCCAGCAGTGCGGATAGCTGTGCGTGAATTCCTCGGAGGCGAACAGCGCGCCGCTCTCCTTCAGGTCGGCCAGAATGACGGCGTTGGACTCGTCATAGCGCAGGCCTGCATACTTGCCGGCAGCCTCGGTCTGGCGGCCGCGGTCGTCCACGGGGACGATCAGCTCGATGTTATAGCGGCGGCAGGTCTGATAGTCGTCCGCGCCGAAGCCGGGGGCGGTGTGGACGCAGCCCGTGCCGGAATCCATCGTGACATAGTCCGCGCAGACAAGCAGGGACTCGCGCGGCAGGAACGGATGCTGTGACGTCATATATTCAAAGTAACGGCCCTCATGGCGCTCGACGATCTCATATTCCTCGATGCCGCCGGCCTTCATCGTCTTTTCAAGCAGCGCCTCGGCGACGAGATAGCGCTCGCCGTTTGCCGCCTTGACGACAACATAGCTCTCCTGCGGGTTCAGGGCGATGGCGAGGTTGCCGGGCAGCGTCCACGTCGTCGTCGTCCAGATGATGACGTAGGTGTTCCCGGCCTCGAGCTTGCCCTTCGTGTCCTTCAGGGCGAACTTGACATAGATGGACGTGCAGGGATCGTCCTGATACTCGATCTCGGCCTCGGCCAGCGCCGTCTCGTCCTTGGGGCACCAGTACACGGGCTTCAGGCCCTTGTAGATATAGCCCTTGCGGTACATCTCACCGAAGACCTTGACCTCCTCGGCCTCAAAGGCCTTGTCCATGGTCTTATAGGGATGCTGCCAATCGCCGAGGACGCCGAGGCGGCGGAAGCCGCTCATCTGGCGGTCGATGAAGTCCTGTGCAAAGGCCTGGCAGGCGTTGCGGAACTCCGGGATCGGCATGGCCTTGTGGTTGAGCTTGTTCTTCTTGATGATGGCGGATTCAATGGGCATGCCGTGGTTGTCCCAGCCGGGAACATAGGGCGTGTAATAGCCGCGCATCGCATGGGAGCGGACGATGAAGTCCTTGAGCGTCTTATTGAGCGCGTGGCCCATGTGGATATCGCCGTTGGAGAACGGAGGGCCGTCGTGCAGGATGAACGCGGGCTTGCCCTCGTTCTTTTCGAGCATCAGGCGGTAGACATCGATCTTGTTCCAGTGCTCCAGCATGCCCGGCTCGCGCTGCGGCAGGCCCGCGCGCATCGGGAAGTCCGTCTTCGGGGTGATGATGGTGTTCTTATATTCCATAAATGCCTCCATTTATTTCTTTTAAATGTTCGTAACAGGTTATTATCTGTTTCCGGACGGCACCGCACAATTCAGCAAGAACAATCGGCGAAAAATATCCGGCGAAGGTCGAAGGAGCAATTGTGCGGTGTTGTCCCAAAAAATCCTCTGTCTCATCAAGAGACAGAGGATTTCTCTGCGGTACCACTCCTGTTCCCCCGGAACGGGGGCGCTTGGGGCGCGATAACGGGCGCAGGCCGTCTCCCCTTACGCAGGCGCATGGCCCTTCCGGGGAAAAGCTCCGGGGTGATGCCCTGCAGCGCGCGTCTGCCTTGCATCCCCCGGCAGCTTTCTGAACGCGCGGGGTCCGCAGGTCCGTCCCCTTCGTCGCTTGATCGGTATTCGGTTCCGGTACGAATGTACAGAGATTCTTACCGCTTTTTCGGGTCGTAATTCCGCCCGAACTGCAGATCTTCAAATTTTTTGCTCACGGGGAAGCCGTGCAGCGTGTCGAGCTTGCGCGTATCGCCGGAGTGATCCTCCTGCGCGATGTCGCCGAGCGTCGAGCCGCTGAGGCTCTGCTCGATCTGCTGGCCGATCTCCTCGATGAGGGCGTCGGCCTTCTCCTCGGCGGAGGGATGAGACTGCTCTGCCTCGTAGTCATAGGCGCGGTTGTGAGACGGCTCCTTCGGCTGCTCCTTCGGGGTCAGCACGGGGGCCTGCGGCTCCACCGGCGGGGTGAAGCGGTGGACGCGCTCCGGCTCCTCCGGCTGGGAGGGCGTGAGCGGCGTCTCCCTGCGCAGCTCGTCGATAAGCTCGAGCTGGCGCTTCAGGCGCTTTTCCATGCCGTCCAGGAACTGCGACGTGGCGGCCTTGGCCGCATCGAGGCGCTCCTGCTCCTCGCCGACGAGAGCGTCGACATTGTTCGTCTTGGCGCTGGCGGCATCCTCTGCCTCATGCAGCATCTGCGCGCACTTTTTCTCGGCGTCCGCGACCATCTGGTCGCACGTCTTCTGCGCGGCAAGCAGGGCGTTCTGCATGGAAGCCTCCTGCTTGCGGTATTCCTCCAGCTTTTCCACAAGAATGCGCATCTTGCTCTTCAGCACGGAATTTTCTTTATAGAGGGTAACATAGTCCTCGGTCAGCGGCTCGAGAATGTCATCGACGGAGTCCATATCGTATCCGCCGAACAGCGCCTTCTCAAAGCTGATGTCCTGGATCTGCTGCGGGGTCAGCATCGTCTTCAGCTCCTGTCTCTGTCTTGCGTGGGATGGAACGCACCTTAGAAGTACATCCCGTTATTTTCGAGTTCCTCAACGAGATCGCCAACGACATCCACGTTGTACGGCGTGATGAGATAGGTGGAAATGGCGATCTTCTTGATCTTGCCGTCGAGCGCATAGGCGCAGCCGGAGAGGAAGTCCACCAGACGGCGGGCGACGTCCTTGTTCGTGGACTCGAGGTTCAGCACGACGGCCTGCTTGTCGCGCAGGTGATCGGCGATGTCGGAGACCAGATCAAAGCGGTCCGGCTTGACCAGCACGACCTGCAGCTGGGTGGTGGCGTTGATATTCACGACCTTGTTGCCGCCGCGGGTCGTCTGCGTATCCTGCGCGGCCGGGGTGCTGCGGCTATAGCTGCGGCGGGAAGACTGAGGCGCGGGAGCGGGATCGTTGTCCAGCGGCTCGTCGTCATAATCATCATAATCATCCTCTTCCGGTTCGGAATACGGGTGAGTCAGCTTCTTCAGTTCGTCCATAAATCCCATGGGTTCGTCCTCCAATATTGTTTCGATATGATCGTTAATCGCTCTTTACCGGCGCGTAGTTCCGCGGCCCGAAAATGGCCGTGCCGATGCGCACCATGGTGCTGCCGCAGGCAATGGCGTCCTCGAAATCGTCCGTCATTCCCATCGACAAAAAATCCATAAAAATATTATCGTATTTTTGGGCTGTTATGTCAACAGCAATTCTGCGAATTTTTTGAAAATATCTGCAATTATCGCCCTTTTTCCTGCCGATCGGCGGCACCGTCATCAATCCGCGCACGCGAACGGCGGGATAATCTGCCATTTCTTCCACGATCCGGGGGAATTCCTTCAGCAGGAAGCCGGACTTCTGCTTCTCGCCTCCGGCGTTGATCTCCAGCAGGATGTCCTGCACGATGCCGCGCTTGGCAGCCTCGGCATTGATATCCGCAAGCAGCTCGCGGCGGTCCACGGACTCGATCACATCGACCTGCCCGACGACCTGCCGGACCTTATTGCGCTGCAGCGCGCCGATGAAGTGCACCGGAGCGCCGTCATAGGCATGCTCGTCCAGCTTTTTGACCAGCTCCTGCACGCGGTTCTCGCCGCAGCAGTCCACCCCGGCCGCAATGGCCTCGCGCACGGCGGCGCTGTCGTTCATTTTTGTTGCGGCGCACAGGCGGATGTCCGCCGGGTCGCGCCCGGCAGCCCGGGCGGCAGCCGCGATCCGGCTGCGGATCTGCGCCACGTTTTCCGTGATCATGCTCATGCTTCCATCACCTTTCCGTCCTCGATGTCATCCGAGGTCAGGATAATATCGTCGCCCGGCCAGAGGTTTCCCGTGCTGGACTGATCCAGCTCGACAACGTAGCCGTCTCCGTACGCATAAAGGATCTCCACCGGCTTCCAGCGGGCGCGCGCGCCCTCGAGCACATAGACGCCCGCCTGCCCATCGACCATATAGAGCGCCTGCTTCGGCACGCGCAGGCCGGTATAAGAGGAGAAAATGATATCCGCGCTCTGGCGGCGCAGGGCCGTGACCTCCTGCGGCTCGCGCTCGCAGGACAGCACGATGGTACAAACGCCGTCCTCCGCCTCGCTGATGGCCTCGACCTGCATTCTGATCTGGGAGAGCTTTTCCAGTCCGAAGCTGACGGTCAGCGTCTCGCCCGCGGCAGTCTGCTCCGCGCGCGCCTCTGGGATCTCGGCTGCAAAATACCACTTCTGGCCCGTGATGAGCCTGCCGACGGCATTGCCCGGAACGGCAGACGCATGCTGCGCAGCGGCGCGCAGCTCGCTTGGCTTCATCTGCAGCACGCTCTCCGGCGTGAGCACGCGCTCAAGGCCGTCCGTCTGCTCGGAAAAATAGCCGGCGCTCTCGACCGTCACGGCCTCGGCGCTCTGCTCCGTCTCGGCGGAGAGCGCGGAGATCTGCGACTCGAGCTCGGCGATGCGGCCCTCCATGCGCGCGGCGTCGTCCGCCGTCACGCTGCGGCGCAGCACGAGCGGCTGCAGCTCGGACATCACATCGTCGGCCTCCGTCAGATCGCGGCGGGCCGTCAGTGTAGCCAGCTCGCCGAGGGCCTTTTCGATGGCGTCGTCCGTCTGGGTCGTGTCCTCCCCTGCCGTGCCGGAGGCCGCATAGCGCAGCTGCGAAAGCTGTTCCTGCAGGGCCGTGAGCCTGTCGCGCTTTTCGCGCGCCGCAGAGGTCTGATAGCCGTCTGCCACGCGCTGCCCGCTGCCGACGCGCTCGCCCTCGGTCAGGGCGCAGACCACAACGGGCTGTGAGGCCGTGATGATCTCCTCCTCACGCACTACAAAGCCGGAAACGGTCTGCCCGTCGCCGGCTTCGCAGCGCACGGCAGTCTCGAGGGTATAGCTGCTCCCGCCGCCGCCGAAAAGGACCGACAGCACGAGATAGGCCACCACGATGCCTGCCAATACGATGGATACGATTTTCAGGTAAAGGTCTCCCTGCTTTTTCATCTGGGTACTCCTGTCCGGCCGGGGCACTTGGCCCGCGGCCCGCGGGAGCAGGGTCTTCAGGTACGAACGGGCTGCGCCGGGACAAGCGTGGAGATGGCGTGCTTGTAGATCATCTGCTGCTTGCCGTCCGAGCTGAGCACAACGACGAAGTTGTCAAAGCCCGTCACGATGCCCTTGAGCTGGAAGCCGTTCATAAGGAACATGGTCACGGCCGTGTGCTCGCGGCGCACCTCGTTTAAGATCAGATCCTGCAAATTTTCCGTGTTTGCCATATGTGGTACTCCTTTTCTTTGTTTTCCGGCTCAGCCGGTGTTGGAATACCACGATTGTATCAGATTCCGCTGTCGAAATCGGCCGCTTTTTGCAGGGCCGCGCGGAAAATCTCGTCTGCGCCCGCAGAGGCGTCGAGCCACTGCACGGCGGGATTGGCGCGGAACCACGTCATCTGGCGCTTGGCATAGCGCCGCGTGGCCTGCTGGATGGTCCCGAGCGCCGCCTCCGGCGGCAGGCCCTCCTCCAGCGCCTGCACGACCTGCTTATAGCCGATGGCCTGCAGGCTCGTCGCCCGGTCCGGCACGCCGCTGTCAAGCAACGCGCGGACCTCCTGCGCAAGTCCCTGCGCATACATCAGCTCCACGCGCAGATCGATGCGGGCATAGAGCTGCGCGCGCTCCGGGAAGTGCAGGCCGAGCCACAGCGGCCGGTAGCGAGGCGGGATCGCCCGGCTCTCCCGGTCGAAGTCCGTCATGGTCCTGCCGGTCTCCTGCCAGATCTCCAGCGCGCGGACGATGCGCTTCACGTCCGAGACGGACAGCCGCGCCGCCCGCTCGGGGTCCACGGCGCGCAGCTCGTCCAGAAGCGGCTGTGCGCCCTCCTCGGCCGCGCGGCGCTCCAGGGCCTCGCGCCTGCCGGTCTGCGGCAGCGGCGCAAACTGCCGCCCCGCGATGAGAGAATCGATATAAAGCCCCGTGCCGCCGACCAGAATGACGGGCTTCCCGCGCGACAGGATGTCCTGCACGCAGGCGTCCGCCTCCTGCACATAGCGGCTGACGGAGTAATTCTCCGCCGGGTCCGCCACGTCGAGCATGTGGTGCGGCACGCCGCAGCGCTCCTCGGGCGTGGGCTTTGCCGTGCCGATATCCATGCGGCGGTAGACCTGCATGGAGTCGAACGAAACGATCTCGCCGCCGAGCGCCTGCGCCAGCCGGACGGACAGGGCCGTCTTGCCGGAGGCCGTCGGGCCGACGATGCAGATCATATTGTCTCGCTGCTCCATGGTCAGGCCCTCTTGAACTGCCGCTCAAGCTGCGAAGCCGTCAGCTCCAGACAGATGGGACGGCCGTGCGGGCAGTATTTCAGGTCATTGCGCGTCAGCACCTCGTGCACCACGGCCTCCCACTCCTTTGGGTCGGTGTGCCAGCCGCCCTTGATGGCGGCCTTGCAGGCGATGGTGTGCAGCAGGCGGTCGCGCAGCTCCGTCGGGTCGGCGTGCCGCCCAGTCAGAAGCTCGGCCGCCAGCGCGGTCAGACTCTGCGCGGCGTCGTCCGGCGCGATCTCCGTGGGGATCTGGCGGATGGCGAGCACGCCGTCGCCGTAATCCGAGATCTCATAGCCGTACTGCGCCAGCAGCTCGGCATTTTCCAGCAGCACGGCCGCCTCCTCGCGCTCCGGCTCGCACAGCACGGGCGTGAGCAGCAGCTGCGGCATCACAGGTTCCGTGTCGGCGCGGAGCTTTTCAAACAGGATGCGCTCGTGAGCGGCATGCTTATCAATGAGGAGCAGACTCCCTGCCTGCTCAACGAGGATGTAGGTGTTCAGCGCCTCGCCGATGATGCGGTAATCCGGTACCTTGGGCAGCGGGAGCTCCTGCTGCGGCTCTTCCGTCTGCTTTGGCTCCGGAGGGACCGGCTCCTTGCGCTTTACCGGCGGCTCATCGTGCTTCCCGGGCGTCTGCCGCTCGGGCTGCGGAGCCGGTACGGGCGCTTCCCGCAGCTCCGGCGCAGCAGGCTGTGGGGCCGGGCAGGGCGGTTCAGGACGGGTCACAGGCTGCACCGGCTTCGGCGAGGCAAGCGCCGCACCGTCGCGGCGCTCCGTCAGCGAGCCGATCTGCTCGAGCACCGTGCGGGAGGCCGCCGGGCGCGGGCCGTCCTGCAGGGCGGCCGCTGCGGCGCGGTATTCCGCCGCCGACATGGTGCGGAAGGCAGAATTCCCGTCGTTCTGCGGCTTCAGCTTCATCTGCACGCGGCCGGAGGCCTGCTCCAGCGCGCCGAGCACGCCGTAATGCACGCAGTCGAACACCTCCTGCTCGCGCAGGAAGCGCACCTCCGTCTTTGCAGGGTGCACATTGACGTCCACAAGATGCTCCGGCAGGTGCAGATGCAGCACGCAGGCCGGGAAACGACCCTGCAGGAGCTGATTGCGGTAGGCCTGCTCGAGCGCGGCCGTCATGAGCTTGGAGCGGACATGCCGCCCGTTGACAAAGAAGATCTGGCTGCCCCGCGTGCCGCGCGTTGCGGCCGGGCGGGTCACAAAGCCCGTGACGGAGAGCTTGTCCCAGCTCCCGTCCACCGGGGTCATCTCCTGCGCGGTCTGGCGGCCCATGACGGCATAGATCGCGCTGAGGAGCTTTCCGTCGCCGGGCGTGGAGAGCTGCTCCTGCCCGTCGCGCAGCACGCGCACGGCTACCTCCGGATGAGCCAGCGCAAGGCGCTGCACCGTGCTGAGCACGGCAGAGGCCTCCACAGAGTCGCGCTTCATGAACTTCATGCGCGCAGGTGTATTGTAAAACAGGTCGCGCACGAGCATGGTCGTGCCGTTCGGACAGCCCGCCTCGCCGCGCTCCGTCACAACGCCCGCCTCGAGATGCAGACTCGTGCCGAAGGGCGCGTCCGCCGTCTTCGTCAGCACGTCGATGCGCGAGACGGAGGAAATGGCCGCCAGCGCCTCGCCGCGGAAGCCGAGCGTGTGGATGGCCTCCAGATCGGCCGCCTCATGGAGCTTGCTCGTGGCATGGCGCAGGAAGGCCGTCTCCACGTCCTCCGCCGCCATGCCGCAGCCGTCGTCCGTCACGCGCAGGAACGTCATGCCCCCGTCGCGCAGCTCGACCGTGACCTTATGGGCCCCGGCGTCGATGGCGTTTTCGACCAGCTCCTTTGCGGCGCTGGCCGGGCGCTCCACGACCTCGCCAGCGGCGATCAGGTCGGCGACATGGGGAGAAAGCTGTTGGATCTTTGGCATAACTACCTCACAGGAACGCTTGCATCAGCGAGCGCAGAAGGCTCGCGAGCACGGATTGGAAATTGATGAACATATGCAGGAAAATACCGGCCCAGATGTTGCCCGTCTTCTGATAGACCCAGCACAGCGAGAAGCTCGCCGGGAGATAGAGGCTCAGACACAGGATCGTATTGGCCGCAGTCATGGAGCCAAGGAATTGGAACACATGCATCCCCGCAAACAGGAACATGGACAGCGCATAGGCAGCCGGGAGACATCTGCGCGCCAGCGGCGCAAACAGCACGCCGCGGAACAGGCACTCCTCCGCCAGCGGCGCGAGCACGACGGTGCAGAGCGTCATGGCCAGCGGGTAACCGCCGAGCAGGGAGTTGACGGCCTCTTGATTGTAGTTCTCCGGCATGATATCCAATACCGTATAGGCCGTCGTCAGCACGAGGTTCGCGCCATAGCACATGCCAAAGCCGATCAGCACGCTCAGGAGCATTTTCCCCTCGAATTCCCGAAGTGACTGCCAAAGCGTGCGGCGGAAGATCAGGAGCATGACGGCAAAATTCACGGCCATATAAAGCAGATTCGCAAAAAAGTAATTGCGCGGCTCCGTCAGCGGAAAGCCGAGTGCCGGAAAATAGGCAAGGATCGCAAAATTCAAAAAAAAGAGAAAAACAGGCAGATACAGTGCGCCAAGGATCCATTCGCGCGGCTCGGGCGCCCGGATCCCGCTGCGGCGGGGAAACATCCAGCTCATCCGGCATTCTCTCCTTTCCGTCAGAGCATTTTCTTCAGCTCGAACAGGGCGTTCATGGCCTCGATCGGCGTCATGGTCTCGATCGCAAGCGACTCGAGCTTCCGCCGCAGGGCGTCGTTCTCCATACTCATGATGGAGATCTGGTCGTCCGCCGCCACGCGCACCGTGCGCACGGGCGCGCCGCTCTCGAGCGCCCGCAGCAGCTCCCGCGCGCGGGAGACGACTTTATCCGGCAGACCGGCCAGTCGCGCGACCTCGACGCCGTAGGAATCGTCGGCAGCGCCGGGGACGATCTTGCGCAGGAACACGATGTCCGCGCCGCGCTTGCGCACGGCAATGTTGTAGTTCCGCACGCCCTCGATCTCCTGCTCGATGTCCGTCAGCTCATGATAGTGCGTGGCAAAGAGCGTCTTTGCGCCGATGCGCTTTTTGTCGGCGGCATATTCGAGAACGGCGCGGGCAATGGCCATGCCGTCGAATGTCGACGTGCCGCGTCCGATCTCATCAAGGATGAGCAGACTGTGCGACGTCGCGTGCTTCAGGATCTCCGCGACCTCCGTCATCTCCACCATGAACGTGGACTGGCCGGAGGCCAGATCGTCCGAGGCGCCGATGCGTGTGAAAATGCGATCCACCACGCCGATGCGCGCCGTGCGCGCCGGGACGAAGCAGCCCATCTGCGCCATCAGCACAATGAGGGCGACCTGCCGCATATAGGTGGATTTACCGGCCATATTCGGGCCGGTCAGAATGGCGACGCGGTTCGCGCCGCAGTCGAGCGCCGTGTCGTTCGGGACGAACAGCGCATCCTTGAGCACCTGCTCCACGACGGGATGGCGGCCGTCTGTGATATGCAGCTCGCCGGAGAGGTCGATCTCCGGGCGGCAGTAATTCTGCCGGGCGGCCAGCGCCGCAAAATCTGTCAGCACGTCCAGCGCGGCCACGGCGCGCGCCGTGCGCTGGATGCGGGCGGACTGGTCGGCCAGATGCTGGCGCACCTGTGAGAACAGCTCGTATTCCAGCGCCGTGATGCGGTCCTTTGCCGTCAGGATCGTGCGCTCGAGCTCCTTGAGCTCCGGGGTGATATAGCGTTCGCCCGTTGTGAGCGTCTGCTTGCGGATGTAGGTCTCCGGGACCTGGGCCGTCTGGCCCTTTGAGACTTCGATATAATAGCCGAACACGCGGTTGTAGCCGACGCGCAGGGTCTTGATGCCGGTCTTCTCGCGCTCCTCGGCCTCGATGCGGGCCAGCGTTCCCTTGCCGCCCGAGACGATGTCACGCAGCTGGTCCAGCTCCTCGCTGTAGCCGTCGCGGATCATGCCGCCCTCACGGACGGAAAACGGCGGCTCGTCCACAATGGCGTTCCGAATTTCGTCCCGCAGGTCGGAAAGGTCGTCCAATTCGTCCAGCAGCACGCCGAACAGCGAGGCATGCAGCCCGCCGATGGCGGCGCGCAGCTCCGGCAGCGGCTCGCAGCCGTTTCCGAGCGAGACCAGGTCGCGGCAGTTCGCCGCGCCTGTGACGATGCGGGCCGTCACGCGCTCATAGTCCGAGACATCCTGCAGCATGTGCACAAGCTCGTCGCGGCCGATGCTGTTTTTCGTCAGCTCCTCCACGGCGTCGAGGCGCGCGTTGATGCGCTTCGGGCTGAGCAGCGGCTTTTCCAGCCAGCTGCGCAGCATGCGGCTGCCCATGGCCGTTTTGGTATGGTCCAGCACCCACAGGAGGCTGCCGCGCTTTTCCCCCGCGCGCATGGTCTCCGTCAACTCCAGATTGCGCCGTGCGCTGAGGTCCAGCTCCATAAAGCGGCCGCTGACATAGAATTCCAGCTCCCGCACATGGGAAAGGCCCGTTTTCTGCAGCTCGCAGAGCGTCCGCAGCAGCGCGCCCGCGCTGCGCCAGACCTCCGGCCGCTCCGTGAGGCCAAGCTCATCCAGCGGCCTGCCGAACTGCTTTTCCACGAGCTGTGCCGTCTCCTGCGGATCAAACAGCTCGTCCGCGCCGAGATCGGCGCAGCAGCTCAGCCGCTCCTGCAGTGTGCGGGTCAGCTCCTCGCTTTTGGCCGCGTCGCCGCCGCGCAGCACCTCGGCCGGGGCGAAGCGCCCCAGCTCGGAGATGACGCGCTCCATGGCCTCTGCACCCTCGGCCTGCGTGGCATAGAACGCGCCGGTCGAAATATCGCAGAAGCTCAGGCCGTAGCGCCCGCCCTCGCCGAAGACGCAGGCAAAATAATTGTTGCGGCTCTCGTCGAGCATGGAGCTTTCGATGACCGTTCCCGGCGTGACGATGCGGGTGATATCCCGCTTGACAAGGCCCTTGGCCAGCGCAGGGTCCTCCATCTGCTCGCAGATGGCAACCTTGTAGCCGCGCGCAACGAGCCTTGCGATATAGCTCTCTGCCGAGTGATACGGCACGCCGCACATGGGGACCTGCTCGGACTTCTCCTTGCCGCGGTCCCGCGTTGTGAGCGTCAGGTCAAGCTCATGGGAAGCAAGCTTGGCATCGTCGGCAAACATTTCATAAAAATCGCCCAGACGGAAAAACAGGATGCAGTCCGGGTGCCGTTCCTTGATCTCCAGATACTGCCGCATCATCGGCGTCAGTTCAGCCATACTTCTTCTCCTTCTGTCTGTGCCGTCAGGCAAGCTCGCCCGTCAGGCTCCACGTCGTGCTGCCCGTGATGCGCACATCGCGGAACTGGCCGATGAGCCCGTCGCCGCCGGACAGGCGCACAAGGCGGCCGCCGTCCGTGCGGGCCGTGAGCAGGTCGCCGTCGCGTCCGTCGATGAGCACGCGGAACGTCCGGCCGATATAGGCACGGTGCTTTTCCTCCGAAATGCGGTTCTGCAGGGCGACGAGGCGGTCGAAGCGGCGGTTTTTCTCCTCCTTCGGCGTGGGATCGGGCATGGAGGCCGCGGGCGTGCCGCCGCGCGGCGAGAAAATAAACGTAAACAGTGCGTCATAGCGCACGCGCTCGATCAGGCGCAGCGTGTCCTCAAATTCCTCCTCCGTCTCGCCGGGGAAGCCGACGATGACATCGGACGTGAGCACGAGCTCCGGCATGAGGCTGCGGCCGTAATCCACGAGCTCAAGATACTGCGCGCTCGTATAGCGGCGGTTCATGGCGTGGAGCACGCGGTCGTTTCCGGACTGGAACGGCAGATGGAACTGCTTGCAGATCTTCGGATAGGCCGCGATGGTGTCAAACAGCTTATGACTGGCGTCCTTGGGATGGGACGTCATGAAGCGCAGGCGGAAATCGCCCGGCAGGCTCGCGATCTGCGCCATGAGGTCGGCAAAATCCACGCCGAGGCCGAGGTCCTTGCCGTAGGAATTGACGTTCTGGCCGAGCAGCGTGATCTCCTTATAGCCCTGCGCGATCAGCGCGCAGCACTCCTGCAGGATGTCCTCCGGCTGGCGGGAGCGCTCGCGACCGCGCACATAGGGCACGATGCAGTACGAGCAGAAATTGTTGCAGCCGTACATGACGGAAACCCACGCCTTGAGCTTATTCTCGCGCACGACGGGCAGGCCCTCGGCAATGGCTCCGGCAGAATCCTCCACGGAGAACACGCGCTTGCCTGTCGTCAGCACGCCGAGCAGCAGCTGCGGCAGCTCCCACAGGTGGTGTGTGGAGAACACGCCGTCCACATAGGGATAGGACTTGCGCACGCGCTCGACCACGGCGGGCTGGCCCATCATACAGCCGCACAGAAAGATCTTCTGGCGCGGGTGGCGGCGGCGGGTATGCACGAGCGCGCCGACGTTGCCGAACACGCGCTGCTCGGCGTGCTCGCGGATGGCGCAGGTATTGAAGATGACGAGGTCCGCGCCCTCAGGGCCGTCCGTCAGGCCGTAGCCGCAGTGCTCGAGCATGCCGCGGATCTGCTCGGAATCCGCCTCGTTCTGCTGGCAGCCGTAGGTCTCCACAAAGGCCACAGGCGTGATTCCCTGCGCCTGCCAGTATTCGCGCACCCGTCCGCAGAAGCCCTCCTGCCGCTGCAGAGCCTCGGGAGAGATCACAGTCGTTTTCTTTTCCAAAAGAGGAGTTCCTCCCAATTCATGAGATTCTTATTCAGTATAGTATTTTATCATTCTTTCCGCCCCATTGCAAGTGGGGATTCCCCGGAAGCATCCCACTTTCGTTTTTATCTTGCCCCATTCGGAAAAGTATGATATGATACTCCAGAGGTGATATCCATGGAAGAAAATCAGAAGGACATGCCCGCCGTGCAGGAGACGCCGGAGGCGCCGCAGTCCGAATTTGTGCCCAGCCCGAAGTGGAAGCGCGTGCTGGCGTGGGTGCTGTTTGCCATCGTCGTGCTCGGCATCGCCAGCTGGCTGCTGAATATCGCCGTGCCGGAATGGCCGGAGAAGCTCTTTGGTTATACTCGGGGTTGATCCCGGCTATGCGACGACCGGCTTCGGCCTCATCCGGGCGGAGCGCGGGACCTATGCCCTGCTGCGCTACGGCACGGTCACGACCCCGGTCGGGCTGCCGTTCCCGCAGCGGCTGAACATTCTGTTTGAGGACATGACGCAGCTGCTGGAGGTCACAAAGCCCGAGGCCGTCGCCGTGGAGGAGCTGTTCTGGGGGCACAATATCACGACCGGCATTGGCGTTTCGCACGGACGCGGTGTGATCCTGCTCGCCATCGAGCGGGCGGGCGTGCCGCTGTTTGAATACACGCCCATGCAGGTCAAGCAGGCCGTCGTCGGCTACGGCAAGGCGGAGAAGCATCAGGTCATGGATATGACGCGCCGCCTGCTCCGGCTGGACCGCATGCCCCGGCCGGACGATGCGGCCGATGCCATCGCCATCGCGCTGTGCCATGCGCGCTCGTCCACGTCGCAGCTGGCACGGCTCATGGGAGGAAAACCGTAATGTTTTATTATTTCAACGGCGAGGTCACGCTTCTCGAGAGCAATCTGGCCGTCATCGACTGCGGCGGTGTCGGCTACGCCTGCCGGACGTCGTCCTATACGCTCTCGCGCCTGCATGTGGGCGAGCGCGCGAGGCTCTATACCTACTGCAGCATCCGCGAGGATGCGTTCGATATCTACGGCTTCAGCACGCGCGAGGAGCTGCGGAATTTTGAGCTGCTGCTCGGCGTGACCGGCGTCGGCGCGAAGGCCGCGCTGGCCATTCTGTCGTCCACCACGCCGGACCGCTTTGCGCTTGCCATCTTCTCGCAGGATGAGAAGGCCCTGACGGCCGCGCCGGGCGTCGGCAAAAAGCTGGCCCAGCGCATCCTGCTGGAGCTGAAGGACAAGCTCGGTGGCGCCGCACCGGCAGAGGGCGGCATTTCGCTCCCGGCCGGGGATGTGCCCGCCGCCTCCGGCAGCGCGCTGGCGCTGGCGCAGGCCGCACTGGCCGAGCTCGGCTACCGCCCGCAGGAGATCACGGCGGCGCTGCGCAGCTTTGACCCCGAGGGCATGAAGACGGAAGAGATCGTGCGGCAGTGCCTGCGCGCCATGGTGATGAGGTAAGAACATGAGCATCGATTTTTCACAGGACTACGAGGCCCCGCTCGTAACAACGAGCTTCACGCCCGCAGACGAGTCCGAATTCTCGCTGCGGCCGAAGCGCCTGACGGAATATAACGGGCAGGAGAAGGTCAAGGAAAACCTGTCTGTTTACATTGAGGCCGCACGCC
>OLSF01002146.1_pt1 | contig 16163 bp, 19 predicted proteins | sample 1672301 | NCBI WGS metagenome assembly OLSF01 (sample SAMEA3136669, study PRJEB25190) | human gut metagenome | biome: human gut; feature: human-associated habitat; material: faeces | place: Austria | collected 2013
GCAGCAGGTTTCCCACAAGATCGACAGTCGACGGCAACGCAGTAGACGCAAAGCCCGCCATATTGCCACCACCGGCAAACAACCAGGCCAGAAGCGTTATCGCGCCACCGACAAGACCCGTTAAGAGCAAGGCGATTGTCGCAAAACGCACCACATTCCGTTGTTGCACAGATTGAGTACAACGCTTAAGCGCATCAGGAACGGCGAACCCTACGGCCAAAAGCGCGACCAACGCGGCCAACAACGTATCGGAGGGCATGGCCTTCATGGTCGCAAATGATACGACGAGCAGCACAGCAAATACCGCAACGGGCTTTCCGCTTCGCACCTTACGCACCTCCTCCGCGTATACTCCTCCACCCCGCTCCTGTCACTTCAGTAGGTTCGCCCGCAGATTCCGCGCGCAAGCCCGTAAGCACGTACCGAGCAGCCGAGCGCCTTCCGTATCTGATGGCAAAAAGGCCGGCGCCTTTCGGCACCGGCCAGAAACTTGCTCATATTCCCAAGCCCACCAAGCTGCGATTACAGCCCCAGGGCCTTCTTCAGCGCGGAGACGCGACGGCGGCTGACGGGGATCTTGTCTTCCACGCCGTTGAGCGTGAGCAGCAGCGTGCCGCCGGCGACGGGCTCGATCTCCTCGACCATGGACAGGTTCACCAGGTAGCCGCGGTGCACGCGGAAGAACCCATGGCCGTCCAGGCGCTTCTCCAGCTGCGCCAGGCTGACGGTGCTGAAGTAGCGGTCCGTGTCGGTTTGCAGATACGCGTAGTCGTCGCGTGCCATGACGAAACGGATCTTATCGATGCTGATGAGGATCTTCTTGCCGGCCTTCTCGACCGGGATGCGCTCGGACTTCTGGGCCTGCGCATGCAGCTGCACGTGCTCGCGGACGCGGGTGATGGCCTGGGACAGGCGGTCGGTTTCGACCGGCTTCACCAGGTAATCGATGGCGTTGACCTTGAAGGCGTCGAGCGCGAACTCGCTGTAGGCGGTGACGAACACCACCGCAGGCGGGAACTTCAGGTGCTGCAGGGCCTCGGCGAGCTGCAGGCCGGTTGCCTCGGGCATGTTCACGTCAAGGAACATGACATCGCAGGGATATTCCTTCAGCTTCTCGATGGCCTCGCGCACGCTTGCCGCCTCGGCGACGACCTCCGTTTGACCCAATTCGTCGAGCAGGAACTTCAGTTCGGAGCGCGCAGGGGCCTCGTCGTCGACGATCATCGCTTTCAACATAAGTAGGGCCTCCTTGCTTTCCTTTTATCAGATGGCGAATCTGAGAATCGTTTCATCCCGCAGTGTAGCATACGGCGATGCGCTAGGGCGCTCCCCTGCGCAAAGCCGACCATTTTTCCCAACAATTTGCGCTGCGAACGGTCGAGTTATGGGTTTGAACGGTCGGTTTCAGCGGTAAACGGTGGTTTTAGCACGCACACTTGACAAGACCGCGCTTGCTCTACAAGTCGAGCTTCATGAGTTTGCCGATGGTGAGCGCGTAGATGCGGAAGGCCTCTTTCAGCAGCTGCTCGCCCACGCCTTCGTCGGGCCCGTGCATGCCGCCCACCCACTCGGGCGCCTGCTCCCACGGCTTCTCGGGGCCGAAGCTTGCCGCGCAGGAGAACTCGCGCGCATACGTGCCGCCGCCCATGGTGAACGGCTTCGCGTCCTCGCCGGTGGCCTCGTTGTACGCGTTCAGCAGCGCCTGGATCACCGGGCTGTCGGGCTTTACGAGGAACGGCTCCATAAGCAGCGTGTTCTCAAACGAGCCGCCGATCTCGCTCGCCAGCTGGCGCAGGCGCTCGGTGATCTCGTCGGCCGTGATGGACGTGGGGAACCGACTGTCGAGCGTCTGCACAAAGCGGTCGTCCTCGATTTTGATGGTGCCGCCGATGACGGTGAGCGGGCCGAAGTACTCGTCGGAGCTCTTGATGCCGATGCCGCTGCCGTCGGTATCCTGCGTCACCTCGAAGTCCAGCAGCTCGCAGTCGCTGGACTGGGCCACCGGCAGGGGCAGCACAATGGAGATGATGGGATGGGGGTGGAAGCCCTGAGAGTGCTTGATCTCCAACTCCGTCCGGGGGAAGGCCCGCTGCACCGTCCGCAGCAGATCCAGATGGGAGATATAGGCCGCCGTCCCCTCCTTCACGAATAGAAGCCGCAGCTTAGACATCGCACTTCCCCCCTACCAGTCGATTGGCGCCGCAGCCGTTGCAGTGGGTGCGGCAGTCCGGGGTGGTGACCCCGGCAAAGGCACGCTCCCGCTCCCGGCGGAGGTATGCCGTGGTGACGCCGCTGGAGATCATGTCCCAGGGCATCTTTTCATCCAGCGAACGGGTGCGGTTGGCGTAGAAGTGGGGATCCAGCCCGCACTCCTCAAAGGCCTCCAGCCAGCGGTCCAGCGAGAAATACTCCTCCCACGCATCCAGCTTGGAGCCCTTGCGCCACGCCGTCTCCAGCACCTTGCACATCCGGCGGTCGCCACGGGCCAGTACAGCCTCCAGAAAGCTGGTGTCGGAGTCGTGCCAGTTATAGGTGACGGTTTTGGTCTTGATGGCCTCCCGCAGCAAGGCCACCCGCCGCTCATACTCCTCCTTGGAGATCTGCGGCTCCCACTGAAAGGCCGTATGGGGCTTGGGAACGAACCACGAGGTGGAGACGGTGATGCGGACGCCCCGGTTTTTATTGCTGGCGCTCTCCCGCCATGTATGCATGACACGGGCCGCCAGATCGGCAATGCCCAGCACGTCCTCGTCGGTCTCCGTGGGCAGGCCCAGCATGAAGTACAGCTTCACGGCATTGTAGCCCCCGGCAAAGGCCGTGCGGCAGGACTGAAGCAGGTCCTCCTGAGTGACATTTTTGTTGATGACATCCCGCAGCCGCTGGGTACCGGCCTCCGGGGCGAAGGTCAGGCCGCTCTTGCGGCCCTTGGCCAGCCGCTCCATCAGGTTCATGGAGAAGTTGTCCGCCCGCAGACTGGGCAGGGACAGATTCACATGGCGCTGCTGACAGAAATCCTCCAGCTGGTCGCACAGCTGGGTCAGGGGCGGGTAGTCGCTGGTGGAGAGGCTGGACAGCGTCACCTCCTGATACCCGGAGCCGTCGCAGCTCTCCACGGCGTACTGGGCGCACAGGGCCTCGCTGCGGTTGCGGACCGGACGGTACACATACCCCGCCTGACAGAACCGGCAGCCCCGGATGCAGCCCCGGAACAGCTCCAGCATCACCCGATCCTGCACGATCTCCGTGGAGGGGACGATGGTCTGGGTAGGGAAAAAGGACTTGTCCATATCGTGGACGATACGCTTGGTGACCACCGCCGGAGCGCCCTCCAGCGGCGTGATCTCCGCCACGGTGCCGTCATCATGATACGTCACCTCGTACAGGCTGGGGACGTAGATGCCCGGCAGCTGGGCCGCCGCACGGAGAAACTGCGTCTTGCTCCAGCCCTCCCGGCGGGCCTTGCGGTGCAGCTCCACCAACTCCACGGTGATGTCCTCTCCCTCCCCCAGACTCACCAGATCGATGAAGTCGGCAATGGGTTCGGCGTTATACATGGCGGTGCCGCCGGCGATGACCAGCGGCGTCAGACCGGTGCGCTCTGCGCTATGGATGGGGATGCCCGCCAGATCCAGCATATTCAGAATGGCAGGAAAGGCCATCTCATAGCCCACGGAAAAGGCCACGATATCAAAGTCCGTGATAGGCTCCCCGGACTCCAGGGCAAACAGAGGCATCCCGGCCCGGCGCATCTCCTCCTCCATGTCCCCCCAAGGGGCAAAGACCCGCTGGCACCATACACCGTCCATGTTGTTCATGACGCCGTAGAGGATCCGCATCCCCAGATTGGACATCCCGATCTCGTAGGTATCCGGGAAGCAGAAGGCGATGCGGGTATCCACCTGCGCCGGGTCCTTTTTCACAGCATTATATTCCCCGCCCACATAGCGGGCAGGCTTCTGCACTCGCGGCAGAATACGTTCCAATCGTTTATCCACAGTATATCTCCTGTATTCTTTGGTTTAACATCTTATTTTACCCGTTTTATCCCCCTTTGGCAAGCTTTATTTCCCGCAGATTCCATCCGGTCAGCCCCACGGCCCCCACCAGCAAAAAGGGGCTGCCCCCCAGCCGCCAGATGAACCATCCGCCACCCAACAGCAGAGCCAGCGACACCGCAAGGCTCACCGCCGACAGTACCCGCTGGGCGGTATAGGGTTCTGTCAGCCACGCCAGCGCCAGCCACAGGATACGGCCGCCATCCAGCGGCAGGGCAGGCAGCAGGTTGAAGGCCCCCAGCACCAGCTGCGCCCCGGCAAAGAGATACAGCGGCTCCCACCACCGGCCCAGAAGGCCCATGGCCGCCGCCAGCAGCAGATTGATTACCGGGCCTGCGGCGGCGGTCAGCAGCTCGCCGCCGTAGGAGATGCGGCGGTCATCCACCTGCATCTCGGCGCCGAACACGGTGATATGCAGTCTTTGGATCCGGCCTCCTACCCTTCGCAGCACCAACCAGTGGCCCAGCTCATGGCACACCGCCGCCGACAGGATAGCCCCCAGCAGCAGTGGGGAGGCCAGCCACACGAAGGCCGCCAGCAGCAGCGGCACCCCCGGCGAGATCCGCAGGCGCTCAGCCAATGCCATAGTAGGCGGGATCCAGATAGACGGTGTCCTTCTGGAGTGCGAAGTGCAGGTGCGGGCCAGTGGCGTTGCCGGTCTCCCCCACCTCGGCAATGGGATCGCCCAGCGCCACCTGCTGGCCGGAGGAGGCAGTAATGCGGCTGCAATGGGCATACAGGGTGGTAAAGGCCCCGGCGTGGGACACGGTCACATAGTTGCCCAGTTGGCTGCTGTCCCCCACCGCCGTGACGGTGCCGTCAGCGAAGCTGGAGATGACGGTCCCGGCATCGGCGGCGATGTCCGTGCCGTAGTGGAAGGCGTTCTCCCGCCATCCGAAGCCGTCGGTGACGGTCCCCTGCACCGGGGCGGCGTAGGCAAAGCCCAGCACCTGCTGGGTCAGGCACACGTCCTCTGGGGTGTTCTCCGCCGTGTAGGTGGCTGCGGTGGGCTGCGCCTGCCGGGGGCCGAACACCGCCGTGTAGGCGTCGTCCAGTGCTCCGGTCAGAGAGCCGTCAAAGGCGTGACCTACGGCCGAAAAGGCCGCCGTAAAATCTGTGTCGCCGCCCATCAGCGTCAAGAGCCGCTGGCGGTAGGGCTCCAGCGTGTCCGGGGCCGTCAGCTTTATGGCCACCACCCCCAGCAGCAGCGCTCCGCACACCACCAGTTGCCACAGGCGGCCCACGGCGGGGCGGGGCCTCCGGCCTGCGGTGGGCCTGCGCCGCGGTGTGTGGCGGGCCATCGGGCGGCGCAGAGGCTGCCCGTGTGCCAGTGTGCGGCGGGCGGGCCGGCGGTGCTTTGTCTCGGTCATGCCATCCCCTCCTTTTGCGTTCAGTGTATGCGCCCTTCGGGCAGGGCAGAACCTCCGGGGCGGAGGGAAATTTCCCTCTTGACAGAAACGTTTCTGCACCGTATAATAGTTAGGCTGACGGGGTGTAGCGCAGCTGGTAGCGCGCTTGGTTCGGGACCAAGAGGCCGGGGGTTCAAGTCCCCCCACTCCGACCATGCAGAGTGTCCTTATAGGATCTGAGTATCCTGTAATGGACACTCTGCTTTTTTATTTCCCACAAAGTTCATACTGCAAGGCGTTCCGGGGCGTAGCTGAGTGCTACGCCTTTTCTTTTTTCCATGATAATGTCGCCTCCGGGATTTTCCGGCGATCCGGCACATCAAAGGCACCGATGCAGTTGTAGCAGATCACGACACGCTGATTGGTAACGCCGTCCTGCTTTTCGGCGTGGTACACCTCAATGTGGTCGATCAGCTCTGCAACCATCCGCTTTGTAATGGTGGTCGCGTCCGTGTATCGCCGTACCGTTTCAAGAAAATCGTCAATGTCCATGCGCTTGCTCTCGTCCTTTTTCATCTCCAGCCGCCACCAGCTCGGCGCAGGCCACCAGTACCAGCGCATAATACTCCCCCCGCAGCGTCAAAAAATTCGCGAAAAACTCCATGCAGGCTCCTTTTATTCCCCGATGTCAGCCATCTCTCCACATGAAAACACGCCCCAATGTGGCGGAGCGTTGGATAGTCAGCGTGGAAAAAATTTCATCTGTGGAACGTCGGGCCGATGCTCCGTGCAGCTCAGGCCAAACCGGAGCGAGGCGACAAAAAAAGAGCGTTCCCTGCGGAACGCTCTTTTCCATATGAAGAATTACTTACTTCAGCTCGACCTTGCCGCCGACTTCCTCGACCTGCTTCTTCAGAGCCTCGGCATCCTCCTTGGACAGACCCTCCTTCATGGTGGTGGGAGCGCCCTCGACGGCAGCCTTGGCCTCGGCCAGACCCAGACCCATGACCTCACGGATGACCTTGATGACCTTGATCTTCTGAGCGGCATCGAAGCCGGTCAGAATGACGTCGAAGTCGGTCTTCTCCTCAGCAGCGGGAGCAGCAGCGCCGGCAGCAGGAGCAGCCATGGCAGCGGCGGAAACGCCGAACTCCTCCTCCAGAGCGTGAACCAGCTCGCTGAGCTCCAGAACGGTCAGGCCCTTGATTTCTTCGATCATAGCAGTAACTTTCTCGGACATTTTGATAAGCCTCCTAATTGTAAGATATTTTTTAGATAGGGGTCGAGACGAAACGTCTCATTACTCGGCAGCGGCTTCCTCAGCGGGAGCGCCCTGCTTCTCTGCAATTTGCTTCAGCACGCAGGCCAGAGCGGAAATGGGAGCCAGCATGGTACCCAGAACCTGAGCCTGCAGCACGGGCAGAGCGGGGATGGCAGCCAGAGCATTGACGGTCTCCAGGGAGACGACCTTGCCGTCCATGAAGCCGCCCTTGATCTCGAACTTGCCGTTGAGTTTCTTTGCGAACTCTGCGATCACACGGGCCGGAGCGACGGGGTCATCCATGCACACGGCCAGAGACGTGGCGCCGTTGAGCTGATCGTCCAGCTCGTTCAGGCCCACATTGTTGAAAGCAAAGCGCAGCAGGGTGTTCTTGACGACAGCGTAGTCAATGTTGTTCTCACGGCACTGGGTACGCAGAGTGGTATCCTCTGCCACCGTGATGCCCTTGTAATCAACGATGACACCGGCAGCTGCGTTCTGCAGCTTCTCGGTCAGCGCCGCCACGACGGCCTGCTTCTCAGACAGAACTTTTGCGTTGGGCATTCTTTGATTTCACCTCCGGAAAAATTGTCGGTGCGTTCAAAAAAAGGAAACCGTCCCTGTATCCAAGGACACAAGGACGGTGTAAGCAATCAAAATCGATTTGCCATCCTCGGCAGGACTTACGGCTTGCGCCACCTGCTGTCTTTGGAACGCATCAAATATTATACCAGCGGCCGGGCGCTTTGTCAAGCACCCTACCGAAGATATTGAAGCGTTTCGGGTCGAATCGGCCCGGTGCAGCGTCAGATCTGCTTGTTGGCGTTCATCTTCACGCCGGGGCCCATGGTGGCGGCAGCCACGCAGGACTTGATATACTGGCCCTTGGCAGCGGCGGGCTTGGCCTTGATGATGGCGCCGATGAGAGCAGAATAGTTCTCATACAGCTTGTCAGCGCCGAAGGACACCTTGCCGATGGGGCAGTGGATGATGTTGGTCTTGTCCAGACGATACTCCACCTTACCGGCCTTGACCTCCTTCACGGCCTTGGCCACGTCGGGAGTGACGGTGCCGGCCTTGGGGGAGGGCATCAGGCCCTTGGGGCCCAGCAGCTTACCCAGACGGCCCACAACACCCATCATGTCGGGGGAAGCGACCACCACGTCGAAGTCGAACCAGTTCTCCTTCTGGATCTTCTCCACCATGTCCATATCGCCCACGAAATCGGCGCCGGCCTCACGGGCAGCGTCGGCCTTGTCGCCCTTGGCGAACACCAGCACACGGGCGGTCTTGCCGGTACCGTTGGGCAGCACGATGGCGCCACGAACCTGCTGATCGGCGTGACGGGAGTCAACGCCCAGCTTCACGTGCAGCTCGACGGTCTCGTCGAACTTGGCGGAAGCGGTCTTGCATACCAGCTCCAGACCCTCCTTGGGATCGTACAGGGTCCCACGGTCGATCTGCTTTGCACTGTCTTTATACTTCTTACCTCTAAACATCTCTTACACCCTCCTTATTCGCCCACGACGACGCCCATAGAACGGGCGGTGCCGGCGATCATGCTCATGGCAGCTTCCAGAGAAGCAGCGTTCAGATCACGCATCTTCAGCTCAGCGATCTTCTGAATGGAGGCCTTGGAGATGGTGGCCACCTTGGTCTTGTTAGGCACACCGGAGCCGGACTCGATGTTGCACTCCTTCTTGATCAGCACCGCAGCCGGGGGGGTCTTGGTGATGAAGGTGAAAGAGCGATCGGCGTACACGGTGATGACCACGGGGATGATGAGACCCATGTCATTCTTGGTGCGCTCGTTGAACTCCTTGGTGAAAGCGGCGATGTTCACGCCGTGCTGACCCAGAGCGGGGCCAACGGGGGGTGCGGGGGTTGCCTTGCCTGCAGGGATCTGCAGTTTTACATAACCAACGACTTTCTGTGCCATAAAGAGGCACCTCCTTCATAAAAATGTGGTAGCAGCCGGTCAAATACCGGACCTGCTCTTGGCGAGACGCACAGCGTCTCTCCCACTTGCGCCGGAGGGGATGCTCCGGCCTGTGTGCGTCCGACGCACTCAGGGCTGGACGACCTCGACCTGATCGAGCTCCAGCTCTACGGGAGTCTCTCTCCCGAACATGGAGACCACCACACGAACCTTGTTCTTGTCGGCGTCGATCTCCTCCACGGTACCCATGAAGCTGGCCAGAGGGCCGTCCGTGATCTTCACGGTATCGCCCACGTTGTACAGCACCACGATCTCGTGCTTTTCCACGCCCAGTGCAGCGACCTCCTCCTCCGTCAGGGGGATGGCCTTGTTGGCCTCTCCTACGAAGCCGGTGACGCCACGGATGTTGCGGATCAGATGCCAGGTGTCATCTGTCAAGATCATCTTAATGAGGACGTAACCGGGGAATACCTTGCGCTCCACTTCCTTCATGACACCCGACTCGGTGACCTCGGTGACGGTCTCCATAGGGATCTCCATCTTCAGGACCATGTCGGACATATTGCGGTTCACCACGGACTTTTCAATGGCCGCCTTCACCGCATTTTCATAGCCGGAATAGGTGTGGATGACATACCATTTTGCGTTATCAGCCATGCTCCGCTCCTTAGTGCGTAAACAGGCCGATCAGCGTCTTGACGGCCAGCACAGCCACGCCGTCAAAGATCCAGATGCAGGCGCCCACACCCAGAGAGCACAGCAGCACAGTGCCGGTGTTCTTGGCCGTGGTCTTGGCGCTGGGCCATACCACCTTCATCAGTTCGCTTCTCATTTCACGGAACCACTTGCCGTGATCCTTCTTGACTTTCTTTTCCTCTGCCATCGCTGTTTCTCCTTCCAATTACTTGGTTTCGGTATGGACCGTATGCTTTCTGCAGAAGGGGCAATACTTGTTCATTTCAAGACGGTCAGGGTTGTTCTTCTTGTTCTTCATCGTGTTGTAGTTTCTCTGCTTGCACTCATTGCATCTCAAAGTGATCTTCACTCGCATCTAACGGCACCTCCTTATTAGATTGACGGCTCCGGCCCCGCCGGACCGCCGCTTGCCTCCCTGAAGGGCGCAGCCTCTTTTCTGCGTCAGAAGCGAAAAAACGCATGAAAAGAAAGCCCATGTCCACAGGTAAGGACTATTCTAACACAGGCAAGTCCCTCCGTCAAGGCGTTTTTTCACGAAAAGGAGAAGATTTTTCATGAAAACGGCGCTTTTCTCCCCCTTCTCCGTTTTTTTCTCTGCCACCGGTTGCGCCGGAGGGAAAAGTTGTGTATGATAGAGAAAAATTCACCCTGCGAGGTATGTGAGAATGAAGATCATGGCCATTGATTACGGCGACGCCCACACCGGCATCGCCATCTCCGACGTCACCGGCACGCTGGCGGGCTTCACCACCGTCATCGACAGCCGCAAGGCGGAGGTGGTGGTACAGGAGATCCTCCGGCTGCTCCCGGAGCACGGGGTCACGGAGCTGGTGCTGGGCTATCCCAAGAACATGGACGGCACCGTGGGTCCCCGTGCCGAGAAGGCCGCCGCCTTTGCTGAGACACTGCGGCAGGCAGCGGGCCTCCCCGTGACCCTGTGGGACGAGCGGCGCACCACGGTGGATGCCCACAACATCCTATTTAACAATGGAAAGAACGCCAAAAAGCGCAAAAAGGTGGTGGACGCCGTGGCGGCGTCCCTGATGCTGGAGGGCTATCTCACCCGCAAGCGGCTGGAGGCACAGCGCCATGAGTGAGGTCTGCATCATCGGCGGCGGGGCCTCCGGCCTGATGGCGGCGCTGACGGCCCTCTCCGACCCCCGGAACCGGGTGACGCTGCTGGAGCGGCAGGGCCGGGTAGGCCGCAAGCTGCTGTCCACCGGCAACGGCCGGTGCAACCTCTCCAACCGCCATGCCTCCCCGGCTCACTACCACGGAGCCGACCCGGACTTCTGCCGCCCTGCGCTGGAGGCCTTCCCGGTGGCGGAAACACTGCGCTTTTTCCACCAGTTGGGCCTTGTCACGGTGGAGGAGCCCGACGGCAAGCTGTATCCCCGCTCCAACACCGCCAATTCCGTGCTGGATGTGCTGCGTCTGGCGCTGGAGGGACAGCCGGATCGGCTGACCCTGCGGACCGGTGACCCCGTCACCTCCCTAAAGTGCCGGGGGCAGGGCTTTACCGTGACGCTGGAGAGCGGCGAGGTCCTCCGGGGCATGGACTGCGTCATTCTGGCCGCAGGCGGCGCCGCCGGCAGCAAGGTGGGCGGCGTGCTGGACGGCTATCGGCTGGCCAAGGGGCTGGGCCATCACCGCACGGCGCTGACCCCGGCACTGGTGCAGCTCAAGACCGATCCCACCTATCCCCGCTCCCTGAAGGGCGTGAAAACCACCGCCCGCATCACTCTGCGCCGGGGCCGGGAGGTGCTGGCGGAGAACCACGGAGAAATTCTCTTCACCGAGTACGGCGTCAGCGGCCCCGCCATCTTCGAGATCTCCCGCTATGCCATTGGTGAGGACGTGACCCTGTCGCTGGATCTGTGGCCGGAGCAGTCGGAAGCGGACACCGCCGCATGGCTGCGCCGCCGGCAGGCACTGGCACTCCGCAACCGGGAGTTCACCTGCGGACAGGCCTTCACCGGTGCCCTCCACAGCCGCCTGAGCCAGATGGCGGCCAAGTACGCCGGGCTCTCCCCCTCCCTCCCCCTGGCAGACGCCCCGGAGGAGGCACTGGCGGCGCTGGCCCACACCTGCAAGCATTTTGTTCTGCCCGTCACCGGCATCTGCGGCTTCGATCAGGCACAGGTCACCGCCGGAGGGCTCCGCACCGACGAGTTCGATCCCCACACCCTCCAAAGCCGTCTGGTCCCAGGCCTGTACGCCTGCGGCGAGGTGCTGGACGTGGACGGCGACTGCGGCGGCTACAATCTGCAATGGGCATGGTCCAGCGGCCATCTGGCCGGTCAGCTTCGATAAAAGCAGCAGGATATTGCGTATTTTACGCAATATCCTGCTGTTTTACGGCATTTCTCTGGCTTCCTTCTTGGTCTCCATGGGGTATACCGCCAGCTGATCGCCGCCGGCCGCCATAGCCAGCAGCACCTCCTCCGGGCCGTGATATCCCTTCTCCCGCAGCTTCCGCTCCAGCCACACGCCGTCCCTTCCCGCCTTCCGCAGATTCTCCGGCAGCACCCGGCCGTCTTGCACCACCGGGGTCTGGAGCAGCTCCTGCCGGGGCTGCATGGACAGATCCGCCGGTGTCACCGGCCGCTGCATGGCCGCCGGCAGGAACGTCACCGTGCCGTTGTGCTCTAAAATGGCGGTCTGGATCTGGTTGAGGTCAAAATACCCCGATACCCGGCAGTACATGAGAAATTCGTTGAGATCCATCCGGGCTCGCCGCAGGTTTTTCCGGTAGATGACACCGCTGTCCATGAGGATCAGCGGCTTGCCGGTGATGAACCGCCGCACCCGGATGGATCTGTTGGTCAGCAGGGCGATGCCCCACGCCGTCAGCCCATACACCACCATGGCCCAAAGAGGCCGCAGGGGCGATTCCAGCTCCGAAGCCATTTCGGCGGCGATGGAGCCGATGGTAATGCCCATCACATAGTCAAACAGGTTCATCTGGGACACCTGCTTGTTGCCGGAGAGCTTGGTCAGCAGAAACAGGGCCGCCAGCGACCCCAGCGCCGTCAGGGTGATCTGTCCCCCCTGCTGCAGGATATCCTCCATAAAAAACACGCCTCCCGAAGCACTGATTTTCTCTCAGTATGCCCCGGCAGGCGTATTCTTATGTGCCCTCATTCGTGGGTCCGGACGTTGATGAACTCCGCCCGCAGCTTGGAGTAGAGGATGGTCTGGCTGCTGTACAGCCCACAGTAGCCGGAGATCAGATAGCTGATGGAGCAGGCCATGGCGAAATACAGCAGATCGCCGGAGCCGAACAGCTCCACGCTGAGGATGATGGAGGCCAGCGGGCAGTTCACCGCCCCGCAGAACACCGACACCAGCCCCATAGCGGCCCCGAAGCCCGCCGGGAGACCCAGCCAGCCCGCCGCCACGCAGCCGAAGGCGGCTCCCACGAAGAAGGAGGGTACCACCTCGCCGCCCTTAAAGCCGCACCCGATGGTGATGGCGGTGAAGAGCAGCTTCCACACCCACGCCCACGGATCCGCCTGTCCGGCGATGGCCCGACCGATGACCTCCATGCCTGCGCCGTTGTAGTCTCCATTGGTAAGCAGCGTCAAGCCGATGAGCACCGCCGCTCCCACCGCCACCCGCAGGTAGGGGTTTTTCAGCGTCCGCTTCAGCAGATGCTCCACCCCGTGGAGTCCCCGGCAGAACAGGATGCTGACCACGGCGCACAGCAGCGCCAGCACCATCACCAGCAGCATGGTTCGCACCTCCAGCCCCGGAACCGTCACCGTGAACCGGGTGGGCGGCACCCCCATGAGCACCGACACCAGATAGCCCGTCAAGGCCGCCGTCAGGCACGGCACCAGTCCGGCATAGTACAGAACGCCTACGCTGATGACCTCCAGTGCAAACACCGTGGCCGTCAGGGGTGTGCCGAACAGGGCGGCGAACACGCCGCTCATTCCGCACAGGGTGGCCAGCGGCAGATCCTTCTCCCCCAGACGCAGCAGCCGCCCCGCCTGATAGCCGATGCCGCCGCCGATCTGCAGGGCAGCGCCCTCACGTCCGGCGCTGCCGCCGCACAGGTGGGTGATGACCGTGGACACGAAGATCACCGGCACCAGCAGCCCCGGCACCTGCTCACCAAAGTGGACGGAGGCGATGATGTCGTTGGTGCCCTTTCCCTCCGTTTTGGTGAGCCGATACAGCCCCACGATGGCAAGGCCCCCCACCGGCATCAGGTACAGCACCCACGGATGGGCCAGACGCGCCTGCGTGGCGGTGTCCACGCCGATGTGGAACAGGGACCCGATGATCCCGCCCACCAGTCCGATGACGCCGCCCAGTACCATCCATTTCAGCAGCGTCACCGCATATTGTCCGATGTGGGCCACCCGCTCCTTCAGCCGTTCCATGTCCCGTCCCTCCGCTTTTTTTACAGCATCTTTATATCCTGTCTGTTATATCATTTCCTGCGGCGCCTGTCAATCGCCGCCGCTGCGCCCTGCGAAATTTTTGTCAAGCTGAAAATCTTTCAGCCCATCTCACATTTTTTATTTTTCCCTGTTGATTCTCACGACGGGATGCACTATAATATGGGTAACTGGCAAAAACAAGGAAAACAACGCTTGAATGGAAAAAGGAGGAACCACAAGATGAAATACGGTCGTACATTCAATTTCTCCGCCGGTCCCGCTATGATGCCGGAGCCCGTGCTGGAGGAGATCCGGGACGAGATGATGAACTACCGCGGCAGCGGTATGTGCGTCATGGAGATGAGCCACCGCTCCAAGGTGTTCCAGCAGATCGCCGACGAGGCCGAGGCCGACCTGCGCAAGCTGATGCACATCCCCGATAACTACAAGGTCCTGTTCATTCAGGGCGGCGGCACCGTGCAGTTCGCCATGGTGGCCATGAACCTCATGAAGAACGGTAAGGCCTGCTATGTGGAGACCGGCGCATGGTCCAAGAAGGCCATTGCCGAGGCCAAGAAGTTCGGTGAGGTGGACGTCATCGCCTCCTCCAAGGATAAGAACTTCTCCTACATCCCCGATTGCAGCGATCTGGACATCCCCGACGACTGCGATTATGTCTACATCTGCGAAAACGAGACCATCAACGGCACCACCTGGAACAAGCTGCCCAACACCAAGGGCCATGTGCTGGTGTCCGACCAGTCCTCCATGTTCCTCTCCCGCCCCTGCAACGTCTCCGACTACGGCCTGATCTGGGCCGGTGTGCAGAAGAACGTGGGCCCCGCCGGCATGGCCGTGGTCATCATCCGTGAGGATCTGATTCGTGACGATCTGGACCCCAAGACCCCCATCTACCTGATGTACAAGACCCACGCCGACAACGGCTCCATGTACAACACCCCCAACTGCTGGGCCATCTACTGCTGCGGCAAGGTATTCAAGTACCTGCTGAACATGGGCGGTCTGGAGGAGATGGAGAAGCGCAACATTGAAAAGGCCAAGGTGCTGTATGACTTCCTGGATTCCTCCAAGCTCTTCAAGGGTGCCGTGGTGCCTCAGGATCGCAGCCTCATGAACGTCCCCTTCGTCACCGGCGACAAGGATCTGGATGCCGCCGTGGTGGCCGCCTCCAAGGAGGCCGGCTTCGATAACCTGAAGGGCCACAAGTCCGTGGGTGGTCTCCGGGCCTCCATCTATAACGCCATGCCCAAGGAGGGTGTGGAGGCTCTGGTAGAGTTCCTCACCAAGTTCGAGGCTGAGCATCAGGCGTAACGTCCGTCTCTCGGGACGCAGGTCCGGAAAACCGGACAAATCGCCACATTCCGACAACAAAACGTATCATCGAAGGAGAATATTACTATGCGTATTCTTATTACAGACGGTATGGACAAGGCCGCCATGGCGCAGCTGCGTGAGCTGGGCCACGAGGTGGTGGAGCAGTTCTATGAGCCGGATCAGCTGGGCGCCGCCCTGCGGGACTTTGACGCCGTGGTGGTCCGCTCCAAGACCAAGGTCCGTGCCAACCACATCGACGAGGCCAAGGGCGGCAAGCTGAAGCTCATCATCCGTGGCGGCGTGGGTGTGGACAACATCGACGTCAAGTACGCCGAGGAGAACGGCATTGCCGTCCGCAACACCCCCGGTGCCTCCTCCCAGTCCGTGGCGGAGCTGGCCATGGGCCATATGTTCGCCTGCACCCGCTATATCTCCATCGCCGGTCACACCATGCGTGAGGGCAAGTGGGAGAAGAAGGCCTACGGCAAGGGCATCGAGCTGCAGGGCAAGACTCTGGGCATCATCGGCTTCGGCCGCATCGGTCAGCATCTGGGCGTCATGGCCAAGGCCATCGGCATGAACGTCGTCGCTTACAGCACCACCCGCCGTCCGGAGGTGGAGGCCAAATTCGGCATCCCCTATGTGACGCTGGAGGAACTGCTGGCCCAGTCTGACTTCATCTCCCTCCACGCTCCCGCCGCACCCGGCGCTCCCCTCATCAACGCCGATACCATCGCCAAGATGAAGGACGGCGTGGTCATCATCAACACCTCCCGTGGTGCCAACGTGGACGAGGATGCCCTGCTGGCTGCTCTGGAGTCCAGCAAGGTGCGGGCCGCCGGTCTGGACGTCTACGCCGACGAGCCCACTGCCAACGCCGCTCTGTACAGCCATCCCATGGTGTCCTGCACGCCCCACATCGGCGCTGCCACCGTGGAGGCTCAGAAGCGCATCGGCACCGAGATCGTGGATATCATCCGCAGCTTCTGATCTCCCTATTATGCAAGAAAAGAAGGGGTACGGCCGAGCCATACCCCTTCTTTTTCACCGCTTCGCAAGAATGCAGCCTGTGAGCACCGCTCACAGGCTGCATTTTCGTTTCTCTACTTACGGTCGTTTCCACCAGCTGCCGCCGCC
>OLSF01002154.1_pt1 | contig 16133 bp, 18 predicted proteins | sample 1672301 | NCBI WGS metagenome assembly OLSF01 (sample SAMEA3136669, study PRJEB25190) | human gut metagenome | biome: human gut; feature: human-associated habitat; material: faeces | place: Austria | collected 2013
TTTTGTTATTATTTCAAAAAATTTATTTATTAATCATATTTTTGTTGCATTGTTTAATTTTACACTCTTTTGTTACTGTTTTTATTATTTTATTTCCTGTTTCTTTTTATATTTTACTGTTTTATTCTATTAATTTATCTTATATAATTAATAAATATGGAACAATGTGTTGTTTTGTATTTTTTATATAGAACGATTATATCATTTTTAATTTCATTGTGTATTTCTTTTGCATTACAATTTGATTGCATTTTTAGTTGCATCAAAAACAAAAAAATAAGAACCATATCTAAACTTCCTAATTTAAATATAATTCTTATTTTTTCATTTTTTACTCTATTTTATCCTATTAAAATTCTACTTTTTCTTGAAGCCAAGCTTCTAACTCATCTATTTTTATTCTTATTTGCTCCATTGTATCTCTATCACGCACTGTTACAGACTCGTCTTCTAATGTATCAAAATCTATTGTTATACAATATGGTGTTCCTATTTCATCTTCTCTTCTATAACGCTTTCCTATACTTCCTGCTTCATCATAGTCACACATAAATTTCTTTGATAGTTTAGTATAAACTTCTTCTGCCTTTTCGCTTAGTTTCTTTGATAATGGAAGTACTGCTACTTTATATGGTGCCAATGCTGGATGCAAGTGTAATACTGTTCTTACATCTCCTTCTGCTATTTCTTCTTCGTCATATGCATTACATAAAAATGCTAAAGCAACTCTATCACATCCAAGTGATGGTTCTATACAATATGGTATATACTTTTCATTTGTTTCTGGGTCTAAATATGTCATATCTTCTTTAGAATGTTCCATATGTTGTTTTAAATCATAGTCTGTTCTATCTGCAATTCCCCATAATTCTCCCCAACCAAATGGAAATGTAAATTCTATGTCTGTTGTTCCATTACTATAATGTGATAATTCTTCTGGTGAATGGTCTCTTAATCTTATATTTTCTTTTTTCATTCCTAAACTTAATAGCCAATTCTCGCAAAATTCTTTCCAGTATTTATGCCATTCTAAATCTGTACCTGGCTTACAGAAAAACTCTAATTCCATTTGTTCAAACTCACGTGTTCTAAATGTAAAGTTTCCAGGTGTTATCTCATTTCTAAAAGCTTTACCTATTTGTGCTATTCCCATAGGTAATTTTCTTCTTGTCGTACGCATTGCATTTTTAAAATTAACAAATATTCCTTGTGCAGTTTCTGGTCTTAAATATATTTCAGATTTGCTATCTTCTGTAACTCCTTGGTATGTTTTAAACATTAAATTAAACTTACGAATATCTGTAAAATTTTCTTTTCCACAATTTGGGCAAGGTATATGATTTTCTTTTATAAAATTAATTAATTGTTCATCACTCATTCCATCTGCAATCATGTCTTTACCTTGCTCATGCGCCCATTCTTCAATTAATTTATCTGCTCTATGTCTTGTTTTACATTCTTTACAATCTATTAAAGGATCTGAAAAACCTCCAACATGCCCTGATGCAACCCAAGTTTCTGGATTCATCAAAATAGCAGCATCTAATCCTACTATATCTTTTTGTTCTTGAATAAATTTCTTTCTCCAAGCATTTTTTACATTGTTTTTAATTTCGTTACCTAAAGGACCATAATCCCAAGTATTAGCTAATCCTCCATAAATTTCTGAACCTGGATAAATAATTCCCCTATTCTTACACAAAGCAACTAATGTGTCCATTGATTTTAACATAATAACTCCTCCTCTTGAGACAATAGGGACAGGTCTTAAATGTCTCACATTATTTGTAATATTTCGCTTTTCTATCTAATATTACCTTTTTTAAAATTTCATATAAATTTGTGAGACATTTAAGACCTGTCCCCCTTGTCTCACAAAAAACTTTCGCACCTAGCTAATGCACAGCTAGGGACGAAAGTTTTATTTCCGCGATTCCACCCTAATTCTTGAAATCTTTTATAATTTTATTTCAAGCACCTTAATTATTTTTATTGTTACTCCAAAGCTCCCCATGCTTCTTTATTGTAAGTATTTCACCATCACTTACTCTCTAAAAATAAAGTTTTTAGCACTTTTTCTTTTTCACCGTAATCTATTTTATTGCATACATTGTATTACCAAGATTTAAAAAAGTCAATAATTTTTGATAAAATTATTGCGTATTTTTATTTTTTGTGCTAATATAATAAATGTGTTTAATTTATATAGGGGTATAGTGTTAATGGTAGCACATCGGTCTCCAAAACCGCCTGTGAGGGTTCGAGTCCTTCTACCCCTGCCACATAATAAAAGCAGATTGGTAGAATCTGCTTTTTATTTTTTTATTCTATTTTACGTTTTTATTATTTTTCAATATATTTTTAAGGAGGTGCATTTTATTTTTAACTTTTTAAATCGTTCTTTATTTATTATTATAATCCTTACTTTAATTATTTCTTTATTTTTTGTTCCAATCTTAAACTCAAACAGTTTTTCTAATTCTAATTCTTTAGATTCAGAAATCATCGATAAAAATCCTGATGGTTTTGTTTGGCCTATTCCTGGTTATACAAAAATCAGTTCTAACTTTGGTAAACGTACTTCTCCTACTTCTCGGTGCTTCTTCTTCACACTCTGGAATTGATATTCCTGCTCCTGAAGGCACTAAATTTATTGCAGTTGCAGATGGTAAGATTACTTTTAGAAATTTTTTAGGTGCTGGTGGTTATACTATAACACTTTCTTTTGATGATTTTAAGGTAAGCTATTGCCACTGTGACCCTAATTGGATTGTTTCTGTTGGTGACGAAATTAAGCAAGGACAAGTTATTGGATGCGTTGGCCCTAAATATGTCTATGGTGTTCCTGGAAATCAATATCATGATTCTGATGGTAAACCTACAAATGGAGCAACGACAGGTTGTCATTTACATTTAGGAATTAGAGTTAATGACAAATACCAAAATCCTTTAAATTATTTCTAATATATTTAATTTCATATATAAATAGAAAATACTATCATCACGATGTCTGCAAATAAAACTTCATATAAAATAAAAAAGAAAGCTCTTTTATAAAGAGTTTTCTTTTTTATTTACATATCATCATCTTCATCCTCACTACCACATCCATGGCATCCATGACAATCACCTAAGCATCCACCTGCAGATGGTTCATCATCTACATCTCCGCTCCAGTCTAATTCAATTAAATTATTACATTCAGGACATTCAATTTCTGTTTTATTTTCATCCACATCTATGATAAATTCATGATTACAATATGGACAAACAATTTCAAAATCGAAACCATCTTCTGCATAAATATCTTTTTCGATATTATCTATTACACTTTGCATTTTAGACATTTTTCTTTCAATTTCTTGCTGTCTTTTTTCTAATTCTTCAACTTCTTCTTTTTTATATTCTATAATAGAATTTATTTCATCTAATACTGGATCTAGAAAAGCTGTGAATCTTTTTTTCACATATTCTAAGTCTTCTTTATTTTTTATATTTTTTTCTATGTCATCTAAAAAACCTTTGTATTCGTTTTTTATATTTTTCATGTACTAAATCACCTTTCTTAAACTCTTTCCATGTATTCGCATGTTCTTGTATCTATTTTTAATACATCTCCAATATTTACAAACAAAGGAACTTGTATTTCTAATCCTGTTTCTAATTTTGCAGGTTTTCCTGATGTTGTTGTTGTATTTCCACTAAATCCTGGTTCTGTATATGTAACTTCTAATTCAACAAATGTTGGTGGCTCTACTGCAAATGTGTTACCTTTGTATGAAAGAATAGTAACTTCCATGTTTTCTTTTAAATATTTTAAGCAATCTCCTAATTGCTCTTCATTTAGAGGCATTTGATCATATGTTTCGTTATCCATAAAGTAATATAAACCTCCATCATTGTATAAATATTGCATTGTTTTTTTCTCAATTTCTGCTGCTGGGAATTTATCTGATGGATTAAATGTTTTTTCTAATGTTGCTCCTGTTATTACATTTTTTAATTTTGTTCTTACAAATGCTGATCCCTTTCCTGGTTTTACGTGTTGAAATTCTACAATTCTATATACATTTCCTTCCATTTCGAATGTTGTTCCATTTCTAAAATCTCCTGCTGAATATACTGATGCCATAATAATTTCTCCTTTCAATTTTCATATAAAATTCTCTTATTTTTATAAACTTTTTTTATTTTATCATAAACCCTTAGAAAAATCAAGTATTTGTAGACCTTTTAAATATAAACCTTTTTCATATATTATTTATTTTGCAAATTATTAAATATATTGAAAATTGAATATTTATTATATTATAATATAATTTTTCTCGGATTTTGTTAAACTTATACAACCAAATTTTGTAATTTGAACAGTATCTTCTATTCTTATACCAAATTTTCCCGGTATGTAAATACCTGGTTCATCTGTTACTACCATATTTTCCTTTAATTGCGTATCAGATCTATAGCTTACATATGGTGCTTCATGAATTTCCATTCCTACTCCATGTCCTAAGCTATGAATTAAATCATATCCATTTAATTTAAAGTCGTTTTCAACCATTTTAGTTAATAATCTTGTACTTATTCCATCTTTCATTTGTTCTAATGTTTGTACTTGATTTTTTAATACTAAATCATAAACCGGTTTTATATATTCTGGAACACTTCCTACAAAAAATGTTCTTGTCATATCTGAACAATATCCATTAACTTTGCATCCCATATCAATTGTTATAATATCATTTTCTTGGATTTTTCTATCTGTTGGTACTGCATGTGGCTTTGATGTATTTTCTCCTGAAGCTACAATTGTTTCAAATGACAATCCTTCTGTTCTTTTTTTATAATATTCTTCAATTTCATCTGCAATCTGCCTTTCAGTCATTCCTGGCTTTATATAAGTTAATATATATTGAAAACAATTGTCTGTTATTTCACATGCTTTTTCTAAACTACTTATTTCTTCTTGGTCTTTTATCATTCTTTGTTTTTCTATGATATGTTCTGTTTCAACTAAATTGTTAATCTTATATTTTCTTATTAATTCCTTATAACCGAGCATATGTTACATAGTTTTCTTCAAATCCTACATTTTCGCAAAACATAAAGAAATTTTCATAATCGTCCTTTGATACATCATTTATATCATAGACTATAATTTCATCATATAATGTCAAAATACTATGTACATGTTCTATATATCTTCCGTCTGTAATATAAATATTTTCTTTTCTAGTTAGTAACAATACTCCCTCTGCTTCTATATTTGTTAAATATTTTATATTAATTGGATTTGATATAATTAATCCTTGTAAATTTAAACTTGACATTGTGTTTCTTAACCATTGTAATTTAGGATTCATTTTAAACCATCCCCTTACATCTAATTTTAACCTTTATACATTCCTAATGTAAATATTTGCATTAATATCATCTTTATTTGTTCAAATGGCACATACATGCTTATAAATGTTGCTATTACAATAAATGGTCCAAATGGTATATATTCGTCCGATTTTTTTATTTTTGTAATAAGTAACACTATACTAAGTATTGCACCTATCAAGAATGAAACTAATGTAATTACAACAATGTTAGAAAGTCCAAAAAATAATCCTAATGCTCCCATTAATTTAACATCGCCAAATCCCATTGCTTCTTTTCCATAAAATATTCCTCCTATTACTGTAATAAGTAAGAATATTCCTCCTCCTGCAAGCATTCCAAGCAACATGTTAATTGTAATTGCTACATCTGATAGACCATATAAAAATGCAAATACTATTCCTATCTCAAATATTGTTAAATTTAATCTGTTTGGAATAATTTGAGATTTATAATCAATTACAAATACTGATAATAACATTGGTGTTAAAATCATAAATTTAATTAAATCTAAATTTGCTATTATTGTGTTTTGTATTCCAAATCTATATACTAATGCAATATAAATAAATGATGTTAATAACATTAATATGTAATTAGGTTTAAAATTCATTTTATGTTCTGTTATAAATTCTTTTGAAAAAACATTTTTATATTCAGGTAATCTTTGATTCATCCAATTAACAAATTCACCAACAAATAACCCTATTATAGCCACTGCTACATAATATAATATATGTACATCATTAAAATACATTTTATTTTTTCTCCTTTGTTCGCTTATTTTTATATCTTATTTTTATTTTATTTTCTATTGGTCTTTTCCATGCTGTATACCAATAGTCTATTGGTTCAATCGGATCTACTAATATTGTGAACATTTTGCAACGATTTCCACCAATTATGTCTGTAAATATTTGGTCTCCTACTACTCCTATATTTTCTGGTTTTTCGTTTAGGCTTTTTTGTACTTTTAAAAATCCTGATTTGAGTGGTTTTTTTGCAAAGTATTCATATGGAATTTCTAATGCATTTGCTACTCTTTTTACTTTCTCTTCTTGATTAGTATTAGATAATATGTATAGTTTTATTCCTTGTCCTTTTAATTCTCTTGCCCATTTTGCAACTTTTTCTGATAACCTTTTTTCGTAATTTATTAAGGTGTTGTCTACATCTAATATTAATGCTTTTATTTTATTCTTTTTTAAAAATTCTATTGTTATTTCTTCTACTTTATTAAAATATTCATTTGGATAAATAAACATTCTTTTCCTCCATTAGTCAATACATCAATATTATATTACCAATTATGTTATGTTTTGTCAATTATATTTCTACTAATAAAAAAATTAATACGATTTATTAACTATCGCAAATAAAATATAAAACTGAATCATTAATATTTGATTCAGTTTTTATTTCCTTCATTAATTCTTCTGTTTCTACTTTTTCCATTGGTTTATTGAAATATTTCATTATATATTTTGTTTTCCCTAAATAACTTTCTTCTGTCCAATGTGAAAATCCTCTCATTTTCATGTCATCTTTCATTTTGCTTATTATTTGTTCATTTGTCATATCAAAAAACCTCCTGTTTAATATATTTGCAACTATCAAGTTACATAATTATATTATACGCAAGGTTTACCATATTTTCAATTTTTTTTCCACTTTTATTCATTTATACCATTGCGAGGAACGAGCAATTTAGTACACATTACAGATCACAATAAGATTAAAAATCACGAGAGTACCCTAAAACAGGAATTTTTCGTGATTTTTACTTTCTTAAAATATAACATTACTTCCAAATTTTACTTTTAATGCATCTTTTGAGCTTTGTGTTAAATTAACATTATTTCTTAAATATATTTTACAGCTAGAATCTAATTCTAATAATGCTGAAGCATCTATAATTGAATTATTTTCTAAATTAATTGTTAAATTTTTATTATTTTTTAGTGCTCTTAAATTTTCTAAGTCTTCTGACCAAAGCGTGTTATTAGATAAATCTAAATATGTTAAATTTGTTAATTGAGAAAAGTTTATCATTCTACCATGCATATTAGAACCACTTAATGATAATCTTTGCAAGCTTGTTATATTAGATATTGTATCTATATTTGTTATTTGTTTTGCTACACCTAGACTTAGTTCACTTAAATTTGTAAATTTAGAAAGATTTGGTATTTCTGTTAAATCTATTGCATTTAAATATAATTTTGTTATTTTATTAATATTGCAATTTGTTATTGTTTTTAAACTTTCTGTTGATACTTGTAGTCTACTTAAATTAGATATAATATCCTCTATTTCTACCAGATTAACATCATTCTCAGATCCTGTCAAATATAAAACTTTTAAATTTTTTAAATTATTAATTGCTGTTATATTTGTTATTTTGTTAGCTCGTAGATCAATATTTGTTAAATTTGTCATACTTTTTAATATTTCTTGTGATTTTTCATCTTCTAATGTTATCTTATTATTATATAAATTTAGTGATGTTAGCTGTGTCAGCCCTTTTAATGGTTCTAATGTTGTTAAATTTTGACTTGGTAAATCTAAAGACTTATAATTTGTAAACAATTTTATTTTATCTACATCTATACTAATTACTCCACCTCTATCTAATATTTCTCCTATTTTATTTAATGCTATTAATTTTTCTCCTATATAATTATTTCTGTTTCCATCAATTTCTGTATTTCCGCCTTAGATCTAAATTTGTTAAAGCAGTATTTGCACTTAATGGTGTAATATCTGTTATTTGATTATTATTTAAATATAATTGTTTTAAGTTTGATAAATTTTCTAATCTTTCTATTTTTGTTATTTTGTTATTAGCCAAAACAATTTGTTTAAGACTTGGCTTATTTTCTAATCCCATAATTTTATTTATACCTGTACTGGATAAATCTAAAACTTCTAAATCTCCTAATTCAGAAATTCTATCAATATTATCTCCTATCACTAAATCACGTATTAAGCAATTTTTTAAATTTTTACACAATTTTAAACCATCTATAATATTATTATAATCACTCCCATATCTCTTATCGAAATTTTTAAAATTAGGACAATTTGCTAATGCTGTATAATCTTTGTCTGGTCCTCTAATTATTGTTAAAGTTGTTAACTTAGTGCAATTTTCTATTCCATCTAATGTTGTTATTTGTGGAATTCCTGGTCCATACTCTCCTAAAGTTAAACTTGTTAAGTTTGGAAAAAAAACTAAATCTTCTAGACTATCAATAGATGAATCTGCAATTATTAATGTTGTTTGATTTTTCATCCATTTAAATTTCATTTCTTCTTCTGTTATACCTGAAATTTTAGATACATACTCGCTAAATGCTTTATTTGCAAATCTTATTTTTGTTTCATCTTCTAAAATTTTGTTGTTTACCGTATCACCATATTCTTTTCCATTATTTGCAACATATTGTACATTTAAATTATCATCTATTAAAAATACATCTTTTAAAGTACTTAAGTTTCCTTTGCCTAATCCTCCGCATTCCTTCATAAGCTTTTTCTTTTAATGCATAATACATGTAATATTTTCCATCTTCTCCTTGTTGCACAGTTCTTGATACTTTTCCTTCCGCAAGCAATGTTTCTGGTGTTATTTCGCTTCCTTCTATTGTTTTGTTTGCTTGTTCTAATAGCAATGCCTCTTTTACTGTTCCTACTGCTGTTTGTATTTTTGCACTACTTGCTTTTGTTAATATTCCATTATCTCCTGTCAATGTAGCTACTGTCACTCCTGCTAGGATTAAAAGGACAATTATTGTTATAACTAGTGCTATTAATGTAATTCCACTCATCCTCTTTGATTTTTTCATTTGTTTCCTCCTCTATTTTATTTAAAAATAAGATATTTTCAAATACCTTTTTTATACTTTTGTATTATATCTTAAAGTAAGGTACTTGTAAATATCTTATACTAATCTAAATAAAATTATCTATGGAGAAACCTCTTCTATTTCTTTTAAATATTTAGAAGATTTCTGTAAATTTTTAGATTGCTCTTTATGTGATTTAATGTATATAGAAAAAAGCAACTAAATCATTTACTTGCAAAATCTATGCTTTCCAATTGTAATTGTCATTGGTCTAGACCAAATCCATTTATTAGTAGCCGTAGATGGATTAAAATAATAAATTGCGCCATAACTAGGATCCCATCCATTTAAAGCATCTTGTGCAGCTTTCTTTGCAGTTGAATTAGGTGTTAAATTAATTTGTCCATCTGACACTACATCAAAAGCACCTGATTGATATATTACTCCTGCTATTGTATTTGGAAAAGAGCTACTTTTTACTCTGTTTAATACAACTGCTCCAACAGCTACTTGTCCTGTATACGGTTCTCCTCTTGCTTCTCCATAAATCAATCTTGCTAATAAATTAACATTACTTGAATTGCTTGTACTTGAACTTGATGAACTTGAACTATAAATTCCCATTGCTTTTAATGTTGCAGGGCCTGCTATTCCATCTTGTGTTAATCCATTCTTTCTTTGAAAATACTTAACAGCATTTACTGTTTGGCTACCATAGATTCCATCCACATTTCCACTATAATATCCCCATCTCTTCAATTTTGTTTGTATTTGTTTAACTTCTTCTCCTCTTGAACCATATTTTGATAATGCTTCTACTGAATTATTTTGAAAATATACTATAAATATTGTTACACCTATTAATAAAAAAGCTATTATCATCATTATTATATATCTCTTTTTTTTAAACATAAAAAAACCACCTATCTATAAAAATATAACTATTTATATTTTTATCAATATTTGGTTTTATTATACATTCATTATTTATTATGTTTTTATTCATTTTATTTTTAAGAGCAATATTTACAAAGTATAGCTTCTAGTCCAATTTGCAAGTCAATTATTCCATTTTTGTATTGATAATCCAAATCTCTTAAGTCTTGTAATATTTCTTTTAATTCTTTTGTTTTAAAATATTTAGCTTGCATTTTATACTTATTTACTAAAAAAGTTTGATTTGGTTTTAATTTTAAGCTTTTAATAATGTCTTTTTTATAATGTTCAGCCAGTTTTGTAAAATATAGTTTCTTAAAATGATTATAAAGAGTAATTAAAATTCTTTGTATTGGCTCTTTTTCATAAATCAAGTTTCTTAAAACTTGTAATGCCTTTTCAATATTCTTTTTTCCTAAATTGTCTGTTAAATCAAATATTATGCTCTCTAATTTTTTAGTTACTAATTTATCAACATCTTCTTTTTTTATCTTTCCATTTTCTCCTGCATATTCAATTAATTTTCTAATTTCATTAATTAAATCTTGCATATTTGTACCGCAACACTCTATAAAATACCTTAAAGTGCTATCATCTATTTGTACTTTATATGCATTGCATATTGATTTCATTCTTTTTTCTATTTGAATTGGTTTTTGAAAATCGAATTTGCACACAATTCCTATTTTTTCAATTGTTTTATAAAGCTCTTGTTTAGAATCTGCTTCTTCCTCTGCAAATACTAGAACAACACTTTCTTCTATTAATTTACTATTTTCTTGAATATATTTATTTATCTTATCCTTTAATTTAGAAATCTCTGTGTTTTTCCTTTTTCCTTCTTTTTTGAATAATCCTGTATTCCTAGCTATTATTAATTTCTTTTCGTATCCAAACGCTGGCGTTTCAATATCTGCTATTAATTGTTCTACATTTGTATCATCAATTGAAATAAAATTTATACCCTTTATACATTCTCCAAATAAAGTTTTTATTTTCTTTAATGAAGTCTCTAATAAAAATAGTTCCTCTCCGTATAAAAGGTACATGCTATTTAAATGATTGTTTTTTAATTCTTTTTCTAAATTTTCAATTGATATCATTTTTTCTTCCTTTTCTACTTATTCAAAATAATTCTAAATACTTCTGCTACACTCCAAGCTTGTGCAATAGTTCCTTTTGGTAAATATGGTTTTCTAGAATCATATAACTCTGAAATGCTTCCAATACATCCATTATGACTTATCTCTTTTTGGAACGTTTTTGAAGTTTTTTCTATAAACTTTTCTAATTTTGTCTCTAGTTCTTTTTTTGCATCTTTTTTCTTTGTTTTTTTCAATATGTTTTTTAATGCATTGTAATATAAACCTAATAGCCATGGCCAAGTAATTCCTTGATGATAACTAGAGTCTCTTTTTTTGCCATCTCCTTCATATACTTCAACATAATTTTCTTCACCTTTTGCTAAAGTTTTTAATCCATAAGCATTTAATAATTTTTTTTCAACTACTGATATAATATTTTTTGCTTCTTCTGAATCTGCTTCTATAACTGGATAAGTAAGACTTAATGCAAATAATTGATTTGGTCTTATTTTACTATCTCCTAAAACATCATATAAACATTTCCTTCTTTTATTATAGAATTTATCATTAAATGATTTTTTGCATTTCTCTGCTATTAATTTATATTTTTTTGCATTTTGTGAATGTCCAAATTTTTTACTTAAATCTGCCATTATTTTATTAGCATTATACCACAAACTATTAACTTCTACTGCTTTTCCTGATCTTGGCGTTATTGCTACTCCATCATATTTTGCATCCATCCATGTATTTTGTGTATCTTGTGTTCCTGATACTATAAGATCGTCATCATCTAAATAAATATTATTATTATCTACATCTATTCCTTTTATATAACTTTCTATAATATCTTCTAATTTTTTATAAATTTCTTCTTTTATAAATTGATAATCTCCTGTGTAATTTATATATTTTTGTACTGCTTCAAATAAAAGTAATGAAGCATCTACACTATTATATAATGGTCTATTATCATATCCAGAATATCCATTTGGAACAAGTCCAAATTTTATATCTCTTATCATTGTTTTTAATACTTCTTTTGCTATCTTAAATCTTTTAGTTACTAATAATAATCCTTCAAATGCAATTAAAGTATCTCTACCCCAATCTAAAAACCATGGATATCCTGCAATAACTGTATGCAATCCAAAATTAGGACGATATACTACAAAATTATCTGTAGCAATCAAATATGTTTTTATTAAATTATCCCTTTTGATTTCTTCTTTTGTTTTTTTCTCTTTTCTATTATTAATTAGTAAAGATTGATTAAATATCTCTCCTAATCTAATAATTTCTTTATCTATTAATTGTTTTACATCAATTTGTTCAATGTTCTCTTCTAAAGAACACACAAATGAAATCTCTTTTTCTTCTTCTGGATTTATTTCTATTTCATATCTTCCTGGAACCGCATGATTTTCTTCAGCTTCAAATCCTCTTTTTTCTTCTTCTATATAAAACATATTTTTAAAATTATCATTTTCATGTTTAATATAAATTCCTTCTGATAGATTCATATAAATTGGTGTTTGAGAGTTTGAATCTACAACTATTTTTACTTTATTTTTATTAATGCTTTGTGACAAATTAAATTCATGATCTGTATTAGTAGTATGAAAATCTCTAAAATTTATAATTGGTGCTAAAGTTAATTTTGCTTTATTTTCTCCATTTTTTATTTTATAATATACTCCTACTGTATTTTTTCCATATTCCATACATATTATTTTTGTGATTTCTGTTGTATCTATTTTATACTTAAAAATAGGCACATATTCTTTTCTGAATTCTTCTTGATATTCATATCCTTTTGAAATATATTCTTTACATATATTAGTATATAAATCATATTTTTTTTCATTTATTTCTATACTTTCATCTAATTTAGAAAGAATTAAAAATCTTCTTGCTGGTGGAGTTAATGGTGCAACTAGCAACCCATGATATTTTCTAGTATTTGCCCCTATTATTGTAGAAGAACTATATCCTCCTATTCCATTTGTTATTAACCATTCTTTTTCTAAACCATTTTCTAAATTTAAATCTTCTTTTGTAAATTCCATACTTTCTCCCTTATTTCAATTTACTATTTTCTAACTTTTTTAGCATTTCTTCTCTTAGTTCTTGCGATGTTCTCTTTTTATTCTTTTGAATATCTTTTTCGCCTACTTTTTTAGTTCTCTTGTTTCCCTTTTTTTCCTTCTTTGCAAATTCTTTTTCATTTTTCTTTCTTGCCTTTTCATCTGCTTCTCTAATAGATGCTATTCTATCACTATATTTATTACTAAATTTACTCTTTCCTTTTTTACTTGAATTTTTTTCTTTAGGTTCAATACCTTTTTTAGATTTTCTTTCCATATTTTTCTTTATTTTATTAATTCTTTTTTCTTCTTTTAGCTTAGTATTTAGCATTAAATATTGAGGATCATTTTGTTTATCTTGATATTTTAAATCATCACAAATAAGTTCTATAATTGAAGAAGCTACTAAATTAGGATCATGTCTAATATGTTCATCACTAATCATAGATAAATTTCTTTGTAAGAATTTTATTCCTTTTACTTTTTCAATATCTTGTTCTACTAAATCTTGTCCTTCAAAATTGTATTTTTTTATAAATTCAGGAATAATTTCTCCTGTATCATAAATACAATAATCTATTATGCCTTTTCCACAATGATCAATAATTGCATTTAAATGATCTGAAACACTATAATTATCTGTTTGACCTGGTTCTGTCATTATATTACTTATATACACTTTAATTGCTACGCTTTCTTTAATTGCCTTTGTTACTCCATTTACCAACAAGTTTGGTATAACATTTGTATATAAACTTCCTGGTCCAATTACAATACAATCTGCATTTTTTATTGCTTCAATCACTCCTGGAGCTGGTCTACAATTTGTTGGGTTTATTAATATTCTATTAATTTTTGTTATTTTTTCTGAAACAATCTCTGGAATCTTAGATCTTTCATCTACAATATATCCATTAGCTAGTTCTGCAACTATTTTCATTTCATCTAAAGTAACAGGGATTACTTTTCCTATCATATTTAATACTTCATTACTTTTTATGATAGAATCTTCAAAATTACCATTTATGTCTCTCATTGCTGAAAAATAAATATCTGAGAAATTAAGACCTCTTAATTTTCCCGTTGTAAATTCATAATTAAATAGTTTATCAATCTGACCTTCTTTTGAAGCTAGTGAAACAATACTATCTTTTACATCTCCCAATGGTAACATTTGTAGTTCTTTTCTTGAATTGCTTGCTGCTTCTCCATAATCTGATATAGTTACAATAGCAGTTAAATTATTTGTATAATTTTTTAATCCTGAAAGAACTGTATTTAGTCCTGTTCCACCACCTATAACAACAATATTAGGTCCTTTGTCATATACTGTTTTATTAAAAATCAAAGATTTAACATTTACATTTTTCTTGTTTTCCATTCTTTCATCTGTTGATTCTATTAAAACCTCTAATGTTCTTTTATTTAAAAATATTAATCCTAAAATAATAGAAACAAAACCTATTACAAATACAATTATCACTCCTCCAACTTCTTTGAATGAAATTTCTTTCATAACTAATATTTTAGCTAATCCATAACAAGCAAATAAAATTCCTACTAAAATTAATAACATCCATCTTTTCATTTTATTACTAGATTTAAACCATTGCATTAATCCATTCATTTTAACTAACTCCTTGTCCTATTTTTAGAAGTATGTTTTTATACTTCTTTTATTTTAATTTCCAATCAATTCAATTTCTAATTCTATTTTTTTATTGAATTTTTTATAAACCTCTTCTTCTATATATTTTGTCAATTGTAAAACATCTTTCGCTGTAGCATTTCCTTTATTTACAATAAATCCACTATGCTTTGTAGACACTTCTGCTCCACCTATAGAATATCCTTTTAGTCCTGCCTCATCTATTAATTTCGCTGTAATAAAATCTTTTCCTCTTTTAAAAGTACTCCCTGCATTTGGATATTCAATTGGTTGCTTTTCTCTTCTGTATTTAGCATAATTATCCATTTTTTCTTTTATTTCTTCTTCTTTACCTTTTTGTAATTCTATTTTTACTTTAGTAACTATATATTTGTTATTTACTAACATGCTTTTTCTATAATCAAATTGCATTTCTTCTGTTGTTAATATTTTTTCTTTACCATTATAATCAATGCATTTTACACCTTTTATTATATCTTTCATTTCTTTTCCATGTGCTCCTGCATTCATTCTAACAGCTCCACCTAATGTTCCCGGAATACCTGATAATTCTTCAAATCCTGAAATATCCCTTTTTAAAAACACTCTTGCTAATTTGCCTATTTTTTCTCCTGCCCCTGCTATAATTTCCACATTTTCTTTTTTTTCTTCTATTTCTATGCCTTCTATGTTTATCATTAATGTTATTCCTTTTATTCCTTCATCTGAAACAAGGATATTACTTCCATTTCCAATAATAGTTAATGGAATTTTATTTTGCTTAGCTATTTTTAATATTTCCTTTAGTTGCTCTTCTTTATTTATTTTTATAAAACATTCTGCTGGTCCGCCTATTTTAAATGTTGAATGCTTATTCATTGGTTCATTAAACTTTATTTCTTTATCTTCTATTGGTAAGTTTGACTTTTTTAATATTTCTTCTATGTTCAAAGTTTCACTTCCTCTTTTATTTTTTATTATTTTATTCTTTTTATATTTTTTTGTTATTTATTTTTATAAATTTTCTTATTTACTATATCATTTTTCTCAAAAAATTACAAGGTCTATAGCTTTTTAGTTTTCTTTTTTAGTTACAGTTCAGTAAGAAATGATTATGGTGTCCAAGCTTTGGCTCCCACTATAA
>OLSF01002155.1_pt1 | contig 16133 bp, 15 predicted proteins | sample 1672301 | NCBI WGS metagenome assembly OLSF01 (sample SAMEA3136669, study PRJEB25190) | human gut metagenome | biome: human gut; feature: human-associated habitat; material: faeces | place: Austria | collected 2013
GGAGCAATGGTTGTTGCTTATATTTTCTTACATTTATTTTGGTTCTTTGGAGTAAATGGTGGTTCGGTTGTTGGTGCCGTATTCAATCCAATTTTACAAACATTATCAGCAGGAAATATTGCTGGTGAACATCATATTATTTGCCAACAATTCCAAGATTTATTTGCTACTTTTGGTGGAGCAGGATCTACTTTATCATTAGTTATTGCGATGCTTTTATTCTGTAAATCAAAACGTATTACAAATTTAGGTAAACTCTCTTTTGTTCCTGGTATTTTTGGAATTAATGAACCAATTGTTTTTGGATTACCAATTGTATTGAATCCAACATTATTAATACCTTTTGTATTAGTTCCAACAGTGAATATTGTTATTTCATATTTTGCAATGGCTATGAATTTAGTACCAATTTGTTCTGGAATTAATATTCCTTGGACAACACCAATTGTTATTTCTGGTTTCCTTGCAACAAATTGGGCAGGAGCTCTTTTACAAGTGTTGTTATTAATTTTAGGAATCTTTATCTATATGCCATTTATTAAAATAATGGATAAACAATATCTTGAAGAAGAAAATAATATGCAAAATGATGAAGAAGAAGAGGATGATATTTCATTAGATGATCTTTCATTTGATGATTTGTAGGAGATGAAAATTTATGAAAATAATCATGATTTATGACCAAATTCAATCAGGTGCTGGTATTAAAGACGATCATGATATTCCTTTAGGAGCAAAAAAGGAAGCTGTTGGTCCGGCAGTTATGATGGAACCATTTTTAAAGAAAGTAGATGGAAAAGTCGTGGCATGTCTTTATTGTGGAGACGGGACGTATCTAAAAAATCCTGACGAAGTAAGTCGAAAATTATGCGCAATGGTGAATAAATTAAAACCTGATGTTGTAATGTGTGGTCCTTGTTTTAATTATTTGAATTATGGAAAAATGGCAGCAAGAATTGCTTACGATATTAATCAAAATACATCTTCTAAAGCAATTGCGGCCATGTCAGATGATAATCAAGAAACGATTAACGAATATAAAGATAAATTATGTATTATTAAAACACCTAAAAAGGGTGGTATAGGTTTAAATGAGTCTTTAGAGGGAATGTGTGTTCTTGCAAAGGCTCTTTACCAAGAAAAAGAAATTGAAGAATTTAAAGAAAAATTTTGTTTTTAGGATGCTGTTTAGCATCCTTTCTACTAGGAGGAAAGAAAATGTGGGGAATAATAGCAACATGGCGTATGGCTGTTGAAGGAATTAGTGAAGCAAGCCATATTTTACAAGAAAAAGGAGATGCAGGAGATGCAATAGAAACAGCAATAAAAGCAGTTGAAGATTTTCCTTATTATAAATCAGTTGGTTATGGAGGACTTCCTAATGAAGAAATGGAAGTAGAGTTAGATGCAGCTTATATGGATGGAAATACATTAAGTATTGGAGCAGTTGCGGCTATTAAAGATTTTGCAAATCCGGTATCAATTGCTAGACGCTTATCTAAAGAAAAAGTAAATAATATTTTAGTTGGAGAAGGGGCTGAAAAATTTGCTCATAAAGAAGGCTTTGAACGTAAAAATATGCTTACAGACCGCGCTAAAATTCATTATAGAAATAGAGTGAAAGAAGTCCGTGAACAAGAAATAAAACCTTATGCAGGACATGATACAGTTGGTATGGTATGTCTTGACCAACAAGGGAAAATGACATCAGCAACTTCAACAAGTGGTTTATTTATGAAGAAAAAAGGACGTGTTGGAGATTCACCAATAGCGGGTTCAGGATTTTATGTTGATTCAAGTGTAGGTGGAGCTTCAGCAACTGGATTGGGAGAAGATCTAATGAAAGGATGTATTTCTTATGAAATCGTTCGCTTAATGGCAGAAGGTATGCACCCTCAAGCAGCTTGTGAAAAAGCAGTTAATCAACTTGATCATCGTTTAAAAGAAAGAAGAGGTCATGCAGGGGATCTATCGTTAATTGCAATGAATAATAAAGGAGAATGGGGAGTTGCAACTAATATTGAAGGATTTTCATTTGCGGTGGCAACGGAAAATCAAGAACCAATTGTTTATCTTACAAAAAATAAAGATGGAAAATGTATTCATGAAGTTGCAAGTCAAGAATGGCTTGATCATTATATGAAAACAAGGATGGCACCTTTAGAGGAAAAATAGTATGGAAGAAGAAATTATAAAAAAAATAGATATGCTTTCTTTAAGAATGATTGAGGATATTAAAACGATTGTAAAAATGCCAAGTGTTGAAGGAACTTTTCAACAAGGGGCACCTTTTGGTAAAGATATTGCTTTAACACTTGACAAGGTTTTAGAAATTGCTCAATCTTTAGGGTTTGAAACAAAAAATTTAGATCATTATATAGGATATGCACAATATGGTAAAGGTGAAGATTATATTGGCATTATTGGACATTTAGATGTTGTACCTACAGGTTTAGGTTGGAAACATCCCCCATTTAGTGCGTATGAAGAAGATGGATATATTTATTCACGAGGAATATTAGATAATAAGGGTCCAATTATGACATGCTTGTATGCATTATATGCGATTAAAGAACTAAATATTAAACTTCATAAGCCTGTAAGAATTATTTTTGGCTGTGATGAAGAAACTGGATTTAAAGATTTAGAGTATTATTTAAAACATGAAAAGCCGCCAGTCATGGGGTGGACACCGGACTGTAAGTATCCTGTGGTTTATGCAGAAAGAGGAAGAGCTGTTATTGAAATAAGTGCTAAAGAAAAACAAGTTGATGAATTTTTTTTGTTTATTAATAACTATTTTTTAAATGCTAATACGAATGCAGAAAAACTCGGTTTAGATTTTAAAGATGAAGAATTTGGTATAAATGAAATGCGTAATTTTGTATTGAAACATGAAAAAAGTAAACTTGTTTTTTCGGTCACATTTTCTTATCCTGCAAATATGACGCTAGAAACAATTGTTGAAACAATTAGAGAAAAAGCAAAAAACATGGAAGTAACATGTGTTCAACATTATTTTCCTGTAAAATTTGAAAAAGATTGCCCAATGGTTTCTTTGTTGTCTAAGGCTTATGAAAAAATAACGCATTTAGATGGAACACCTGTTACCACTACAGGAGGAACTTACGCTAAATTAATGCCTCATATTGTTCCTTTTGGTCCAAGTTTTCCGGGTCAAAAAGGTATTGGACATCAACCAAATGAATGGATGAAAATTGAGGATTTGAATACAAATGCAAAAATATATGCATTAGGAATTTATTATTTAGGAATGTTATAGGAGAGAGTATGGAAAGAATAATCGAAATATGTTGTGGAAGTTATGAAGATGCTTTAAATGCTTATCATGGTGGAGCAAAACGCATTGAACTTAATAATGCTTTACATTTAGGCGGTTTAACACCATCTCTAGCAACTTTAAAACTTACAAAAAAGAATACAAACTTAAAAGTAATTACGATGGTAAGACCAAGAGGAGCAGGATTTTGTTATAACGAGATTGAATTTGAAGTGATGAAAGAAGATGCAAAGTCTTTATTAGAAAATGGAGCCGATGGAATAGCTTTTGGTTGTTTAAATAAAGATGGTTCTATTTGTATTAAACAAACAAAAGAAATGATAGAAATCATAAAAAGTTATCAAGGAGAAGTTGTTTTTCATCGTGCATTTGATTGTGTTGAAGATCCCTATACTTCGATAGAATTATTAATTGAATTAGGAGTGGATCGTATTCTTACAAGTGGGTTAAAACCTAAAGCAATAGATGGAAAAGATCTAATTAAAAATTTACAAGAAAAATATGGAAGTCAAATTGAAATTCTTGCAGGAAGTGGCATGAATGCAAGTAACGCCAAAGAAATGATGAAGTATACAGGAATTAATCAAGTTCATAGTTCTTGTAAAGATTGGGTCAATGATGCAACAACACACAGACATGAGGTCTCTTATGCTTATGCCCCTGTTCCTCATGAAAATGATTATGATGTTGTCTCTAAGGAATTAGTTGAAAAAATTGTGAAAAGTATATATGATAAAAAAACTAAATAAAAATAAAAAAGCAAGAACATTGGTAACGTTTCTTTGTGTTTTGATTTCTGCGTTAAGTCAAGCGTATGTCATTCAAGTCTTTATTCAACCTGCAAATTTATTATCAAGTGGATTTACAGGGGTAGCTATTCTTATTGAGAAAATTACTTCTACTTATTTTGGCTTTTCGTTTTCAACATCATTAGGCATGATTGTTTTAAATGTACCGGTTGCTATTTTATGCTATAAAAATATTAGCCCTAGATTTACACTTTTTTCATTACTACAAGTATTTTTAGCGAGTTTGTTTTTAAAAGTGTGTCAATTTCAACCTTTATTTAATGATATTTTATTAAATATTACTTTTGGGGGAGTTTCCTATGGATTAATGGCAGTTCTTGTACTTAGAGGAAATGCTTCCACTGGAGGGACAGATTTTATTGCTCTCTATATTTCTAATAAAAAGGGTAAATCTATATGGGAATATGTTTTTGTTTTTAATACTCTAATTCTTATGATATTTGGATCAATGTTTGGTTGGATCCATGCAGGATATTCTATTTTATTTCAATTTATTTCAACAAAAACAATCGATTCTTTTTACCATCGTTATGAACGTGTAACATTACAAATAACAACAAAAAAATCAAAAGAAATTGTAGAGGCCTATATCCAATATTATCGTCATGGTATTTCTTGTGTTGAGGCTATTGGAGGATATTCAAAACAGCCAATGAATTTATTACATACAGTGGTTTCAAGTTATGAAGTCCAAGATATTATAGACTTAATGAAAGATGTGGATCCTGATTTGATAGTTAATGTTATAAAAACTGAAAATTTTTATGGTGGTTTTTATCAACAACCAATAGAATAAAAACTTATTTTTTATATATCCAAAATAGAAAAAATATTTTTACTACTGCTAATAATAAGTCTGTTATCTTTCTATTGTTTCTTAAAAGATTATTCGTTATATTATAAAGAGTAAAGAGATGAGGAATAATTATGAGTGAACAAATACATAAAAGAAGAAAAAGATATAAAGGAACACATCCTAGAAATTTTGAAGAAAAATATAAAGAATTAGATCCAGAAATGTATCCTGAAACGATTGAAAAAGTAATTTCTAAAGGAAGTACACCTGCAGGAATGCATATTTCTATTATGGTAGATGAAATATTAGAGTTTTTAGATATTCAACCAGGACAAGTTGGTTTAGATTGTACGTTAGGTTATGGTGGACATACATCTAAAATGTTAGAAAAATTAGATGGACAAGGTCATGTTTATGGATTAGATATTGATTCGATTGAAATTGAAAAGACAACACAAAGACTTAGAAATAAAGGATTTGATGAAAATCTTTTTACATCTATTTTAACGAACTTTAGAAATATTGACGAAGTAAGCGAAAAATATGGACAATTTGATTTTGTTTTAGCAGATTTAGGTGTATCATCAATGCAAATTGATAATCCAGAAAGAGGTTTTTCTTATAAAAAAGATGGACCTTTAGATTTAAGATTAAATCCCAAAGCTGGAAGACCCGCTTCTCAGATATTAAAAGAGTTATCTAGAGAAGATTTAGAAAATATTTTATTAGAAAACTCTGATGAACCTTATGCTGATATTTTAGCTAAAAACATATATTCTTTTATTCGTTCAGGAATGGAAGTAGAAACAACACGTCAACTTTATAAAATCATTGATAAAACATTAAATTTTATTGAAGATAAAAATAGAAAAGATATTGTTAATAAAACAGCAGCTCGAGTTTTTCAAGCTTTAAGAATAGAAGTCAATCAAGAATTTGAAGTTTTATATGAATTTGTTGAAAAACTACCTCATATTTTAAAACCAGGAGGAAGAGTAGCTATTTTAACTTTCCATTCAGGTGAAGATCGTATTGTTAAAAAGGCTTTTAAGGAAATGAAAAATAGTGGTGTTTATGAAGATGTATGTCGAAATGTAATACGACCAACTAAAGAAGAATGTCATCGAAATTCAAGAGCTAAATCAACAAAAATGCGTTGGGCAATTAAAGCTAAATAATAAAAGGAATAATGATTTTTGGTCATTATTCCTTTTTTTTAATAAGCTCAAATATTTCTTGATAGAGAGGAAGGAGTTTTTTGTCTTTATGCATAACAATATGATACGTTCTTTGTATTTGAAAATCATTATTTTTTAAATAAGTTATTTCTTTTGATTCTTTAACTAAAGAATAAGGAAGAATCGTAAAACCATCATTTTGTTTAACAAGTTCAATTAAAGCATGAGGATTTGTACATTCAATAGTTGGCACAATATCTAAATCATGACTTATAAAATAACTATGAACAAGTTCATAAATAGAACTTCCTTTTTCACGTGAATAATAATCAAAATGTTCTAATTCTTTTAAATCTTTTACTTTTAATAAAGGGTGCTTTTGATGAACAACGATAACAAGTTCATCTTGATAGAAAGCAATTTTTTTTAATTGATGAAGCGGTGTTGTTTCAATTAAAGCAAAATCAAGTTCATTTTTTAAAAGTAAATTTTCTATATATTCAAGATTATTAACGATAATATGAAAATGAATAGTTGGATAAATCATTTTTAATTTTTTTAATAATTGAGGTAAAAAAACTTGTGCCATAGTGACACTACAGCCAAAAGAAATATTTTCTACATGGTCTTCATACATTTCATTTTCCATATTTTCAAGAGATGAAAGAATCTGTAATGAATGATTATATAAAAGATGAGCTTTTTTTGTAGGATAAATTTGACGGTTCATACGATCAAATAAGGGTGTTTGATATTTTTCTTCTAATTCTTTAATAGCTAATGAAACAGAAGGTTGGCTAATGTGTAATTCTTTGGATGCTTTAGTAATACTTTGATTTTGATAAACACTCATAAAGATTTCTAGATGTCTAAATGTCATAATGCCTCCTTATATAGGTAAATACCTATGTATAATATAATTATATAATATTTTACAGATGAATCAATGTGTATTAAGATGAAATAGGTGATATAAATGAAGGAAAAAAGAAAATTATTAATGGAATTGTTTACCTCTACACTTTATTTATCAGCATTTACTTTTGGTGGAGGTTATGTGATTGTTTCTTTATTAAAAGAAAGATTTGTGGATCAACTTCATTATATTGATGAAAAAGAAATGTTGGATTTAGTAGCGATTGCACAAAGTGCTCCAGGAGCAATAGCTGTTAATGGAGCGATTGTTTTAGGATATAAAATGGCAGGAATTTTAGGAATTATTGTTTGTGTAATAGGGACAATTATTCCTCCTATTGTGATTATTAGTGTGATAGCTTATTTTTATAAAATATTTATTACGAATAAAATCATAAGTGCGATGTTACTTGGAATGCGTGCAGGAATTGGAGCAATTATTGTAAGTGTTGTTTATGATATGGCTTTAAGTGTCATGGATGAACATCAAGGTAGAAATATCTTAATTATGATTGTCTCATTTGTTTTGAATTATTTCTTTAATATTAATATTATGTCCATTATTTTAGGATGTATTTTACTTGCTATTATTGATTTAGTGATGAGGAGGAAAAAAGCATGATCTATTTACAATTATTTTGGGCATTTTTCCAAATAGGACTCTTTAGCTTTGGGGGTGGTTATGCCGCTTTACCACTTATTAGTCAACAAGTAATCTCCACCTATCATTGGATCAGTCAGAATACATTTACGGATCTTATTACGATTTCCCAAATGACACCTGGTCCAATTGCAGTTAATTCTTCTACTTTCGTAGGACAATATGTTGCTCATTTACCAGGGGCATTGATTGCAACACTTGGATGTATTTTGCCTTCGTGTGTGATTGTTTCATTACTGGCTTATTTATATGTAAAATATAAAAATATGGAAGTAATGAAAACAATTTTAGCTTATTTAAGACCAGCAGTTGTTTCAATGATTGCAATTAGTGGTATAAGTATTTTAATTTCTTCATTTTTTAAAGAATCTATTATTGGGATATCTTATTTAAGATATCATGCAATGATTGTTTTTGTTATTTGTTTAATATTACTTAGAAAATATAAAATGAATCCAATCTTAGTTATGGTTCTTGCAGGAATCAGTGAGGTTGTTATTCAAATGATATAGGAGGAAAGAAAAATGTATATTTATTATCCAAGTTGTAATTTTGCTACAATGCATCTTCAAACAGCAAAAAAAGTAAGAGATTATTTTGAAAAACAAATGCCGATTGCAAGATGTTGTAAAATTGATAAAAGAGAATTTGAAAAAGGCGATATTGGTTTATATGTATGTCAAGCTTGTAGAAAGCAAATAGAGAATCAAGTAAAGACTATGTCTGTTTGGGAATATTTTGATCAATTAGATAATTTTGATTTTCCTGATTATCATGGACAAAAAATGTATTTACAGGATTGTTTTCGTGATAGAAATCATCCTGAAGTACATCAAGCTGTTAGAAGTCTTTTAAAGAAAATGAATATCGAAGTTATTGAAATGAAAAATAATAAAGACAATTCTATTTTTTGTGGAACACTCCATTATGAATCAAAAGCGTTAGATGATACACATTTATCACATTATCCTAAAGATGTACAAGAAAAATACATGCAAGAATATGTTCAACAATTTGATAATAAGAAAATTATTTGTGTTTGTAATCGCTGTTTAAAAGGAATTCTTTTAGGAAAAGGAAATGGTGTTCATTTATTAGAATTGTTATTTAATAAATAGATTAAATTAAAAACAGGCTTATTAGGGAATTCCCAAGCCTGTTTTTAGATTGAATTTTGATGAACATAATTTGTAATTTCACCAAGATTGATTTCTTTGAGTTTTTGTTTATATTGATTTTCAGCAGCATCTAAATGATTGATAATGATATCTTCTGTATGTTGAATATTTAATGCTGGGTCAAAGACTTTATCAACTAAATGTGTAGTTTCAATAAATTTTTCTTTTCCTTCAATTGCTTCAAAAATATCTAAAAAAGAAATATCATTCATTTTTTTGTTTAAAATAAAACCACCTAGCTTACTTGCCTTAGAGGTAATAAGACCAGCTACTACAAGTTGTCTAGTTACTTTTTTTAAATATGAATCAGAAACATCTAACATTTTACTTAATTCATGACTTTTAAGTGGTCCTTCACTTGTACCAATAAGCAATAAAATACAAATTGCTTGTTCAAAACTTTTTCTAATTCTCATTGTAATCCCTTCCCTTTTTTTATTATAACTAATTTTTTATATTTTGTATGTAAGAATATTGACATTTATATTGAAAAAATTATAATACTCTATAGACATTATATATCTATGGATGTAAAATGTCTATAGAGGATAGAAAGAAGGATATTTATGATTAAGCAAGAGTGGAAAAACATTTTAAAAAATCATTGGATTCAAATCGTTTTAGTTGCTCTTATTCTTATTCCTAGTATTTACACAGTTGTCTTCCTTGGATCTATGTGGGATCCATATGGAAACAGTGGAGATCTTCCTGTCGCTGTCGTGAATAAAGATAAGGCAGTTGAATACAACGATAAGAAATTAGACGTTGGTGATCAATTAGTCAAAAAATTAAAAGATAACGATTCATTAGATTTCCATTTTGTAAATTCAAAAGAAGCAAATAAGGGACTAAAAAATGGTGACTATTATATGGTCATTACGATTCCAAGCAATTTCTCCAAAAATGCAACAACTTTGTTGGATAAAAATCCTAAAAAGATGGTTTTAAATTATACAACAAACCCAGGTACAAACTATGTTGCATCAAAAATGGATGATTCAGCAATCGCAAAAATTAAAGCTGAAGTTTCAGCTTCAGTAACAAAAACATATGCTGAAACAATCTTTACTTCAATTGGAACAATGTCAGATGGATTTGCTGAAGCCAGCGATGGTACTCAACAATTATCTGATGGTATGACTCAATTAGAAGATGGTAACAAAACTATTAGTGATAACTTAAAAGTATTAGCAAGTAGTTCTTTAACATTTAAAGATGGTACAAATACTTTAACTAAAGGTTTAAAAGATTACACAAATGGTGTTGTTACAGTAAATAATGGTATTTACCAATTAAAAACAGGTGTTGGTACTTTAGGTAGTGCTACTCCTACATTAGCTAGTGGTGTAAGTGATTTAAATACTGGCGCTCAAGCATTAAATAAAGGTGTTAGTGATTATACAGCAGGTGTAAGTCAAGCATTAGCTGGTGCAAATCAATTGGTTGAAAATAACACAGAATTAAATGCAGGTGTTAAAGCATTAGGTGAAGGTGCTGAAAAATTAGTTGCAGGAAATCAACAAGTAGTTGATGGTGTAAAAAAATTACAAGAAAATCTTGAAACTTCCAAAAAAACTATGGCAGCAAGTCAAGATTCATTGACTCAATTATCTGATGGAAAAACATCATTAGATAATTATGCTACATTAATTAAAACATTAAATGCAAGTGGTGATGCTCAAAAACAAGGAATTGCTAGTAAATTATTAACTAGTGGAATGTCAAGAGCAGAAATCGATGCTTATGGTTTAACAAATTATTTCCCTGTAGATAAATATAAAGACGGTGTAGCTTCATATATGGATTCGGTTGCTACTTATACAACAGGTGCATCTACAGCAATTAATACATTATCTAGTTCAACTAAATCAAGTTTAAATGATTTAGATGCAGCTCTTAATGGTGGAACTTTAACAGATGGTACAAAAGTTCCTACAGGATTAGTAAGTGGAACTCAAACAGTCCAAGCTGGATTAAATGAAGTGAATGCAAAAGTTAATGGTGGTAAATATGTAACTGTTGACAATGATGGAAATATTAAACAAGTAACTGTTGATTCTAAAGATGCTTTAGTTGCAGGTGTTCAAGCTTATACAGCTGGTGTGGATAGTTTACAAAAAGGTTTAACACAAATCGCTGATAACAATACAGCTTTAACAAGTGGTGCTACTGCTTTAGCTGATGGTACTTCAAAATTAAACAGTAATGTTCCTGAATTAACTAAAGGAATTACAGCTTTAACAAGTGGTGTTGATCAATTGGCTACAGGTACTTCAACATTAGTAAGCAATAATGCTACATTAATGAATGGTGCTAATCAATTATCTGATGGTGCTGGTCAAATTAGTGATGGTGCTAGTAAGTTGGCTGCTGGTTCTGATACTTTAGGTGATGGAATTAAGAGTGCAGCTGATGGTGTAACTACTTTAAATGATGCATTAAAATCTGGTGCAGAAGAAAGTAAGATTGATTCAACAGATAAAACTACTGATATGGTAGCTACTCCTGTTGAAACAAGTCATAAAGAAACTTCTAAAGTTGAAAATAACGGTCATGCAATGGCTCCTTATATGATGTCAGTTGGTTTATATGTAACATGCTTAGCATTTGCTTTAATGTATCCAATTAGACATGGTATTAAAAAAGCTGAAAATGCATGGAAATATTGGGCAAGTAAAGCAACTGTTATGTATACAGTTTCTACATTAGCAGCTATCGTAATGGTTACTGCTTTAAGATTAATTAATGGATTTGAACCTGTTAATTTAGGTTTAACATACTTACTTGCAATTCTCATATCGGCGGCATTTATGTCACTTGTCATGTTATTAAGTTTAACAACTGGATTTATTGGTGACTTCTTATTACTTGTATTCATGATTGTTAACTTAGGTGGTTCTGCTGGTACATATCCATTAGATACAGGTCCAGCTATCTACAAAGCTATTCATAAATTTGTACCATATACTTATAGTGTAGATGGATTTAGAAAAACAATTAGTATGACAGCTCCTTCAATTTCAGTTGAAATTGCAGTGTTTGCAGGAATCTTAATTGTATGTTCATTATTAACAGTTGTTTACTTCAAATATAAAAACAAAGAAGATAAACATGCAATTCCTCAAATGTTTGAAGAAGTAAATTCAACAAAAGCTGAATAGTATAAAGGAATCCTAGAAATAGGGTTCTTTTTTATATGTAGTTCAAACTAAAAGCGAAAATATCTTTTGTGAACATTTTAACAAAATGGTAAAATAAAGATAGGAGGATGAATCTATGGAAATTAAAAATGTTGTTGTTATTGGTGGAGGCGTTTTAGGAAGTCAAATTGCTTATCAAGCAGCTTATTGTGGATTTAATGTAACGATTTGGCTTAGAAGTGAAGGAAGTATAGGAAGATGTCAGCCTAAATTAGATCATTTAAAAGAGGTTTATCATGATACGATTACTTTAATGGATAGCGATAAAGGAAAGACACCTCAAAATTGGGCCATGGGTATTAGTGATTATGAAGATTTTGATAAAGAAAAATGTTTAGAAAAAGCTGATCGTGCTTATGAAAATATTAAATTAGAATTAGATTTACAAAAAGCAGTCAGTGATGCCGATTTAATTATTGAATCAATGGCGGAAAATGTTGAACAAAAAATAGATATTTATAAAAAGATGGCAGACTTATTACCAGAAAAAACAGTGATTGTTACAAACTCATCGACATTATTACCATCGAAGTTCGCTAAATATACAAAACGTCCAAATAAGTATTTATCTTTACATTTTGCAAATAGTATTTGGAAAAATAATATGACAGAAGTCATGGCACAAAAACAAACGAATCAAAAATATTTTGATTTGATTATGGATTTTGCTAAAGAAATAAGAATGATACCATTACCTGTTCGTAAAGAAAAATCAGGATATTTATTAAATTCTATGCTTGTTCCTTTATTGTTTTCAGGTATGGATCTTTATGTTAATGGGATTAGCGATCCTGAAAGTATAGATAAAGCTTGGACTTTAGGTACAGGAGCTCCGAAAGGACCTTTCCAAATTTTAGATACGGTAGGACTTACGACAGCTTATAATATTGTTTCAATGTATTTAAAAGTTCCTTCATTTTTAGCTCCTTATAATTTTAAAGGTATGGCTAAGATGTTAAAGAAATATATTGATGAAGGAAAATTAGGAATGTCTTCTGGAGAAGGCTTTTATAAATATTAGAAGAATCAATGATTCTTCTTTTTTTACTTTTTTCAAAATATGAAACGAGTAAATCTTGCATTTTGTAAGTGTTATAATACCTCCTAGATAAACGGAGGTAGAGAAAATGAGTTTTCCAAAAGATTTTTTATGGGGTGGCGCTATTGCTGCTAATCAATATGAAGGTGCTTGGTTGGAAGATGGGAAACAACCGAACGTTACAGATGTACTTGTAGGTATTATGTCTAAAGATCCTGGTATTCAATGGAATGAAGATAAGAAAAAATATGAAATGAAATTAAATCCAGATAAAGTTTATTTATCACATGATGCCGTAGATGGGTATCATCGTTACCGTGAAGATTTAAAATTAATGAAAGGTATGGGATTCAATAGTTTTAGAACTTCTATTGCTTGGGGAAGAATTTTCCCTAATGGGGATGAACTTGAACCAAATGAAGCAGGTCTTGCTTATTATGATGATATGTTTGCATACATGAATGAATTAGGAATGGAACCTGTCATTACTTTATCACATTATGAAACACCATTACATTTAATTACTGAATATGGTGGATGGTCTAATCCTCAATTAATTGATTTTTGGTTACGTTATGTAAAAACTGTTTTTACACGTTATAAAGGAAAAGTTAAGTTCTGGCTTACATTTAATGAAGTCAATGCGTTATTTAGAATGCCGCTTGTTGCTGGTGGGGTTCTTACAATCAAAGATCCTAAAGATCCTAGTGATCCAATTGGTTCAACAACAAAACAAGATCAATGGGATGCTTATCATAATATCTTAGTCGCAAATGCGAAAACAGTTCAATTAGGACATGAAATTAGTGAAGATTACCAAATTGGCTGTATGATGACAGCTTCATCAGTAGCTACTTATCCATATAACTGTGATCCTTTAAATGTTGTTGGAACTTTAGATGCTCAACGTATGAATATTTTCTTTATGGCAGATCCATTCTGCTTAGGTATTGTACCAACTTATTTAAAGAAAGTATGGAAAGAAGATCAAGTAAATGTAGAATTTAGTGATGAAGAATTAAAATTGATTAAAGAAAATACAGTTGATTTCTTATCATTTAGTTATTATCGTTCAACAACATTTGATCGTGATGTGAACTTAAAAGTAGATACAGGTGGACTTACATGCCGTGATAATCCATATCTTAAAGATAAAGCACCTCAACCTTGGGGATGGGCTGTTGATCCGGTAGGATTACGTTATACTTTAAATGTTTTATATGATCGTTATCATTTACCATTATTAATTGTAGAAAATGGTGTTGGTTTAGATGAAAATATTGATGAAAAAGGTGAAATTCATGATGATTTCAGAGTTCATTATATTGAAGAACATTTAAAGAATGTTAATGATGCTATTGAAGATGGTGTTGATTGTCGAGGGTATTTATATTGGGGTCCAATCGATGTTGTATCAGCTGGTACTGGTGAAATGAAAAAACGTTATGGTTTTGTTTATGTAGATCGTTTTAATGATGGACATGGTACGCTAGAAAGAAAATTAAAAGATTCTTATTATCGTTATAAAGAAATAATTGAATCTAATGGAGAAGTTTTATTAGAGGATGAATAAGGTGTGATTTTAAAAATCACATCTTTTTTTGACATTTTTTTAGTGTAATCATATCTGATGATAAAGGGGGGTAAGCAAGATGGATATCTATGTAGAATTAACTTATTGTATGAATGGTATCAATGATTTCATTCTTGCTTAATATTCATTGGTCTTTTATGAAAATCCTTTTCTTGAGTTTTTTAAGTAATATATCAGTTATTCTCATTTATATAGACTATTTACCATATATAAGTTTTTTATACTGGTTTGTCCTTTTTTTATTTTTTTTCTTAATTAACCATCTGACACATGTGCATAGTATGGTTTTGATAAATTGAGTACAGTAATAATTGCTTTTTTAGGACATGGATGTGATTTCAAAACATATTTCTGTATTTTGTTCATGAAGTTCTTTCCAGTATATCTATGGTTGAAACGCCATTCTTGTTCATTCAAAAACAAAGGTAAGTCACGTTTAGTTACTCCATGATATATACCTGTAATATTATTTTTATATCACCAATTAATACACTAAGCCAATACAATCTATGATTTTCTTCATCATAGAGTATTTTTTCTGATTTTAATGTTATTTTATCAGTTAATCCTAAAAAAGTTGTTTTTCCATCAGTGTTTAGTATTCTTTCTTTTGAAAGTATTGCTTTTTTTGAGATGAATCTAACAATATTATTTGTACTATCTACAGCTACTGGCCTTAATTTTAAAAAATTTGGATATTTATTTTCTTTATCTGTTGATAACATTACTAAAAAGGGTTGCTGTTCAGTAGCAACTCCTTGTTTGTGTTCTTCTTTACTTTTTGAGCCTATATAAGCAACGTCTGCTTCATAAAAAAAGCTATCCAGAATTTTTTCACTGTTACTTTGGGACATAAGAATTCTACATTTTCTACAAAGTAATAGCGCTGTTTTATAATTTATTTCTAATTCATTAGCTAATTCAATCGCAGAAAGACCTTTATTTGCCGTAAAAAAGAGATACATTCCTAAAATTAATTTATAAAGATCTAACTTATTATCTTGAAATATAGTATTAGAAAGTAGGTAATGTTGATGACCACATTCTTTACATTGAAAGACGTCACCTCTTTTAATAGAATAGTAATGTGTACATCCACATTTTTCACAGTAAAAGCCAACAGGCCATTTCATTTTGAAAAAGAATTTTACACATTCATTATGATTATTTGCATATTTTCTAGTTAAAGTAATTAAAGAATCCTTTTTTGGTTTTTGATTTTTAGCCATAGTAACCTCTTTAAGACAAGTATATAATATTTTAAAGAAGTGATAGATGATACTCCTCGGTTTAAAGTGATAATAACGGTGTTAAATCAAAAGATGTGTCAGATAGTTAATTCAATTTTTTAACAATGTAATCGCTTTTATTTTTGCTTTTGATAAGAATAAATTGATTTTTATTTAAGAAAAAATATAATAAACATCATAGACAAATCATGAACAGGTTTTTCTTTCTTAAA
>OLSF01002163.1_pt1 | contig 16087 bp, 16 predicted proteins | sample 1672301 | NCBI WGS metagenome assembly OLSF01 (sample SAMEA3136669, study PRJEB25190) | human gut metagenome | biome: human gut; feature: human-associated habitat; material: faeces | place: Austria | collected 2013
CCAGTATTCGGGCTTCCGCATCTTCCGAAATACGGGCATGCGATTCCAAGCCCATAAGACGGTCTAACAGATAGCAGTATTCCCCCGTTTCTTTATTGTGAAAATACGTCCTACTGTAACAGATTTCTCCCAGGCTGGTCAGAAGCTTCGTTTCATCCCGGCGTTCAATATACCATCCTTTTCGCAAGTCCTGCCGATTACGCAGCAATTCATCATAGCTTTCCAGTTCTTCTTCAATCAGGGAAAGCCCTAACTTCGTTACCTCTTTAGTCACTCCATAAACCATTTCTGCAAACTTGGTAAGGTCATCCGTATAGTGACTAAAAATTTCTGTTAAATTTTTTACCCCTTTTTCCTGAAAATGTTGTATACTGTTAATCATGAAAGCACCCTCCTTGGATTTATGTTTAGTCAACTTCAATCCTAACACAGGAATCCGGTGCTTTCTATTTTTTTATTTTCCTACAAAAACTTTACCCTAGCCTACAAAGACTCTGCTCGCATTCTAAACCTTGAATGTTTCCAAATACTTATCAATGATGTCGCAACTGACCAGAACCATTTTACCTACTTTATGGATTGCTCCGGCTTCCTTTGCAAAATCCTGAAACTTACGCAAACTCATACCATAGATTTCTGCGCCTTCTGCGTAGCGGACAAATTTCTTTTTCTGTTCTTTCGTCACTCTTTCGCTCCTCTCTTTTTTCTGCATAGAATTATCTACACATGACAGGGCAAAACACTCTCCATTTCACACTCTCATCCGTAGATAATTTTCATAAAAATATATACGAGTGGCAGTTCATTACACTACCCACATCGGTATCGCACCGTCAACTAAATTGACCGGAAAACTCCGGAAGTATCATTATCAAAAATATGTATCATTGCCCCACACAACTGCTGTGTATTTTGCCAGATTTTTCTCGCTCCCTACCTTAACTTCAATATCAGAAAACAATATTCCTTCGTATGCACTTCCATATAATAATGAAAGCAGGTATCTCTTGGCGTATCCGCATAGTGGCTCCTCATATTCCACATGTCCCGTATACATCTGCTATTCAATTTTCAAGGTTCGATTGGCAATCTGATTGCCGGGATAAAATTATACTTGGACTTGTCAGCCCAAAAAGCATACAAATCACTCCACCTGCTATAAGTGTTGCTTTGTATGCTTTACAAGAATGACAAGTATGTAATCTCTCAAAAATTCATAACCGATATGTCCAAAATTTATCAATAATACTTTTGATAATTGCTGCCTGCTCCTCTGTTGCATATTCACAAACCTCATTCAACACAACTACCTGTTTGACCGTCAGCTTATTAACTCCCTCATTCGGTACTTTCACTAAATAATGACTTCCCCCATATCCAACATCTGCCCCTATGGCAAACAATGGACTTAATACCTCAATATCCCTTTGTATCGTTCTGACTGATACATTACAAAGTTCTGCCAGCTCCTTTAGCGTGGCTCTCTTTCTATCAATCAGAATTTGCACGATAAAGGCTCTGCGACTTCCGCAATCCATCGGTTTCCTCCTTTCCAAAAAGCTACACCTCTAATTGTAGCTGTTAAATAGGACATAACCCTTCCTATTCCTCCAAACTTTTTTCACAATATTGAAAAGGACATCTAACAGTTTCCAACTATTAGATGTCCCATCAGAAAACAGACTGCATTTATTACCTTCGTGTCTTGTCATTCCCCTCGAATATTAAACCGTATCTGTCTGTAAATTCAGTTTTTGTCAGATTATAACGGTATCGGTTATTTTGCTTTATTGACTTCCTCCTGTTTCCTTGCTAAAATTATCTACGGATAAAATTATACAATTCCATATTTGACACTCAACTGCTATATACTGAAACAGGCTATTTCTGTCCTGTATTCACTATGTAGCTTTTTTTTATTTTTCTGTGCGGATACGCACTTATGTGTTGCAGGCTGTTCGCCTAAGCTCACGCAACACGCAAACTCCCTACGGGAAGTTTGCAGGCTCGTAGCAAAAGCTACTTCGCTTTTGCGGCAGTCGCCAAATGTGAGTGCAAGCACTCCCGCTTGGCTCGTTGCTCGCAAAAATAGCAAGCACTGGTTGTGTATATACACAACCAACAAAATCCACCTTTCTTCCAAGTGGAAAGCCGGGAATTTTTGCTTGCAATGGGCTTTGCCCCCTGACCCCCATAAACGCACAAAAATGAATTTTCTCTCCAAGTGGAAATTTCACTTTTGCCTGTAAAAAAGAAAGGACGATTGAAATGCACAAGAACCACAAAGACAATCGCTCACGAAAGAATGAAATCCTGTTTTATTTGAGCGATGATGAAAAATACATACTGGACAATAAAGTCAAAATCTCCGGCATGAACAGCCTGGCTGCCTTTATTCGTCACTTAATTATCTATGGATTTGTTTATGATATTGATTACTCCCAGCTTCAGGAATATAACACTCTCCTGTCCCGTATCAGTAACAATCTCAATCAAATCGCAAAGCGGATGAATGCCACCGGACATGTCTATGATGCCGATGTAAAACAAGTAAAGGAGCTGATGAATGAGGTATGGCAATCACAAAAATCCATGCTATCAAAGCAACCCTACCTAAAGCAATAAAATACATTACCAACCCACATAAAACGGATGATAAAATTCTTGTATCCACCTTTGCCTGTGGCGTGGAAACTGCCCCTTATGATTTCAATTTTGCACTATCAAAAACCAAGCAATCCGATCCTAACAAAGCCTTTCATCTAATACAGTCTTTCGCTCCCGGCGAGGTATCCTATGATGAAGCACACAGGATTGGAACAGAGCTTGCAGATAAGTTGTTAGAGGGTAAATATTCCTATGTAATATCCACCCATATTGACAAAGGACATATTCACAATCACATTATTTTTTGTGCCGCCGATAACATCGAACATAAGAAATATAATGACTGTAAACGCACCTATTATCACATAAGAGAATTGAGTGATACCCTGTGCAAAGAGCATAATTTATCCGTTATCAATCCATCCCAAAATAAAGGCAAAAGTTATAAGGAATGGCAGGCAGAAAAGAATGGAACTTCCCTAAAAGTCACTCTGCGAAAAGATATTGATGATGCCATCAATTCCTGTTCTTCTTATGAAGATTTCATTGCCCTTATGAAAGCAAAGGGATATGAAATAAAAGGCGAGGATTTAACCGACAGCAATCTAAAATATATCTCCTTCCGACCACTTGACAGGGATAGATTTATTCGTGGCAGCATTCGCTCATTGGGAGCGGATTACACAAGGGAACGCATCAGCCAGCGTATCGAAGAAAAGAGCAAACAACAGGCAAAGAAAAAGGTATCCTTTGCTAAAAAGAAGCTCACAACCGATTACTCCCGTAAAGGTCTTATTGATACCTCACAGGAGAAATTTAAGCAGAGTCCCGGACTGAATCATTGGGCAACCATACAAAATCTAAAAATAGCGGCAAGCAGTTATGCAAGTGCGGATTCCATAGAGGATTTAGAGGACAAAATATCATCCAAATCCGCACTTGCCAAGACTGCCCGTCAATCCCTTATTGACACAGAACATCAGTTAAAGGAATTGGGTGTAATCTTAAAATATGCCAAAGATTATCAGACCAACAAAGTCTATAATTTCCGCTATAAAAAGTCCAAAGACCCCGATGCTTATTTCCGTAGGCACGAAACGGAATTGACCTTATTTGACGGTGCCGAAAATATGCTGAAACGCTTCGGAATCAATCCTAAAAATCTTGATTTGGAACAGCTCCAAGCAGACTATAATGCCCTGCAAGCCAAGAAAACCGAATTACAGAAAACCTATAAATCTGCCGAAAAGGAAGTTGCCGATTTGAACCGGAAACTTGCCAATATTAAACAGTATCTTGGTCAGGAACAGACTCCAGAACGAACCGAAAATAAAAAAACGGAACAGAGTCTATAATATGGTAGAAGCCAGCTCATCCGAGCTGGCTTCTACTACTTCGTATAATAATTATTCATTCCCCTGAAACACTACCATAAAATCAAGAAACATCTCTCCATCAACCTGAAATTTTTGCCTGCTTCACCTTTAAGTTACTAGAGTTCTTTTTCCATAAAAATCATGTGTGGATTTGATTTCATATCCTGTTTATGATAAAAATGTTCTGTAAAATCACCTTTAGAAGTAAATAAAATAATTTGTCCAACTTGTTTTTCTTTCAACCGCTTTTCAAATTCTGAAAATATTTGGGTTCCAACACCATGACCTCGCATACCATTTTTTACCCAAAATTCTTTTATATTAAACATTATTTTATGATAGAATTGCTCCATGCACCCCAAGATTGCACCACACATATTTCCTTCTTGATATGCACATAAACCAAATGAATCTTCTGTATTTATCATTTGATGCAACCGCTTTTTAGCAGTACATACTGTCCATTCATCATTCCATGGCTCAGAATTAAATGTTTCAACATATAACTCTGCCAACTTATCCAAATGGTCTATTGTAATTTCTTCGTAATACATTTGATACCTCCATTAAATTCAATCATAATCTCTCTCTGCTTCTTCCTTATACTGAAATCCTGCAACTCTGATATTTAAATGTTTATATTTTTTCAATATAAGGAATCAGATAATTGTTTATCAATTCCATTCTAGGCTTAGGATTATATACTAACGAACAAGTCATACAAATAACGGTATCAATCTCTGGTATAATCGCTACTAACGAACCTCCTACGCCATTCATACAATAAGAATCATACTTTCCTGTACTATATTCTTTCCGTATTATTTTTATTTTACTATTCTTCTTGTAAATCCACCATAAATATCCGTAGCTTTCTTCTCGTTCCTTCAACATCTCACGAATATATTGTTCTGAAAGAATCCTTTTACCATTATACAAACCATTATTTAACACCAACACACCAATCTTTGCAAAGTCATCTGTTGTAAGCGATAATCCCCATCCTGTTGTATAATATCCACTTGGGTCTTTTACCCAGCCACGATTATTCCTCGCCTTGTAAAAGGCTTCTTGTGAGGCTCTATCATATACATTTGCATCCGGTACTTCTTGAATGCCCAATGGTTCAAATAAATATTTTCTTGCAAACTCTTTCAAACTCATACCAGTAGCTTTTGTCAAAACATTCGATAACACTTGGATTCCAAGCGTTGAATAATGAAATCTTTCTCCAATTGCTTCTTTTCCTCCGACCTGCTCTAACACTTTGCCACCCCAATCTTCACTGGTGCAAACTTTCGTCCATGGTTCACTTTTGAACTTATATGGAACAGTCATGGTAAGAAAGTTCTCAATAGTTACTTCCTTCACCTGTTCCTGATTTCTCTTTAGCTTATATTCCGGAAAAAATCCAAAACTTTTTGATGAACACTTTCCAAGTATCCCTTATCAATTGCAATCCCTACAAGAACTGCTACAATACTTTTTACTATTGAAAAGGTATGTACAGACTCATTTTCATGCGCACCTTCAAAATATTCTTCAATCACTTTCTCGCCATTTTTGTATGCAATAATCCCAAGTGTATTTGCATATTCTTTTCCTATTATTTCTCTTATTTTATTCATCAACTTATTCCTTTTCTCTTCCTTCTTAATTTGTAGCAGACACACAGTAATGAAATCTACAGATTTCTCTGTCCTCGCCCTGATAATTGCCAATGCCTTCAAACTCTTTTACAAAACCGGCTTTCTCCATAACCTTGACAGAGCCTTTGTTTTCTGCTACGCATATACCAAGCATTTCATTGATATTCAGTTTTTTCATAACCACCGGTAGGAAAGCTTTTACTGCTTCGGTTGCATAGCCTCTATTCGTAAAAGCTTCGCCGATGTGATAGCCAACTTCCCACTTACCGTCCTCAAAAGGCACCGCCTGAACATAGCCGATGTATGTATTGTCATGTAGTAACACAGGGTACACAAGAGGTCCGTCACCGTTTTCATAAACACTCATAAGAAACTCAACGGTATCGCTTGCTTCATCGACTGTTTCGAAAACCTCATCCGGATTAAAGCGACGGTTATTCTCATCTAGTGAGTTAAGATGCACCGCCTCTGCCATATCCATTGTAAATTCTGTAATCATAAGTCTTTCTGTTTTAATATTCATAGTTTTCTCCTTCTTGTTTGTTAATGTTTTGCAAAGTACCCGGTTGTCATCACCCCAGTAGCCAATGCGATTTTCTAAATATTCATAGCCAAATTTCTCGTAAAGTCCGATGTGGTCTGTGGCAACATAAACCTTATCAAAACCTCTCTGCTTTGCCATATTTTCGGCATATTTCATCAGTTTTTCTGAGTATCTGTTACCTCTGTATTCAGGTGCAGTATAAACGAAGCCAATCCACGGATACATTCCTTCATCTCTGACTACATCCTGCTTTGTAAGGGTGAGGAAGGATACAAGGATTTCACCGTCCATAAGCAGGTATAAATCTCCCTCACCACCCAACATTTCGAAAAATCTGTTTTCTCTTAAAAGCTCTGCCAGAAACTTCGCCGCTCCCCAGTCGCAGGCTTCTATCTTTTCTATAAGTTCGTTTTTTGTATCACATTCAAAATAATTTATAATTTGCATTTCATTCACCTCGTATAAACACAAAAATCTTACATTTCAACAATAAGTTCGGAAAATATCCCTGAAATACTAATGGTGTTATGAGCACTGTCGTTTGATGTCCACTCAACTATCTCGCCATTTTTACGGGTTATGAGTTTGCATTTTCTTCCGTTATTCTCAAACTTATAATCCTCAGCATTTTCAAGACAAACCACAGTCTTTGCTTTAAACTGGTTCACATCAAGTTTGGTACAATTACCCGAAATCCGGATATCGTAATCTGTCTTTGATGTAAACTCAAGACTCCCCTCGGTGTCACAAATATACACCTTCTCTGCATCGCCGTCATACTCAAGACGGTTTAGACGTAAGTCTTCGATAAAAAGCTCCTTCACACTTGCACTTACCTCGCAGTGCTCGGTAAATTTTTCAGGGAGTAAAAGCTCTATATCTACGCTTTCCTGTGTTTCAAAACGGCTGACACCCTTTTTGTTTATAAGTTCTACATCCAGCTTGGCTCTTTTTTCATCAAGCTTAATTTTAAAAAGGGAGCCGATTTTTTCAAGAGTTTCTGACGAAAGTCTGATGCGGATTTTCTCATCAATGCCTGTTTTAAGGGTAATTTTTCTTGCGCCACCAAGGTTTATGTCAAAGTGCTTCCCGATATCAATATCATATACTGTTTCGCTTTCAAAAATCATTGGCTTATTTTCCTGCTTTTTGACTTCCTCAAGCACCAGCTCGTCAAGTGTAAGTTTAAAAACCTCTGCGAGAATCACCATATTTTCCACATCCGGCAGTCCTCGCTTGGTCTCCCACTTTGTAATTGCCTGGCGGGACACACCGATTTCTTCAGCCAACTGTTCCTGTGAAAGCCCTTCATTTAATCTGTACTGTTTTAATTTATCTCCAAAATCCATTTTATAAGCCTCCTACTCTTTCATAAGTGAGTATGCCGAAATCTTCCTTATAGGCATACATAAAATAATGCTGATAATAATATTTACAATTATCTGGACTACTGCAAATAGCAGTAAAAATCCGAACGATACTTCCATATTGTTTTTCATCACACCTATTGCCTCAAAAACAAACTGATATATGCAAGGCATATAGAAAAGTGACGCTGCACTCGACAATAATATCGCTATTACAGACACCGGCATAAACGCTCCTATCGTCTGAGCTATAAGCTGTGAGCTTGTGTATCCCATGGATTTGTATATTCCTAATTCCTGCTTTCTCTTTACAAGCAGAGATTTGATTATGATATACAAAATAAACAACACAATCAGAATCGTTACCGTAAAGATCAATGCAACAAGAACTACCGTTATTCCCATATACATATCCTGTGCTTCCTTCTGCAATTTCTGAGAATTAACAGTATCTGAAAGCATTGCCTGATAATCCTTTTTGTAGCTTTCGGTGAATTTTTCTGCATCTGCAGTATCTTTAAGATACACATAAATTGACGGTGTCTGAACATCACCACAAAGGCTCATATATCCCTGTAAACTAAGCTCACAAATTTCACCTTGAAAGTTAACGCTTTGCACAAAGCCCGTTACCTTAAAGTGCTTTTCCTTTTCGCCAAGGCTGACCGTTACCATATCACCGATTTTATAGTTTTCCCACAGTGCACTGCCAAGGGCTATTTCGTCTGCATTTTCAGGGTTTTTTCCCATATAACACACATCGTTTTTCACTCCGGAGAAGTCCTCGCAGACAAAAGTGGTAACGATACTATCACCAATTTTAATACTGCCTGTTGTATATTTCAATGTGCTTTCCACCGAGGAATCTCCTTTTAAAATTTCTTCAAGCTCCTCTGTATACCCTTCCTTTGGAGTGATAATTACATCAGGAGTTTCTTCCGATAAAGCCGACATAAAATTATCAGGTTCAACTACTACATTGTAGAATAATGTACCAGAAAAAGCGATTAGCACAGTTAACACAAAGGACACCAGAAACAGCAATACGTTCTGTTTTTTGCAGGCAAAAATCTGCTTCATAATAAGCAAAAACTGCGTGTTGCCCTTAGTGGATTCAAGAGGAAAATAATTTTTCCTGTTCAGTTTTGAGCTTGTGTTTCCTCTCAAACCGTCAATAGGCTGTATCTTTTTAATCTTTTTTGCTGATACAAAAGTAAAAAATGTTACAACACCGCTTAAAACAATCACAGCGCACAGCAGGCTTCGCACATCAAAGTTAATTGTAAAAGAGAAGCCCGACTGAATTGTGAGCACCTGTGAAAGCACAGGCAAGGCAGCATAAGATAACACTACTCCCAACAAAGCAAACAGCACTGTAACCATTGTATAGGGCAAGGTAATGCTTGCAACAATCTGTCCGCTTGTATACCCTAAGGCTTTCAGTACGCTCATATTAACTATCTCGGATTCTATGGCGTTCTTGACACGGAAATTGCTCAAAAACACACTGACAATCAATATAATCATAGCAAAGGACACTAAAAGAAGAATCAGCAGGTTACAAACCATAGTTCTTGTACCTTTGACGCTTACGCTGTCAAGGTTTGAAACAACCGTTACTCCTTTCTCTTCACATATACTGCTTATATCGTTTTTTATCTTGTCAAGTTCTGCATTCTCGTTAAGGCTCAGAGAATATTCCATCATAAGAGAGTTTTCCAATTCATTGTAAAGGCACAGGTACTCTTCTTCAGGCAAATATGTACACATCAGACCCGAACCATAGTTACCATACTGCATTTCTTCAATGATGCCTGCTACTGTAAATCTGTACTCTGTTCCCTCAATTACATATACAATTTCTTCACCTAAAGAAAACTCACCGAACTCAGCCACATAAAGAGAAATATATATAGGGTTATCATACGTTTTCTCACTTTCTGCCTTAATCTCAAAGCAATTGAGACACCTTTTAGCATCAAGATTATAGAACATTGTATTCATGGAAAAGTCAGCATCTTGGAACTTCTTGACCACAACCTCTGCCAGAATTGCTTCGTGGCTCTCGACCTTTGTTACTCCGTCCATCTCAGTTATGGCTTTTGAAAGTTCTGCATTGTCCTGAAATTTCGGGATACAAACATTTACCGAAGCAGTATGAAGATTTTCAAACTTCTTGTCATATGCCTTATCCACCTGAAGCAGCAGAGTAGCTGCACAGTTTAACATAAAAGCCGTTACCAGAACAATGATTCCAAAAGATATGTACGAAGATTTATCTTTCTTTAACTGATAAATAATCTGGCTCAGTATCTTTCTCATATTACCACCCCATTTCTGTTAAGAAGTTATTGAGGAGTGTTTCTCTGTGTCTATCCTCCTTAGTAAACGTACCTAAACTGCATTCGCCAAAAATTTTACCATCCCTGACATACAGCACACGATTGCCCCTTAGAGCAGTTTTCTTATCGTGAGTTACCATAATAATGCTCTGTCCCTCTTGGTGGAGCTTTGTAAACACATCCAGCACCGCTGTGGAGTTGTTGGAATTTAAAGCTCCTGTAGGCTCATCGGCAAACACTACCTCCGGATTATTTATAACCGCCCTGACGATACCTGCACGCTGTGCTTCACCGCCGGAAACCTGTGATGGGAATTTTTTACGTGTTATCTCCGGAATATTAACAAGGTCAAAAAGCTCTTCTGCACGCTTCACTGTATTCTTTTTATTATTCTCGCATAAGACTCCGGCTGTAAGTACATTATCCATCAGACTCATTTTGTCCAGAAGATAAATCTGCTGAAAAACAAATCCACAGTTCTTTCTTCTGAAAACCGCTAACTTATCGTCGCTGAGAGTAGTAATATTCTTACCATTGAAATAAACCTCGCCAGAGGTTGGTCTGTCCATTCCTGAAAGTGAATACATAAGTGTAGACTTGCCTGCACCTGACGAACCCATAATCACAGTAAAATCCCCTTTATATATATCAAGGTCAAGATTTTCAAAAATCGTCTGCTCAGTATCCGCTGTCAAAAAGCTTTTCTTCAAAGCCTTTGCTGAAATAATTGTTTCTTTTTTCGATGTCATACTAACGCCTCCGTTTGTTGTTTTTATTTCACAGGCTCATTCTATAAAAGTCTACAGCGTAGCACTACCAACATCTGTTTACAAACGTAAAAAACGGATGCTACTTAACGTAGCATCCGCTAAAAAACAAGGTTTTCTGGCTTTTTTGAAAAATCCACATCCTTCTGCTATTTCAACCTATCTCAATACCCAACATAAAAGTAACTCTTGCTTTTATATGCCAAATATCAACTTGTATTTTCTCAACACTTGCTACTTCCAAAAGTATATTTAATTTGTAGCATTTAAGAGTCTCTGCAACTCCTCTTTACTTGGCAAGACCGTCTGGTATTTGCTTGCGAAAATCTGCGTATTATCTTCCGGCAAAGTCATTTCTACAATAGCGTTATTCTTATCTTTACACAGGATTACACCGATTGTATTATTTTCGTCCGGTAGCTTTACTTTTCTATCGTAGTAATTTACATACATCTGCATTTGCCCGATGTCTTGGTGCTTCAATTCTCCAATTTTTAAATCAAACAATACAAAGCATCTCAAAAGACGATTATAAAATACAAGGTCACATCTAAAATGTTCTTCTTCAAAGGTTAAGCGAACCTGCCTTCCGACAAAAGTAAATCCTTTGCCTAATTCAAGCAGAAATTGTTGCAGATTATCAATAATATGTTTTTCTAACTCTGTTTCTGAATATTGCACCAACTCTGGCAATCCTAAAAACTCAAGCACATAAGGGTCTTTTATCAAATCAGAAGGTTCTTTTATGACCTGTCCATGCGTAGACAATTTCTTCACTCCCTCTTTATCCCGGCTCAACGCAAGCCTTTCATACAAAGAAGTATCAAACTGTCTTTTAAGCTCCGCAAGACTCCAGTCGTTCCTAGCTGCTTCAATTTCATAAAAACGTCTTTCATCAACATTTTCAATTCTCATTAACTTGATATAATGCGACCAGCTCAAGAAAAACTTTCTTCCCGTTTCTGTTGAAGGCAGATTTTTAAATTGGGGAAACAGTGTTTCCCCAATCACATCTTTTGAGTAAACATTGTAAAATCTCCGCATCAATTTCAAATTATCAATCGAAAATCCTTTTCCAAAGTTTTCCGTCAAATACTCAGATAAGTCCTTCAATATATATTTTCCATAATCAGCTCTTTCTTTTCCATTTTGTTCTTCTTCAATAATATTTCTCCCTATTTCATAATAGGCATATACCATTGAGAGATTTACAGCAGTTTTGGCATTGGAACGAGCCAGCTCTAATATTCGTCCTACTCTTTCAAAAAATTCATTCTGCATAAGATACCTCCAGCATTTTTTGAATTAGGGAAACACTATTTCCCCAATTCAATTACTCAATTTGTTTTCGCCATTTATGCTTCATTATCCTTAACAAAGCTAACTACATCACCTATATTACAATCCAAATATTCACATACTCTCATCAAAACATCCATAGAAACGGTTTCTCCTCTGCTCATTTTCGCAAATGTTGATGAACTTATTTTGAGCGTTTCTCTCAAATCTTTTCTCTGTAAATTTTTGTTAATCAAAATTTTCCACAAGCCATTATATGAGATTTTCATTGATCTACACCCTTCCTTTGAATACTAATACCACTCACTTCTTTGTAGTATACCATATTTCCTAATGACTTTCTACGCAAAGTTTAACTTTCTAAATCCAGCTTGCGAAAATGTACACTCAAAGCAAGTATAATAACACTTTAACCATCTTCACATAAAAAAACAGGATACAGCCCACAAGAGCCATACCCTGCCACTACTTTATTCTGCTGCTTCAATTTCGAGCCTTGCAAACTCCTCATCCGACATTGCTTTCAGCTTATCTACCACCCGCAAGGACAATTCTATCATTTCCTCATCATCCAGATATGGAATAGCATTGCTTATATCCTGCATGACCTTTGTTCTGTTCTTACTTGCAAAAATGCTGATTATATTGCTTTCTTCTACGGTAAATATTGTATTCATAGTCTACATCTCCCTCTGATTTTTCTTTACATTTTCCTGTGCATCAGCCGCCTTATCATTCCCGGTAATTATCGCCTTTTTCTCGGCAAGGCGTTCTTTTAGGGACACCCTTCCATGAGGTTTCTCCATTTCTTTTCTGTCAGCTTCTTTTTTTGCCTTTTCAGCACCGTTATTCAGAACATTATCAATCATATTATAATTCTGTTCTTCCACTTCCTCCACCTTTGCAAGTGGTTTATACTCTGACAACTTATCAAGCAGCTCCTTTGCCCGTTCTACTTCTTCCGGTACAACACCCTCTGTAACGATTTCACGCAGAATATCAGAGATACGCTCCGTTCCCTCTGTCTTGATTTCCTGTGTCAATTCTTCCACATTCTCTGTCATGCTTCGTACCGAATCACCATAGAGAATCCTGTCATAATCAAACCACAGTCGGTCAAATTCCACCGCCAATTTTTCCTCCTCAGATAATTGTGGCATACGAATTTCCCATACCTTAGCTTCCAACTCCGGCGATAAATTTCCGTCAATCTCCCTATCCGGTAATTTGGCAATCAGCTCTGCCACCACTTCCATTGCTTTCGGCTCATTTGCAATATCCGGCACATACTGCAACACATCCAAATCAATGCTTTTTGTCCCCACTAAATCAATGGCAATGTCATTCTCCGCATCTTCTCCAGCTCTGTGAAGATTGATACCGATTGCAGGGATACCATTCATTCGCTCCGGTGGAATCTTTTCAAAAAGTGCAATAGCTTCATCTACCGTAGGAATGTTCTCATAAAGTTCTCCCATATTATGAAATTCACCACACTCCGCAACCGTCAATGTAATTTCCACTTCCGGCTTCTGCTTTTGGACATCCTGTCCAGAGGTGTCCTGCACCTCAACTTCTTTGCTTCCACAAATTTCGGCAAGCACAGTTTCCCTGTCATCGCCTAAATCAATAATTTCATCTCCGTCCTCAATGCTTTCTGCCATTTCTTCCCTTGTCTGCTCCTGCACACTCTCCAAGAAGAACTCCGGCACTTCCACAAATCCTACGGAATCCACAAAATGTGCTGTTTCTTTTCCGTCACGATTTAACACCACAATATCTCCCACTGACAGAGAATGACCTGTAAAATCTTCCGGGCGGTCAATATTGAACTTTGCATAAATCCCATCAAGGTGCATACCCTCTGTCCACTCGCCCTCATATTTCAGCTCATAATTTTTACCTTCCACCTTCAAATCGTGGTCTTTCAAAGACTCCAGATTTTCAAAATGGTACTGCCATAATTCATCATCCGATTTTAGTTGATAAATTTGGTATGTATCATTACTTTTTTTCTCTGATACAGTTTCTCCCATAACAGACTCAGCAGCTTCTTTTTCTTCCGCAATATCGTTATCCCTTTCTAAGCTACGTTCACGCATCCAATCCTCTTTTTCAATGCCGAATATGCCGCCATGTTCCTCAATTTCTTCCCTGTCATCTGCCATAGTTTCCGAACCGTCCACATGAAGCAGATAAATTGGGAAATCATCATCCCACAATTCCAATGCCCTGTCCTTTGTAAGTGGTAGCATTTCAGACCAGTCATATCCGTAATCGTGCATTTCACATAAACCAATCATCGGGTCCGGAAGGTCATCAATTTCAGCCTGTGCTTCTGCCATAACCTTTCCTACACCTGCAAGCCCCTTATCTTCCATCAATGCAAGTTTCTCTGCAAGAGCCTTTGTCTTATCAAAATCATCCGTCTTATACGCATAATTCACAATAAGATTTCTCTCCTCTGATGTAAAGAGTGTTTTATTTGCTTCCAGCTCTCCAATCAAGGCTTCTGCCCTTCCCATAATGGATAAGTTTTCTTCTGCCTGCTGTTCCCTTACTTTTGACACATCCACAATCTCATCCCTGTCCGTAAAATAACGTACATCCAAATGATACTCCTCAAATTCCTTTGTATCCTGATTGGCAATCTCCGTAGTCCATGCACCCTTGCTTTCCAAATATGCCTGCACACTCAGTTTGTCATCCTCACTCATATCCTCTAACGCTACCACAAGCTCCTGTGCGTCCATTCCTCTGACATTTAACTGAGATGGTCAAGCATTTTTGTAACATTCACACTGAAAAAAATCATTGATTGGAATATCTCTTTTCAAACGGTGTCATGTATCCATTTGATGAATGTGGACGTATATGATTGTAATAGCCATATACATAATCCAGCGTGCTTTCATTTAACTCTTGATCTGTTTCAAACCGATTCTGTCGCATAAATTCCGACTTAAATGTTCCATAAAAACTTTCCATCGGAGAATTATCATAAGGACATCCTGCTTTGCTCATGCTCTGTCGAATCCCTTTTCCTTCACAAAATTCTGTGAAGGCTCTGGAGGTATACTGTGAACCCTGATCACTATGCAGAATAATTTCTCCTTTTACAGGGTTTCTGTCAAGGGCAATCTGTAATGTCTGGATAGCCAATTCCGCATCAATTCTTTTGCTGTTCAGGGTTGCTAGTACCGATTTATCATACAGATCTATAATACTGCAGTTATATCTTTTTGCGCCATCCGATAGATAAAGATAAGTAAAATCTGTACACCATTTTTCGTTTGGTCTAATTGCTGTGAAGTCCTGCTTTAACAGGTTATTAAATTTTTTATAACAGTCTCCTTTACGGTACCGAGGCTTTTTGGGTATCACAACAGATCTGAGCTTTAATTCCCTCATATATTTGAGTACAGTTGTCCTGCTCAGACTGATTCCCCTTCTTCTTAAAAATATAACCATCATCCGATATCCGGGACGTCCGTCATATTCATAGTAAATACTTAATATTTGTTGTTTTTTCTTTTCTTTGTCTGCCAGATAACTTGCCTTTCTGTTCTTTTTGTAATTATAGTAGGAATTCGGATAAATATGGAATCGGGCAAGAAGCCATCTTACTCCGAACTCATTGTGGTATTGGTCAATAAATCGGTATTGCTCTAATCGATTTCCTTTGCGAAGAATGCGGCTGCTTTTTTTAGGAAACGAACTTCTTTTTCTGCTTCTTCCAATTTTTTGCGGAGTCTGCGGTTTTCTTCATAAATGTCTTTTGTGTCTTTTGTTTCTGGATTTTTTTCGCATTCTTCTTCAAACTGTCTGATCCAGCTCCGGACAGTTCCTTCTCCTAAGCCATACTCTTTATTGACGCTTGCGATGGTTCGTCCTTCTTCTAATACCAGCCGGACCATCTTCTTTTTGAATTCAGGCTCATAACGTTTGTTCGTGTTTGCCATTTTAATCACCTTCACTTTCATTTTGATTATATCATTTATTCCAGTGTTGGTGTTACAACTTTATTATACCATCTCACAATAAAGAAACCGGGGAATACTGCTATCTGTTAGATCGTCTCATGGGCTTGGAATCGCATGCCCGTATTTCGGAAGATGCGGAAGCCCGAATACTGG
>OLSF01002178.1_pt1 | contig 15976 bp, 9 predicted proteins | sample 1672301 | NCBI WGS metagenome assembly OLSF01 (sample SAMEA3136669, study PRJEB25190) | human gut metagenome | biome: human gut; feature: human-associated habitat; material: faeces | place: Austria | collected 2013
TGACGAAAAATTTGACGACGCATCTGTCGCACAATCTTTGTGCGGTATTGCCCAGAATCATCAGCAACAGAGCAATGCGGGTACGGTTTTCGTCCCGCATTATTTTTCCAAGGAGGGATTTTCATGGCAGATACAGTGTATTCTTCCAACGAAGCCGCAGAACTGCCCTTTAGTCTGGAAGCAGAACAGACCGTGCTGGGTGCCATTCTGCAAGACCCGAATGTACTGCCGGTAGTATTGGAAACCGTTCGTCCGGAATGCTTTTTCAATCCCCAGCATCAGGAACTGTTCCAGATCATTCTGCAAATGTTCACTTCCGGTGAAAGAGCAGACGTGGTGACGGTGCTCAATGTGGCAGTGCAACGCAAGGTGTTCGAAACCGCCGCAGAGGGCAGAAACTATCTGGCGGCGTTAATCAACAGTGTGCCGTCTACCTCGAATATCGAGAGCTACTGTGCCATTGTCACGGAAAAATATTATATCCGTTGTCTGGCATATGCGGCACGGGGCATTTTGCAGGACATTCAGTCCGGCGAGGGCAGTGCCCAGATGCTCATGGACGCGGCAGAACAGCGGATTTATGACATTCGGCAGGGCAAGGACGTGCAGGGGCTGACCAAGATCGGCGATGCCATTTGTGAAGCCTATGACCATGTGGGCAAAATTGCAGGGCCGGACAAAGAAAAATATGTAGGTGCCAGAACAGGATTTTCCTATCTGGATACGGTGACTTCCGGTCTGAACAAGTCGGATCTGCTGCTGATCGCTGCCCGCCCCGGTATGGGTAAAACTTCTTTCGCCCTGAACATTGCCACCAACGTGGCACGGCACAGCGGCAAGGAAGTGGCGATCTTTTCGCTGGAAATGTCCAAGGAGCAGCTTGCCACCCGTATGCTTTCTTCGGAAGCACTGGTAGATTCCCAGAAGCTTCGCAACGGCTTTCTCACCAACGAGGATTGGGTGCGGCTTGCCACCAGTGCCGGCGTTCTTAGCGGACTGCCCATGTACATTGACGATACTGCCAGCATCAACGTGCAGCAGATCAAGGCGAAGCTGCGGCGTATGAAGAATCTGGGACTGGTGGTCATTGACTATCTCCAGCTGATGGGTTCTACCCTGAAAACCGACAACCGTGTACTGGTGGTTTCGGAACTGACGCGTCAGCTGAAAATCATGGCGAAAGAACTGGATATTCCCATTATTGTTCTGTCCCAGCTGTCCCGTGGTCCGGAAGGACGTAACGACAAGCGGCCGATGCTGTCTGACCTCCGTGAATCCGGTTCTATCGAGCAGGACGCGGACATTGTAATGTTTCTCTATCGGGATGCTTACTATAATAAGGACAGCCCCACGCCGAACATTTCCGAGTGCATCGTGGCAAAGAACCGTCACGGCGAAACCGGTACCGTCAAGCTGATGTGGGACGGTCAGTTCACTCGCTTCTCCAATGCGGAAATGCGTGATGAGGGCTGATGCCATTTCCCGTGCAGTACTGGAGCAACTGCGGGAGTTGCACTGTCTGGAACCGGAACAGACTGTCTGCTGTGCCCTTTCCGGCGGGGCGGACAGCGTGTGTCTGCTCCGCTGTCTGCTGGAACTGCGTCCGGTGCTGGGTATTACAATTACAGCGGTGCATGTCAATCACCACCTCCGTGGAGCCGAAAGCGAACGGGACAGAGCATTCTGTCAGCAGCTTTGTGCAGGACTGGGCGTGCGGCTGGCGGTCTATGATGTGAATCCGGCAGCAAGGGCAGCACAGGAGCACTGCTCCGAGGAACTGGCGGCAAGGGAATGCCGGTATGCTGCCTTTGCACAGGTGCAGGCGGACTGGATTGCCACGGCACACACTGCCTCGGACAATCTGGAAACGGCAGTGCACCGGCTGGTGCGGGGAGCAAGCCTGCATGGACTGACGGCAATTCCACCGAAAAACGGGCGGTTTCTCCGTCCACTGCTGCGGGTGACACGGCGGCAGGTGGAACAGTATCTGGAATCACTGGGGCAGACCTATGTCACCGACAGCACCAACCTCACCGATGCCTACACCCGCAACCGGATCCGGCATCAGGTGATTCCGGTACTGGAACAGCTGAACCCTTCTGTAGAACGCACGGTTTCCTATACCCTGCGGAGCCTGCGGCGGGAGGACGATTTCCTGCACCAGCAGGCACAGGCAGCCTATGCCAAATGCCATACCGGAAAGAATACCCTTTCCGGCTTGGAAACGCTTCACGAGGCGTTGCAGTTCCGGTGTATTGCCATGCTGCTGGAGGAGGCGGGGATCTCCTGTGAAGCCCCGCTGCTGGAACGGCTGGCGGCACTGGCACGGCAGGGCGGCAGGTGGAATTTGTCTGGTGCTGTTTATGCTGTGGGAAAGTCGGGCACACTGACCATAGAAACGGTGCAGCTGCCGGAGCCTTTGCCGGAAGCGATCCCTCTGCAAATGGGGGAAAACCGGCTTTTTTCAGGTTTTGTGTTGCATGCCCGACTGGAAACGGTGTCGCCTGCGGAAAATGTTGCAAATATTCATAAAAAATTTGCAAATGCGTGTCTGGATTATGATAAAATAAAAGGTGAAATCTTCCTGCGTCCCAGACAGTCCGGCGACCGCATGCAGCTTTCCGGCAGAGGGTTTACCTCTGCTCTGAAAAAACTGATACAGGCGAATCTTCCGCCGGAACGCCGCCGCACGGCTCATGTGCTGGCAGATGCAGACGGGGTGATTTTCGCCGAGGGCGTGGGCTGTGCCGCAAGAGTTTGTCCGGACGGAGAAACCAGACGGCTGCTGGTGCTGGAAATTCTCGGGAAATGGTGTAAACTTGATGCAGCAGTTCCCTCGCAATGATATAGAGAGAACTGGCGGCAATGCTGCCTGCCGGTTTTCTTTTCAACAGAATGGAGTGAATGTAATTTGACACCAAAGAAAGGCCGTGGGATCGGAGCGTATCTGCTCGTTGTCGTGGTATTGATCGTGGCACTGGTTTTCCTGCTGAACGGGCTGAAAACCGGCGGCAAAGAAACCAAATATTCCGACATTATGAAGTACTTCGATAATTATGAAGTCACTGCGTACACCTTGGATCTGGGCTCCGGCGAACTGAAGCTGACGCTGGACAACGGGGATAAGCTGACCTATGATGTGCCCAATGTATCGGTATTCCGTGATGATACGAAGGACTATCGCACCAGCTATAACCAGAAGCACCCCGATGCTCCGCTGCAGGTGGACTATTATAAGATTCGGGATACTTCGTGGCTGCTGACGCTGATTCCCACACTGGTGCTGCTGGGGCTGATGATCTTCCTGTTCGTGTTCATGATGCGGCAGGCAAACGGCGGCGGCAAGTACACCACCTTCGGCAAGGCAAACATCAAGAATCAGGCGAACACCCGCAAGGCAACTTTTGCCGATGTGGCAGGTGCCGATGAGGAAAAGCATGAACTGGAAGAAATCGTAGACTTCCTGAAAAATCCGCGGAAGTATGCGGAACTGGGTGCCCGTATCCCCAAGGGCGTACTGCTCATGGGACCTCCCGGAACCGGTAAGACCTTGCTGGCGAGAGCTGTTGCAGGAGAAGCCGGCTGCCCGTTCTTCTCCATTTCCGGTTCGGATTTCGTGGAAATGTTTGTGGGTGTCGGTGCGTCCCGTGTCCGTGACCTGTTCGATCAGGCGAAGAAAAACGCTCCGTCTATTATCTTTATCGATGAAATTGACGCAGTCGGCCGCCACCGCGGCACCGGCATCGGCGGCGGACACGACGAACGGGAACAGACTTTGAACCAGCTGCTGGTGGAAATGGACGGCTTTACCGGCAAGGACAACGTCATTGTCATTGCTGCCACCAACCGGCGGGATATTCTGGATCCGGCTCTGCTGCGTCCGGGACGGTTTGACCGTCAGATCGTAGTTGGCTATCCGGACGTTAAGGGTCGGGAACAGATCCTGAAAGTACACACCAAGAGCAAGAGCATCGGACCGGACGTAGACCTGACTACCATTGCCAAGTCTACCGTGGGATTTACCGGTGCTGATCTGGAAAATCTGGTGAATGAAGCCTGCCTGCTTGCTGCACGGAAAAATAAAAAGGCAATCACCATGGACGAAATTCAGGAGGCGACCATTAAGGTGATCGCCGGACCGGAAAAGAAGTCCCATAAGGTAACGCCCAAGGAAAAGCGGCTGACCGCATTCCACGAGGCAGGGCATGCAGTCTGCACCTATTACTGCGATCATCAGGATAAGGTGCATCAGGTGTCCATTATCCCCAGAGGTATGGCTGGCGGCTATACCATGTCCCTGCCGGAGCAGGACAAAAGCTTCGTTTCCAAAAAGGAAATGGAAGAAAACATCATCACGCTGCTGGGCGGACGTGTGGCAGAACAGCTGGTGCTGGACGACATCTCCACCGGTGCCTCCAACGACCTGGAACGTGCCACTTCTACCGCACGGAGCATGGTGACTCGTTACGGCTTCAGCGAAAAGCTGGGACCGATCGTCTATGGCAATGACCAGAACGAGGTTTTCCTCGGCAGAGATCTGGGCTCGTCCCGCGATTACTCCGACCGCGTTGCCGGTGAGATCGATGACGAAGTACGGAACATCGTGGAAAAGGCATACGACAAGGCAACGGCGATCCTGCAAATGCACATGGATCAGCTGGAACTGCTGGCGAAATATCTGATGATCCACGAGAAGATCGAGAAGGACGACTTCGAAACATTGATGCTGGGCAAAATGGATCCCTCCCAGTTTGAGGAAACACCGGCAGAACCGGAAACCTCTGCAACAGAAGCAGAACCGACAGAAGAAAAGCCCACGGAAAATGGAGATTCTTCTGCACCTACAGAAGCGTAAACAATTGTTGTTATAAAAGGCTGTCACATGCAAAGAATTATGTGACAGCTTTTTTGCGTATGAGTTGACTTTAGCCGTTTCACTGGACAGCATGGCAAAGAAAAATGCCGACTGTGACAGTGACGGCGAAGTGGGCAGCAATGATGCCGTTTCTCTGATGCGGTTTCTGGTACATCTGATCAATATACTGCCGGAGCCAGACCTTTCTTAAAGGCAACAAATAAAGGCAACAAAAACGCCCTGCAACAGTTCAATTGTTGCAGGGCGTTTGCTTTTCAGAAATTTTCAGTTACTGTTGTTCGATCATCGGGCGGTTAAGAATCTGCATGAATTCTTCGCCGGTGATCGTTTCGTGTTCATACAGATACTTCGCGATCTCGTGCAGCTTCGGCTGGTTTGTCTGTAACAGCTGCATTGCCTTGTCGTACTGGGTCTGAATGATCTCTGTGACCTTCTTGTCGATCTTGGTCTGGGTTTCCATGGAGCAGGTCAGGCTGGCATCACCGCCGAGGTACTGGCTCTGGACGGTTTCCATTGCCACCATGCCAAACTCGCTGCTCATACCGAACCGGCTCACCATAGAACGTGCCAGCTTGGTTGCCTGTTCAATATCGTTGGAAGCACCGGTGGTGATCTCGTGGAAGATCAGTTCCTCTGCGGCACGTCCGCCGGTAAGCGTTGCGATCTTGTTTTCCATTTCGGTTTTGGTCATGAGGTAATGTTCGCCCTCGTCCACCTGCATGGTGTATCCCAGTGCACCGGAAGTGCGGGGGATAATGGTGATCTTCTGCACCGGAGCAGACTGGGACTGGAGGGCAGCCACCAGAGCGTGTCCCACTTCGTGATAGGAAACCGTTAGCTTTTCCTTATTGGACAGCACGCGGTTTTTCTTCTGATAGCCGGCAATGACGACTTCTACGCTCTCCATGAGATCTTCCTGTGTGGCACAGGAGCGTCCCAGACGAACGGCACGGAGTGCAGCCTCGTTAATGATGTTCGCCAACTCTGCACCGGAAGCACCGGCAGCTGTGCGGGCAATGGCGGAGAAATCCACATTTCCTGCCAGCTTGATTTTCTGGGCGTGGACCTTCAGAATGTCGATACGTCCCTGTAGATCCGGCAGTTCCACCGGAATCCGGCGGTCAAACCGTCCCGGACGGAGCAGGGCGGGGTCAAGGGATTCCGGACGGTTGGTCGCCGCCAGAATGACAACGCCCTTGGAACCGTCGAAGCCGTCCATTTCGGTCAGCAGCTGGTTCAGGGTCTGTTCCCGTTCGTCGTTGCCGCCGTACTGTCCGCCGTCACGCTTTTTACCAATGGTATCGATCTCATCGATAAAGACGATACAGGGAGCCTTTTCGCTTGCCTGCTTGAACAGGTCACGCACCTTTGCGGCACCCATGCCCACGAACATTTCTACGAATTCCGAACCGGAAATGGAGAAGAACGGGACGTTGGCTTCGCCAGCAACTGCTTTCGCCAGCAGGGTCTTACCAGTTCCGGGAGGTCCCACCAACAGGGCACCCTTGGGCATGGAAGCACCGATCTCCTTGTAACGCTCCGGCTTGTGGAGATAGTCCACGATCTCCGCCAGCAGTTCCTTGGCTTCTTCCTCGCCGGCAACGTCCTTGAACTTGATACCGGTAGTGGACTTGACGTAGACCTTGGCATTGCTCTTGCCCATGCCGAACATCATGGAGCTGTCGCCGCCGCCCATACGCTGTGCCATTTTCTTGTTGAAGAAGTGGAACACCAGCAGCATCAGGGCAATGGGCAGCACGTAGCTGATCAGAATGTACAGCAGAGGACTGGTGCCGCTGTCGATCTCCGATTCAAACTTTGCACCGGAGGCGTACAGCCGGTCGATGAGTTCCGGATCGTTCAGGGTGCCGGTCTGGTATACCTGCTTTTCGTCCTTGTCAGTAAATGTGATCTGACTGCTTTCGATCTTGACAGAGCCGATTTCCTTGTTCTCTGTCATGCTGATGAATGTGTCGTAGCCGACTTCCTTGACGCGTCCCTTGAACAGGTTCGGGAACACAAACGCCTGAAGCAGCATGAACACACATAACGCGATCAGCCAGTATGAGATCCATGATTTTTTGGGCTTTTTGGATTCTTCCATATACATACTCCTCTCTGTGCCGTATGCTGAAAGACACGGCGGGGAATCTGCCGAAATCTTGGAAAACAAATTCCGGCTGTCTTTTCATGATGACAATAGCATACCACATCTTTTTGTAAAATGCGGGCACACTTTGTGATAATTTCATGAGAATTGGGGAATGCTGTGGAACAAGCTTTATTCAGTATTGCCTTAGAAAATATTTTTTGCAAACACCAGTACCTGATATGTTGTGCCGTTGCTGTCTGTCAGGACAAATGAACGTTCTGCCTGATTCAGCAGCGGATCTTTTCTTTCGTCAAGTTTCTGATATTCGGCGTTGTTCAGCAGCAGGAAATAGTTTTTCTGTTCCGGCTGATCTTCATACCACCTAGAATCAGTCTGATAGGTTGCCTTTTGTACGCCATTCTCATTTACGATGACATTGCGTACTTTTAGTTTTTCGCCGGAGATCACTGTGATTGCATTGGCATGCCAGAAGGTGGCATATCCATAGGTCAGTCCTTGTTTCTCCAGCATATTGGTCAGCTGGTACTGTACGTTGACTTCCTCCGCATTGGTGGGCAGCAACAGGACATTGCAGGCACTTAACAGGCAGAAACATGCCAGCGGCACGCAGAGAACGCCCGCCGCACGCTGCATAGTTTTCTGTTTGGTAATTGCCCAGCGTAGGAATGCCATAGATACAATGAAAGCCGTGCAGACGATCGGACTGAGCCGCCAGTTTGCCGCAGAAAGTGCACCGTAGAGATAGCCCACGAGAATCAATCCGGTGACTGTCCAGTGTGCCCAGAGTAAAATACGCATCTGTCTGCCGGACTGTCCCCGATACTTGGCGTAACAGCAGGTCGCTGCAACAGGCAGCACTGCCAGAATCAGTGCGGTGATGATACGGATCAGGTTCATGATACTTTCTCCGGACATTAGTTTTTTGTCGGGAATGTCCTCCAGTCCCAGCAGTGTCATCCATGCCAAGGGCAGTTTTTGAAAGTGCTCTGTCCAAGTTTCCTGAGCAGTCCAGTTGGAATAATTATCTGCATATGCACCTGCAACGCCGTTTGCCCAGAGATTTCCTAATTTCATGCCGGCAATGATTGCGATTCCCAGAGAAAGCAACAGCAGCAGTACACGAGTATTCTTTTGGTGCAGCAGTGGTGTTTTTCGATCCAGCACCCGTTCCAGAAACAGACCAGCCAGAATAGGCAGTGCAAAGATCGTGATCGCCATGATCTGGTCGGTGCAGCAAAGTATGAAAAACAGAAACAGTGCGATAAAGGTCAGGATCGTATGCATGCGGACCTCTCGCGTCTGACGTATTGCCGACAGATTTTGCAGCCGGAACAGCAGTGCCAGTCCGAAGAACAGGAATAAGATTCCTAAACTATAATAAATGGTATGCCCCCAGAAGATTTCCCGCAGTTTTTTGCTGGCACTGAGAAGCATGAGGAATGCCGCCGCTGTGATGCAGTTCCATCGGGAATCCCAGTGCATTTGCCGAAGCATCCAACACAATGATGTTGTGAACAGAAAGAAAAAGACCAGCATTCCCATCATATTGGTTGTCATGGAAAAACCGAAAAGCGGCAGGAACAACAACATCAACAGGCTGCCGCCAAATGGCAGCAGACAAGCATAGGAAAAGTCTGGGTTGATCAGTTTTCCGCTGTCATAAGTCGCTTTTGCCCAGTAGAGCGTATCAGTGCAGTCTGCATGAAATTCGCCTTTTGACGGACAGAGAATATAGTATGCCACCACGCCTACCGCAGTCAGTAGCAGCACTGGCGGAAGTATGATGCAGAAGCTTTCCCAGAGCAGTTTCCCCAAAGGTTTCTGGGGCTTGTTCTCTGGCGTTTGTTCAGCAGTGACCACAGACGGTTTTGGCTCAGATAAGGAAGAACTGTTGGATTCTGTCGGCTCGTTCGGCGACAGGGTTGTATTTGATGCGGTATCCTGTTCTGCTGCGTTTTTTTGCAGATATTTTGATGTGGTCATAGATAACCCCTTCTTTTCAGACGGAAGCTGTTCCTGTAAGCACCTCTGCGGGATAGTTCAGCTGCTGCGGAGTCCAGTTTGTCAGAATGGGCTGATACTCCCGAGCCATTGCCTTGGCACCCTCCAGATCGTGAGCCAGATAGTTGCCGCATTCCTGCCGCTTGCCGCCGGGGATCTCGCCGGTGAAGTCCAGTACATACTGTAAAGTTTCCTGCACCAGCCGAATGGCATCGGCACCGGAAACGGTATTGCGGGTGAGGAAATAGAAGCCGGTGCGGCAGCCCATGGGTCCCACATAGACCACGCCGTCAGACAGCGGGGTGTTCCGGACATAGGTGGCGAACAGGTGCTCAAATGTGTGCAGGGCGTTGTCCTCCAGATAGTCGCCTGCCGGATTGTTGGGGAGCTTCATTCGCAGATCATAGGTGATGACATCGCCGTCCACGCGGGAAATGTACATACCGGGCTTCAAATAGTCGTGATTGATCGTAAAACTGGTGATTTGTTTCATTGTTTATGCCTCCAAAAAATTACGGCAACCCTGCACAAAGCCCGCCTGACGGCTTTGCACGCAATCTGACGATGCAGCTTACGCACAAGCTTTGTGCGGTGTTGCCTTGCGAAATTTTTTCGCATTGGTTTCATTATAGCAAACAATGCCGGGGATTGTCAAGTGAAAGCCACGAAAAAACACCCGCCGGCATGCCGACGGGTGCTGTCTTACAGTACCACTTTTACCTGATATTTTTCCAGCCAGTAGTTCATCTGGACGAAGTACGCCATAATTTGCGGACGTGTCATCAGCTGTCCGTACCACTGCACGGATTCCTCGCTTTCCAGCAGTCGTTCCAGCATTTCCTTCCGCACGATTTGCAGCACCGGCGAAAGCGGATCTGCCACCACATGCCGGAGCATTTCTGAAACCGCCTGCAAATAGCTGGGGTTGTGGGTCTTGGGATAGGGGCTCTTTTTCCGCCAGAGCACTTCCGGCGGCAGAACGTCCTGCATTGCCGTCCGCAGCAGTCCCTTTTCGTAGCCGTTCCAGTCCTTGTACTCCCACGGAACATTGTAGAGATACTCCGCAATGCGGTAATCGCAGAACGGCACACGGACTTCCAGAGCGTTGTACATGCTCATGCGGTCTTTCCGGTCTAACAGCGTCTGCATGAACCAATCCAGATTCAGCTTCATCATTTCCCGCATGCGGGATTCCAGCGGGGAATCGTCCGGCAGCTTTTCCACGGCAGCCACCGTGCGGGCATAGGCACTCTGCACGTATGCCTGTGCATCGATCTCCGCCGCAATTTCCGGCAGGAGAAACTGTGTCCGGTAGGCAGTACTCTGTGCCCACGGGAACCCATTGATGCGGCGAATGTCTGCGTCCCGATACCACGGGTATCCGCCGAACAATTCGTCGGCACATTCACCGGACAGAGCCACTGTGACTTCCTGCCGGATCTCCCGACAGAACAGCAGCAGGGAACTGTCCACGTCTACCATGCCGGGGAGGTCGCGGGCATCTACGGCGGCATAGAGTGCCTCCGCCAGAGCCGGTGTGTCCAGCACCGTCCAGTGATGCCGGCAGCCCAGATAGCGTTCCATAGCACGGATATAGGTGGGATCGCTGGTGGGCTGGAAGTGGCTTTTCTGAAAGTAGCGGTCGTTGTCCTGATAGTCCACGGAAAAGGTGTGGAGTTCCCTGCCCTGTTCCTGCATGACCTGATTTGCCAGCGAGGAGAGCAGGCTGGAATCCAGTCCGCCGGACAGGAATGTTCCAATGGGCACATCGGAGATCATCTGCCGCCGGACGGCATCCGTCACCAGTTCCCGCACATGGGCGGCGGTGTCGGCAAAGTTCTCCGTATGTTCTGCGGCGTGCAGTTCCCAGTAGGGGTGGAGATGCAGCTGCCCCTGCATGTAGTAGCCGCAGTGTGCCGGCTTCACCTCCCGTATGGTGCGGAACACGCCGCCGCCGGCAGTTCGCCCCGGCCCCATAAGCAGCAGTTCTGCAATGCCGGTCTTGTCGATCTCGTGGGGCACATCGGGGTGCTGGAGCAGTGCCTTGATCTCAGAGCCAAAGACAAAGCCGTTGGGGATCTCCGCGTAAAACAGCGGCTTTACGCCGATGCGGTCCCGTGCCAGAAACAGTCGGCGGGCACTGTGCTCCCAGACGGCAAAGGCAAAAATGCCGTTGCACTGTTCCACACAGCGGGGGCCCCAGTGCACATAGGATTGCAGAAGCACTTCCGTGTCGCAGTGTGTCTGAAATACTGTGCCCTCCTGTTCCAGCTGTGTCCGCAGTTCGGCGGTGTTGTACAACTCGCCGTTGTAGACAATGGTATAGGTTTCTCCGCCGGCAGCGACTTCCATAGGCTGCCTGCCCTTTTCCACGTCAATGACCGCCAGCCGCGTGTGTGCCATAGCACACTGGGGCGAGAGAAAAATGCCCTCTTGGTCGGGACCGCGGCGTTGCAGTGTTCGCTGCATTTTCCGCAGCAGCAATTCCTGCTGCCGCAGGTCTTGTTCCAGATGTACCATGCCGGTAATTCCGCACATAGAAAAAACCTCCGTTTCGATCACTTTCTGCGTACCTCTATACTCTATGCGGGAATGCGGAAAATCTTGCAAAAAAGACAACCCGCCTCCGGAAAAATCCGGAAACGGGTTGATTTTTTTGTTCAAGGCAACACTGCACGCAGATTGCGTGCAAAGTCGCCAGACGCTCTTTGTGCGGTATTGCCTTAAGCTATCGCCGTTTACTGCGGCAGGTTAGTGACAATATGGACTAAGAACTGCATCAGTACTACAGCATCATCGCTTGTAAGTTCGCCGTCCTGCCTGCAGTCGCTGTTCTGGCGGGCAGCACTGGACAGTGTGACTGCATTGGCGACTGCTTTGTTCAGCAGTACTGCATCAGTGATGTCCACTCTGCCGTCCAGATTGGTGTCACCGTACAGAACTGTGGAACTCGGTACTTCTGAAGTCTTTTTCGTGGTGGTTGCCTTGGTAGTTGCCTTTGTGGCTGCCGTTGTGACTGTGGTTGCCGGAGCCGCAGCGGTAGTTTCTGCGGGTGCTTCGGTAGTCATTACCGGAACCGCGGTAGTGGTTTCTGTGGGTGCTTCGGTAGTCAGCACCGGAGCAGCGGTAGTGGTTTCCGTGGGTGCTTCGGTAGTCAGCACCGGAGCCGCAGTGGTAGTTTCTGTGGGTGCTTCGGTAGTCACCAGCGGAGCAGCGGTAGTAGTTTCTGTGGGTGCTTCGGTAGTCACCACCGGCGGTTCCGTAGTGGTCACCGGTGTGGGAATGGCTCCGATAGCGGTAATATTCCACATCTGATCCATGCCGCCGTTTTTGGTCCACTGGAGCACGTTTGCCCCCTGTTCCTTGGAGGCGGCAGCAACGCCTAAGGCTCCCTTATCCTTGGAAGCACGTGTCACAATATAATAGGTGCCGTCGGGATTGGGGATAAACTTGAACAGCTGTGCGGAAGTTTTGGTGTTGGTGAAGATCTGAATGTTGGTGCCGTCGTCGCCCTTGCCCTCGGCAACGTCCAGATAATAGGTCTTTCCGTCGCCTAGTCGGGACAGGATATAATAGTAGCCATTACCAAATTCTTTCAGTGTCCAGTTCTGGCAGTCGTTGCCGTTGGCACCCCACTGCTGCACATTGGCACCGGCTTCTGCACTGGCATCTTTGACTTCCAGATACAGTGCACTGTTGGCGTTCTGGAACTGGTATACCTGACTGGTGTCCAGCTTCACACCGGCAGCGGCGGTTTCTTCCAGAATCCAGTGCTGGCAGGCGTTGCCGTTGCTCTCGTACTGCTGGACATTTGCTCCGCTGGATTTGCTGGCATTTTCTACCTCTACGCAGCTTTTCAGATTAGAGGCCTTGGTGTAAATGGTGTAGGAGCCGTCCTCGTTCAGAGCGAACAGGAATTGCTGTGCCTGTTCGCGGCTGCTCTTGGTCCAAAGGGCAGCGTTGGTGCCATTGTCTGCCTTGCCGCCGGAGATGTCCATGAGGTAGGTGATCTGATCGCCTACCTGACTGTACAGATAATAGTAACCGTCACCGGCGGAAATCGCCCGCCATGTGTTGTGGGCGGCGGCACTGTCCGCACCCCACTGCTGGAGATTGGCACCGGCTTCTGCACTGCCGTTGGCAACTTCCAGATACAATCCGCTGTTTACATTTTTCAGCATGAATACAGAGCCTTCCGGCAGAACTGCCGCAGTGGGCGTTACCGGTTCAGGGTTTGGCGTAGGTGTGGGCGTTGGAGTAGTCTGTCCCAGCACAGTGACGCTGGGACGTGCCGGCAGGGACTGGTCGGAGCCGAGGTAGAAGCTGGCATGGGGCGGCTGGTTATAGGCAGTTTGCTGTGCCGAAACCTGTACCCGATACTGGGGATCATGCATCAGAGTTGTGATGCGGTAGTCCGTGTCGTAGGGCGTACAGTAAATGCGAATGGATTTGCTGTCTGCTCCGCGGACGATCAGTTCTTCCCGCCAGTCGCCGAAGATGTCGGCGGACAGGCAGGGCGTACCCTTGGTGGTGTTGCAGGTGTAATAGCCGTCTGTGGTGAGCAGGGTGGTCAGCTTGCCGTTTGCTCCCATTTTGGAAATGGTGGCAGGGGAGTCGGTGTAGCCGTCCAGAATCTCCCGTTCCAGATCGCCGTCCCAGTAGGACAAAAAGTTGACTGCCGGTCTGCGGCAGCTGAGGGTGTTGCCGCTGCCGTCAAAGACATCGTTCCCCAGTCCCCAGAACTCTGCTCCCTTGTTGCCTGTCCAGACATTGTCTGCACAGCAGCGTCCGGTGTCGCCGGAACCGTCCTTGTGGAAGAGGATCTTGCCGTTGGAAGCGTCTACCAGCGAAACGCCGTAGGGTTTGTCTTCGTGGCAGATCCACAGTTCCAGCCCCTTGCGGTCGGGGAGAAGATCGCCCAGATGCATGGCATCGCCGTGTCCCTTGTTCAGACACCACAGCACCTTGCCGTTGTCGTCGATACAGGTGGAGCCGGTGATGATCTCCTGCTTGCCGTCGCCGTCCACATCGGCAGCCATGCTGTTGTGATTGCCGTCGCCGTAGCCGGCAACGCTCTTGTCGTTTCCGGTGTCAAACGCCCAGCGTTTCACCAGTTTTTTGTTGACCACGTCATACGCCGTGGCTGTCATGCGGGTGTAATAGCCTCGTCCGGTGACAACACTGGGCTTGCTGCCGTCCAGATATGCCACAGTGCCCCAGAAGCGGTCGACACGGTTGCCGTAGCTGTCGCCCCACTTGGAAACTGTGCCGCGGGACGGTTCATAGTTCACGGTGTCCAGTGCTGCACCGGTGCTGCCGTCGAACAGGGTGTAGTACTCCGGACCGGAGAGCACATAGCCGTTGGAGTTGCGGTAATCCTTGGAGGCGTCGCCGATGACCTTGCCCTTGCCGTCCACAGTGCCGTCAGCAGTTTTGCAGGTCATTTCTGCCTTGCCGTCACAGTCGAAGTCTGCCACGAAAAACTGCGTGTAGTGAGCACCGGCACGAATGTTCTTGCCTAAGTCGATCCGCCACAGCCGTGTACCGTCCAGCCGGTAGCAGTCAATAAAGACGTTTCCCGTCTTGCCTTTCTGGGAATTGTCCTTGGAGTTGGACGGATCCCATTTCATGAAAATCTCGTACATGCCGTCCCCGTCCACATCGCCGACGGAACAGTCATTGGGGGAGTAGGTGCAGCCGCTGCCGGTGGGCGGATCCAGATTGATCTGAAAGTAATTCTGATTGGAGATCGTGGTACAGTTGGAAGTGGAAACCACTTTGCCGTTTTCCACAGTGTCCACCCGATACTGGTCGGTGCTCTTGCCGCTGCCGTCCAGATAACAGGTGGATTCTCCGGCGTTGCTGGTGTAGATCAGCGTGTTGTTCCGGTACAGCTGGAACACGGCACTGTCCGAATCGTTGGCGAGAAACCGCCAGCTGACCAGCATGCCGGAACCGGTGTTGATGGCGGAAATGCCGCGGTCCAGATATTCCATCTGGCAGTTGCCGGCGGCAGATGCAGTCACGGCTGCCTGCGGGAGTGTGCCGCCCAGCATGGACAGCCCCGCTGCGGCAGCTGCGAGCCATGCTGTGAGTTTGTGTTTCTTCATAAACATTCACCTCGTGTGATATTTGCCTGCCGACTGTTCGGCAGGTCTTTTTATACATTCTCTGCTGTAAAGGATTTACAGCATACCTTTATTATAGCTGTTCGAAATAACGATGTCAATGCACAAATGTTACAATTTTATGTACAAAGAATACAACAGATTCCATGGAAAACAGAACAAGGACCATGCTGTAAAAAATACAGCCCAGTCCTTGTTCTGTGGGATTATATGTAGGGCATGTTTCTGCAAGGATGCCTGAAGACAAGCACACACATTTTGCAGAATCCATGCTTTGTGAACAGCACTGCCGGAAAGAGGTAGGCAGCACTGCCGTTCAGGGGAGAGGATTGTCATTCTTCAAAGGTCTTGCCCCACTGGATATAGTCGATAAATCCGGCATTGCCGGCAGCCTTGGGGCGGAGGACAGCACCGCGGCTCTTAGAACGCTGCTGTACCTTGTCTGCAACAGAAGCTGCTACCAGCTCCATTGCCGGATCGTCCGCGTCCAATTCCACGCAGAGTTCTGCCTTGCGGTCCAGTCCGCGGTTCCGGAAATAGACGAACAGGTTCGCTGTCACCATTGCCAGATTCAGCAGGTATACGACTAACACATAGGCGTTGTGTACGTTGACACCGATGATGAACTTGGCACAGATGCCTGCCACATAGCCGACGATCAGCAGGAGAATAAAGGGCAGGCTCATGCCTTTGGCACTGCGGCACTTGTAATTTTTCACCAGATTGATCGGCCATGAACAGCCGAAGCAGATCAGCATTGCCGTTTCCAGAATTCCACCCATGATGTTGTCCTCCATTTTTCTTGGGCAATACCGCACAAAGATTGTGCGACAGATGCGTCGTCAAATTTTTCGTCAG
>OLSF01002186.1_pt1 | contig 15919 bp, 16 predicted proteins | sample 1672301 | NCBI WGS metagenome assembly OLSF01 (sample SAMEA3136669, study PRJEB25190) | human gut metagenome | biome: human gut; feature: human-associated habitat; material: faeces | place: Austria | collected 2013
ACTCTCAGCGTTGAATGCCCCAATGGGGTACTCACTAATATATCCAGACACCGTGAAGGATCGTCCGCAGCTATGGCACTGACACTCCACATTCTCAAATTCATAAATTACCTCATCACCCATCTGCCGTTCGGAAGTAGAAACAGTTCCTTCATCTTCCAGGTCAATGCGATTTTTCGCTTTGCAATAGGGACATTCAACAGCGCGCTGTAGACTAATGCGGTCATCTTCCCATGATGTGTCATCCCCAATTTCTTCTGCTGCCTGCTGGAGTTTTACCTTTTCACAGTACTCCTGCAGAGCTTTTCTAAAGATTTCAGACTTGGGAACGCCAGTCGCATTGCTGGCAAAAGCCAGCATTTCATCCTCTTTATCATTGAGGCGGACACGGTATTGCTTTTCGCGGCTATCTTCCTTTTTAGGCCTACCAAGCATTTTATCATCTCCTTTGATTTAATGGATATCCAGAAAGGCTGTAATCAAAGAATACACCTTTCTCCTCGCTCTGTCAAGTATTTGGATATCCAAAAATAAAAAGAAAGTGAGGTCAAGCCTATAGGCATCTTTTCCGGCTTGTTCAAATCCCGCGACAAGCCCCAGAACCGGACATCCGGTAGCGGGTACAGCTTCTTCTTCGGCGGCTCCACCGCCGGCAAGAACGTCAATGAGCGTTCCGCCATGCAGATGACCGCCGTGTATTCCTGCGTCCGCATCCTGTCGGAAGCTGTCGCAGGACTGCCGCTGCACCTTTATAAATACACGGACAGCGGTGGCAAAGCAATGGCGCTCGACCATTCGCTCTACCGCTTGCTCCACGATGAGCCAAACCCGGAGATGAGTTCCTTCGTGTTCCGAGAAACCCTCATGACGCACCTGCTCCTGTGGGGCAATGCCTATGCACAAATCATCCGCAACGGCAAAAATGAGATCGTAGCTCTGTATCCCTTGATGCCGAACAAGATGTCCGTGGACAGAGACGAAAACGGCCGTCTGTACTACACCTATTATCGTGGCTCGGACGAAGCTATCAAGAACAAGGAGTTCGCCGTAATGCTTCAGCCTTCGGATGTGCTGCATATCCCCGGACTCGGCTTCGATGGCTTGGTTGGCTACAGCCCCATCGCTATGGCAAAGAACGCTATCGGCATGGCTATTGCCTGTGAGGAGTATGGTGCAAAGTTCTTCGCTAATGGTGCTGCACCGGGCGGTGTGTTGGAACACCCCGGTACGATCAAAGACCCGCAGCGTGTGCGGGAAAGCTGGCAGTCCACCTTCGGCGGCAGCGGCAACGCCAATAAGATCGCCGTACTGGAAGAAGGCATGAAATACACGCCCATCGGCATCTCGCCGGAGCAGGCACAGTTCCTGGAAACACGCAAATTCCAAATCAATGAAATTGCTCGAATTTTCCGAGTCCCTCCCCACATGGTCGGCGATCTGGAAAAGTCGAGCTTTTCTAATATTGAGCAGCAGTCCCTTGAGTTTGTAAAATACACCCTCGACCCCTGGGTCATCCGTTGGGAGCAGTCCATTCAACGCTCCCTGCTGAACTCCGAGGAAAAGAGGAAGTACTTTGCAAAATTCAATGTGGAAGGTCTGCTTCGCGGCGACTATCAGAGCCGCATGAACGGGTACGCCATCGGGCGGCAGAACGGCTGGATGTCCGCCAACGACATCCGAGAGTTGGAAAACCTCGACCGTATCCCGGCAGAGGATGGCGGCGATTTGTACCTCATTAACGGCAATATGCTCCCACTGAAAAATGCCGGGGCTTTTGCAAATACACCTACCGATGACGGAAAGGAGGAAAAATCCGATGAAGAAATTCTGGAATTGGAAGACCCGAACGGTGACCAATCAGGAGACACAGGAGCAGGTTCAGGAGAGGACGCTGTTTCTGAACGGGACCATCGCCGAGGAAAGCTGGTTTGACGATGACGTCACGCCGCAGCTTTTCAAGGACGAATTGATGGCGGGCTCCGGTGACATCACTGTCTGGATCAACAGCCCCGGCGGTGACTGCGTGGCGGCGGCTCAAATCTACAATATGCTCATGGACTACAAGGGTGATGTGACGGTCAAGATCGACGGCATTGCGGCATCCGCAGCGTCCGTCATCGCTATGGCAGGCACGAAAGTGCTGGTGTCTCCGGTGTCCATGCTCATGATCCACAACCCCATGACGGCGGCATTCGGCAATTCGGAGGAAATGCAGAAAGCCATCGAAATGCTCTCAAGCGTTAAGGATTCCATCATCAACGCCTATGAGATCAAGACGGGGCTTTCCCGTGCCAAGCTCTCGCACCTCATGGATGCCGAAACTTGGATGGACGCAAACAAGGCTGTGGAACTCGGCTTTGCGGACGGGATCATGAGCCGCGCCGATGAGACTGAGGACATAGCCGCACCCACCGTTTCCATGCTGTATTCCAAGGCAAACGTGGTGAACTCCCTCATGGAGAAGATCGCCGCAAAGTGCGCCATTGAACCCAAACCCAACCGTACACAAAAAGCCGATGACCTTATGGATCGGCTCAATCTCATTAAAAACTGGAGGTAATTCAATATGACTATCAACGAACTGCGTGAAAAGCGCAACCAGGCTTGGAACGCTGCAAAGGCATTTGTGGAGACCAAGCGCGACAAGGACGGCCTTCTTTCCGAAGAGGATGCCAAGACCTATGCTCAGATGGAAAAGAAGGTGCAGGACTACGGTGCCGAGATTGAGCGCATGGAAGCCATGTCCGCAATGGAAGCGCAGCTGAACAGACCCACTTCCTCTCCCATCACCGAGAAGCCCATGAACGGCAAGTCCACCGCTGACGAGAAGCCCAAGACCGGTCGTGCTTCCGACGCCTACCGCACCGGAATGCTTACCGCCCTTCGCAGCAACTTCCACCAGGTGAGCGATGTCCTTCGAGAGGGTGTTGACGCTGACGGCGGCTACCTCGTACCCGAGGAGTATGATTCCCGCCTTATTCAGACGCTTTCCGAGGAAAACATCATGCGAAAGCTCGGTCACACCATCACCACATCCGGTGAGCATAAAATCAACATTGCAGCGACTGCGCCTGCCGCTGCGTGGATTGAGGAAGGCGGCGCACTCTCTTTCGGTGACGCAACCTTTGCACAGATCCTTCTGGACGCGCACAAGCTCCATGTCGCTATCAAGGTGACCGAGGAACTGCTCTACGACAATGCGTTCAAGCTGGAGGATTACATTCTCACCGAGTTTGGCAAGGCACTCGCCAATGCCGAGGAGGACGCATTCCTCAACGGCACCGGTGTCGGTCAGCCGCTTGGCCTGTTTGCGGAAACCGGCGGTGGTCATGTGGCAGAAACGCTTACTGCCGCACTCAAGAGCGATGACCTCATCACCCTCATCCATGCGCTGAAGCGTCCCTACCGCAAGTCTGCCTCTTTCATCATGAACGACAAGACTATCGCGCAGATCCGCAAGCTGAAGGATAACAACGGTGCGTATATCTGGCAGCCTTCCTATCAGGCAGGCGAACCGGACCGCATTCTCGGCTACACGGTTCATACCTCTGCGTATGCTCCGGAGAATGCTATCGCTTTCGGCGATTACAACTACTACAACATCGGCGACCGCGGCACCCGTTCCTTCAAGCAGCTCAACGAGCTGTTCGCGGGCAACGGTATGATCGGTTTCGTGGCTAAAGAGCGTGTGGACGGCAAACTTATTCTCCCCGAAGCCGTTCAGATCCTGAAGCTGAAAACCGAATAAGGAAGGAGGCGGCGGTGATGGACGAGATTCTTTCCAAAGTGAAAGCCAACCTCATACTGGAACACACGGCGGATGATGCCTTACTGAAAAGCTACATCACCGCCGCTGTTTCTTACGCCGAAAGCTACCAGCACATCCCGGAGGGCTATTACACGGAGAACCCCATGCCGCCTACCACGGAGCAAGCCGTTATCATGCTGTCGTCCCATTTCTATGAAAGCCGGGACGGCAGCACTGGTGGCTTCTTTGCGGATAACACCGGAGCGGCGCAGCAGGTGTGGAACACCGTCAATCTGCTGCTCCGCTTGGATAGGCGGTGGCAGGTATGAGTTTTGGAAAAATGAACGGCTTTGCCGACATCGTAGAAACCCGTCAAGTCAAGGACAGCGAGGGCTTCACCCATTCCGAGGATGAAGTCCTCGCTTCCGTCCGTGTGTACCGGGAAGGCCGGCACGGCAGTCAGCGTTGGGCAAACCTCGCCGCATTCAGCGAAGCGACCGACCTGTTCCGCTTTCGGTGTATTCCTGGGCTGACGGTCACTACCGACCAGTTTCTCATCTGCGATGACTGTCGCTACGACATTGTGTCCGTGGAGGATGTAAAGGGGCGTGGGATGTACATTGAGTTGCTGGCAAAGAAGGAGGTGCCGACCGTTGGCTAAGTGCGACATGAAAATGCCGGAGGATTTTCTTCTGAAGATTTCCAAGCTCGGCAGCAACTTTGACAGTGTGGCGGATACCGTCCTGCAGGCCGGTGGCGAGGTCGTGCTGAAGAAGGTCAAGAGCAATCTTTCCTCCGTCATCGGCAGAGGGACAAAGTTCAAATCCCGCACCACGGGCGAACTTGAAGGCGCACTCGGCCTTTCTCCCTCCAAGCTGAACCGGGACGGAAACCACGACATCAAGGTCGGTTTCGCCGAACCTCGCTCGGACGGCGGCAGCAATGCCAAGCTGGCCAACATTCTCGAATACGGCAAGTACGGTCAGCCTGCAAAGCCGTTTCTGAAGCCTGCGAAAACGGCATCCCGGCAGGAGTGCATCGATGCCATGACCAAGGCACTGAATGAGGAGGTGGAAAAGCTGTGAGCCTGCTATCCGATTTACAAACCATTGCCGAAAGCTGCGACGTGTCTGTGGAAACGGGTGTGTTCTCCGGCAAAGCCCCGGACACCTATCTGGTGATTACGCCGCTGTCGGACAGCTTTGAGCTTCACGCCGACAACGCTCCCGGCTGCGAAACGCAGGAGGCACGGCTGTCCCTCTTCACAAAGGGCAGCTACACCAAACTGAAAAATGCACTTGTCCGTGCCTTGCTGGGTGCGGATTTTTATATTACCGACCGCCGGTACATCGGCTTTGAAACCGAGACCGGCTACCATCACTACGCCATTGATGTGGCGCAAATCTACGAACTGGAGGAATGAATCATGGCAACGATCGGTCTTGACAGACTGTATTACGCAAAAATCACCGAGAACGATGCCGGTGAGGAAACATACGGTACGCCGTCTCAGCTTGCGAAAGCCATCTCCGCTGACCTTTCGGTGGAACTGGCAGAAGCGACGCTCTATGCCGATGACGGCGCTTCGGAGATCGTGAAGGAATTCAAGTCCGGCACACTCTCCCTTGGCATTGATGATATCGGCTCTGCGGCGGCATCCGACCTCACGGGTGCAACCATCGACAAAAACAAGGTGCTGATTTCCGCATCCGAGGACGGCGGTGATCCCGTGGCGGTAGGCTTTCGTGCTAAGAAGTCCAACGGCAAGTACAAGTATTACTGGCTGTACCGCGTGAAATTCGGTATTCCGGCGACGAACCTTGCCACCAAGGGCGACAGCATTACCTTCTCCACGCCGACCATTGAAGGCACCATTCTGCGCCGCAACAAGGCAGACGCAGGCGGCAAGCACCCGTGGAAAGCGGAGGCACTGGAGGGCGATGTGACCGCTACGACTATCACGAACTGGTATAAGGAAGTCTATGAGCCGACCTATACCACGACACCCGAAAAACAAGGTTAACGGAGGTAACGCACAATGGATAACGAAAGAACCGCAGTTATCAACATCGGTGACGAGGAGTACACGCTGCTCCTCACAACCAAAGCCACCAAGGAGATCGCCGGTCGCTATGGCGGGCTGGAAAACCTCGGCGAGAAGCTGATGAAGTCCGAGAACTTTGAAATGGCCATCGGAGAGATCGTGTGGCTCATCACGCTTCTGGCAAATCAGAGCATCCTCATTCACAACCTCAAGGACAAGGAGCACCCCAAGGAGCCGCTCACCGAGGATGTGGTGGAGCTTCTGACCACGCCCCTCGACCTTGCCGGATACAAAACCGCTATTACGGAAGCTCTCTACAAGGGCACCAAGCGGAATGTGGAAAGCGAGAAAGACTCAAAAAACGCACCAGTCGGGTAACGGTCTCCGATGCGGAGCTGTTTACCCGGCTTCTTTATTACGGTCTTGCCCACCTGCATCTCAGCCAGGATGAGGTGTGGCTGATGCCGTTTGGACTTCTGCTGGATCTGTGGGAGTGCCACAAACAGTATAACGGGCAGGCCACCCCGGCACGGGCGCATTACATTGACGATATTATCCCGGATGGCATTTAAGGAGGTGACGGTACATGGCAGATAGTTTCGGACTGAAGATCGGTCTTGAGGGTGAAAAAGAGTTCAAAAAAGCACTGGCGGATATCAACCAGTCCTTCAAGGTGCTCGGCTCCGAAATGAAGCTCGCCACCTCTCAGTTCGATAAAAACGATAAATCCGTGGAGGCACTCGCCGCACGGAACAAGGTGCTGCGAAAAGAGATCGATGAGCAGACAACAAAAATCGACACCCTTCGCAAGGCTCTGCAGAATGCCGCCACCTCTTTCGGAGAGAACGACCGCCGCACCCAGAACTGGCAGATCCAACTCAACAATGCCGAAGCCGCCCTCAACGATATGAACCGTGAGCTGGACGAGAACGAGAAAGCCATCAAGGAGGGCGGCAAGGCTGCGGAGGAATCCGGCAGTAAGTTTGAAGGCTTCGGCAAGGTTCTCAAAACCGTAGGTGTGGCGCTCGGTGCTGTGGCCGTCGCCGCAGGTGCCGCCGCTGTAAAGCTCGGAAAAGAGGTCATCGCTGCCTATGCGGACTATGAACAGTTGGTCGGCGGCGTTGATACCCTGTTCAAAGACTCCTCGCAGGAGATTCAGCGGTATGCCGCCAACGCATACAAAACGGCCGGTCTTTCCGCCAACGACTACATGGAGACGGTCACGGGCTTCTCCGCAAGCCTGATCCAGTCTCTCGGCGGTGATACCGAGAAAGCCGCAAAGTATGCGGATATGGCAATCACGGATATGTCCGATAACGCCAACAAGATGGGAACGGATATGTCCTCCATTCAGAATGCCTACCAGGGTTTCGCCAAGCAGAACTATACGATGCTCGATAACCTCAAGCTGGGCTACGGCGGCACAAAGCAGGAAATGGAGCGACTGCTCGCCGATGCGGAGAAGATATCCGGCGTCAAGTACGACATCTCCTCCTACGCAGATGTGGTGGAAGCCATCCATGTCATGCAGGAGAGCATGGATATTGCGGGTACGACTGCCAAGGAAGCCGAAGCCACCATTTCCGGTTCTGTCAATGCACTGAAATCCGCCGTGTCGAACCTCATTGTAGGCTTTGGTGATGCGGACGCTGACATGGAGTTGCTGTGCAACAACATGGTTGACGCCTTCAAGACCGTGGTGGCAAACATCACCCCGGTCATTGAGAACATCGTGGCGGCTCTGCCCACGGCACTGGACGCTCTGCTGACGGCTGTGGGTGAACTGCTACCCACACTGCTGGAAGCGGTCACCGAGCTGTTCTCGCAGGTGCTGGAAACGCTCCTGTCCCTGCTTCCGCAGCTTATTCCGGCGGCGGTGTCCGCGCTCATGACCATCGTGAACACGCTGATCGAGAATCTGCCCCTGCTTATTGAGGCTGCGGTTCAGTTGGTGTCTACACTTGTGACCGGCATTGCGGATGCACTGCCTACGCTCATCCCGGCAGCGGTGCAGGCTATCGTCACCATCGTACAAGGTCTGGTGGACAGTCTGCCGATGCTCCTGGATGCTGCGCTGCAGCTTATCACGGGACTGGCACAAGGACTTCTGGACGCACTGCCCGTGCTGATTGCCGCTCTGCCGGAGATCATCAACGGCATCATTACTTTCTTACTGGATTCGATTCCGCAGATTATCGAAACAGGCATTCAACTTCTGACCTCGCTTGTTGCCGCATTGCCGGATATCATTATGGCAATCGTGGAAGCAATCCCGAAAATCATTGATGGAATCATCACTGCCGTGCTGAATGCCATACCGCTCATTATTCAGGCAGGCATTGATTTGCTGATTTCCCTTATTCAAGCCTTGCCGCAGATCATCACGACCATCGTGCAGGCGATTCCGCAAATCATCTCCGGCATTGTCAATGCCCTCATCGGGAACATCGACAAGATCATCATGGCAGGTGTGCAGTTGTTCGTTGCGCTGATTGAAAATCTGCCTACCATCATCGTGGAGATCGTCAAGGCCGTGCCGCAGATCATTGCGGGTATCGTGAAAGCCTTCGGCTCTCTGATGTATAAAATCGTGGAAATCGGCGGCAACATCGTCAAGGGACTGTGGAGCGGCATCCAGCAGCTTGCCTCGTGGTTGTGGGATAAGGTGTCCGGGTGGATCTCCTCCATCTGGGACGGTATCTGCGATTTCTTTGGTATCCATTCGCCCTCGAAGGAAATGGCATGGGTCGGTGAAATGCTGGTCAAGGGTCTTGCAGGCTCCATTGACGACAACGGCGATGAAGCGGTCAAAGCCGCAGAAGGAATGGCCGAGGACATCAACGGCGTCATGGGTAACCTTGCCCACGATATGCAGACGGCTCTGCCCACCGACTTTGACGTGAACGGCTCGATTCGCTCCGCCGTGGACGGCGTGGTCGGCAAGGCGGCGTCCGCTTTCACCATCGCTCTGAACATCGCCACCTTCAACAATTACAGCAGCGAGGATATCCGTCAGCTCACCAATGAAGTCATGGAAACGGCGAACCAGTTCGTCCAGCGGAAAGGAGTGGTATTCGCATGACCTATTTTACCTACAACGGCCGCAGTTCCGCTGAGTTCGGTCTGCATATCGAGAAGAAGGACGTGTTCTCCGCACCGGAATACGATGCGGAGTTCATTTCCATTCCCGGCAGAAGCGGTGACATCATCAATCCGAACCGCCGCTTTGCCAACATCAAGGTGACCTACACAGTGTTCCTCGCTCGGAAGAATATAGCCGCACTTGCCGTTGTCCTGCGAGACATCAAGGGCTGGCTGTATTCCGAGCCGGACAGATACCACGAAATCACCGACTCTTACGATGCGGAGTATTTCCGCTACGGCGTCATCTCCGGCAGTCTGGACATTGAAGAGCAGCTAAACAAGGTCGGCAGCTTTACCGTGACCTTCAACTGCAAACCCTTCAAGTATAGCTTTGCGGGACAGCAGACAGTGACAGTAGACGCATCCGAACTGACGATTACAAATCCCACTGCTTTTGAGAGCCGACCGTATATTAAGCTCTATGGCAGCGGTACGGTGGTAATAATGATACAGCCCCAAGGTCGAGGTATGATGATTTCCAATCTGGATGAGTACATCGAGATCGACAGTGAGCTGATGAACTGCTTCAAAGGCACTGCCCTCAAAAACGACACAGTCAAAGGAGCGGAATTTCCAGCCCTCAAGCCGGGTGTTTGCACCATTAACTGCAATGGAGATGTGTCAAGGATTGAGGTCGTTCCAAGGTGGTGCTGTCTGTGATCCCTGTACTTTACGCCGCAAATACCACCGATTTCAGCTCATTCGGCCTTGGTGTGCTGACGGACACTGTTTTCTGCGAAGTCACCGAGGAAAGAAACGGCATATTCGAGTGCCTGCTCAAATACCCAGTGAGCGGTCAGCACTATGGGCTTATCACCAAGGAGTGCATCATCAAGGCAAAACCCAACGACACCGCCGCCGACCAGGCATTCCGCATTTACCGCATCACGAAACCCTTAAACGGCATCGTCACGATCTACGGTCAGCATATTTCGTATGACCTTGCCAATGTGCCGGTGCTGCCGTTTTCGACGGAGAGCTGCTCTCCGCAGCTTATCCTCTCGCAGCTCCTTGCCGGAGATACACGCTTCACGGGTTGGACGGATTACTCGGATGCAAAGGCATTCTCCATCGCCCAGCCGAAAAGTGTCCGCGCCTGCCTTGGCGGCACGGAAGGCTCCATGCTCTCCAAATGGTACGGTGAATTTGAATGGGACAACTTCACAGTGAAATTTCATTCCCACCGTGGGCAGAAGACCGGCGTGGTCATTGAGTACGGCAAGAACCTTACTGCTTTGGAACAGGACGAGGACAACAGCGGCGTGTATACCGCACTGCTCCCGTATGCCGTGTACACCCCGGAAGGCTCGGACACCGAAACGGTGGTCACGCTGCCGGAGGTCACACTCCCCATTGTGACCTCGGAGATCGTCCGGGTAAAAACGCTCATCATGGATTTCTCCGACCAATTTGACGGAGTTGTGACCGAGGAAGCCCTCAGAGCAAAAGCAAACAGCTACATCAAGGCAAACCCGCTGGGAGCGACCATTCCCACGGTGAAGGTGTCCTTTGAGCCGCTCTGGAAACAGCCGGAGTATTCGGCACTCTTGGAGCGGGTCAATCTCTGTGATACCGTCACCATCCGGCACTCGCTATTGGGTGTCAGTGTGTCGGCTATGGTCATCGAAACCGTATACGACACCCTTGCCGAGCGGTACAAGAGTATTTCCCTCGGTCAGAGCAAGTCCAGCATGATCACCACCATTTCCGAGGTGCAATCAACGGTCGATAAGGTGGAATCCACGGTGGGACGCTTTCCAAAGCTGCTCCAAACCGCCATCTCTAAGGCAACCGGTCTTATCACCGGCCAAAGCGGCGGCTATGTGGTCATCCACACCAGCGAGGAAAACGGACAGCCCTATGAGCTGCTCATTCTGGACGCTCCCTCCATTGACGAAGCCGTGAATGTCTGGCGGTGGAATGTGGGCGGCTTGGGATTTTCCCATAACGGCTACAACGGACCCTATGAAACCGCCATCACGGCAGACGGGCAGATCGTTGCGGACTTCATCACTTCCGGCTCTTTGGTGGCGAACATTATCAAGGCAGGTGTTATCCAGTCGCAGGACGGCTCGTCTTATTGGGATTTGGAGAGCGGCGAAGTCGTGCTTCGCGCCTACGCCACCAGCAAGGAGGTCACCGAGGTCAGCGACCGCATTACCACCATCGAGGAGCAGAAAATGCTCCGACTGGTCATCATCTCATCCAACGGGAACATCTTCAAGAACGGTAATGTGAAAACGCTGCTTTCTGCCAAGGTGTACTCCTGGGACGAGGACATCACCGACACGCTGGATGCCAACCAGTTTATCTGGACGAGGGTGTCAGAGGATACGGAGGCGGACAAGGTCTGGAATGAACAGCATTTCGGCGGCGCAAAGTCCGTGGTCATCACCGGTGCGGATGTCAAAGTCCGCGCCACTTTTTATTGTGACCTCATCGACACCACGACCAGGCAGAGCCTGTTATAACGGAGGAATTTACTATGGCAACCGCAGAGCCCACAACAGAAACCGGCACAGTGTCCGGTTCAGATACAACAACTTCAAAGGAGGCTTCCCACATGAGCAAAGCACAAGGCCAGTTTACCATCATCGACTACAATGACGCACTGACGCTGACGGGGTACATCGGCTCGAACCTCGCCAAGACTCAGATGTATAACCCCGACAACGGCAGTTATACCCCGGACTGGAAAACGAAGAACCTCGTTCTGACACCCAGTCTGTATGTCATCGGCACCACCGCCGACCAGATTGCCACAGCCAATGTCACCTCGGTCAAGTGGTATGTGGGCGACAGTAACACCGCCATTACCGCAGGTACGAACTACGCTCTCAGCGGTGCCAAGAGCCACATCCTCACGGTCAAGGCCAATGTCATGGCAGAGCTGCCCGGCATCGACTACCGCTGCGTCATCACCTACAAGGACGAAAGCACCGGTCTGTCGCTGACCCATCCGCTGACCATTTCCTTCTCCCGTGTGGTCAACGGCTCCGGCATCGTTGACCTGCTGGTCACCACGCCCAACGGAAATGTGTTCAAGAACGAGGAGGTCGCCAGTCTGACCGCCAAGGCCGAGCTGTGGCGCGGCTCTACGGTGGACACCACCAAGGTCAGCTACAAGTGGGCGGTCATGGACGCATCTGTCACTGCTACCTCTTCCACCGGCTATGATGCGGACTTCGGTATCGGCTGGCGCAAGCTCTCGGATACCGCCGACAAATACACCGGCACGGCCACCAATACCCTCACGGTCTACGCCGCAGCGGTGGACAGCTATGCCGTATTCAAGTGCTGTGCCCAGGATACGGATTCCGCATCCGCTTCTTATAACACGAAGTTTTTCGATGTGGCGACCTTCATCGACAACTCCGACCCGTTGCAGATCATCGTCACCTCCACGGGCGGCGATGTGTTCAAGAACGGTCAGGGCACGACCGTGCTGACCGCTGTCTGCTATCAGGCAGGCTCCGAGGTGGATGCGGCCGGGAACGGCAGTTACACCTGGACGAAGTACAACAAAGACGGTGTTGTCGATACCTCTTGGGGTACCAACGGCAGCAAGACCGGCAAGACCCTGTCGGTGTCCAGCGCCGATGTGGATACCAAGGCAACCTTTATGGTCGTTGTGGCGCTTTGAGGAGGTGGTGAGATGATCGCATCGGCACAGTTCACGATTATCAGTCTCTGCGATGTGGTCACCTCGGACACGCCTCCGGAGAACCCCTATGAGGGGCAGCTCTGGGTGGACACCTCCGTGACCCCGCCGGAAACGAAGATATGGGACGGGAACGAATGGGTGGTGCAGAACGACATTGAAACGATCCGCACCACCATTTCCATTCTGACCGAGAAGGACGCACAGTTCCAGCAGACCATCGACGGGCTGAACAGCTATGTGGCGACCCTCACCGAAACGGTGGAAACAGTGTCCAACGGCCAGGGCGTCCTGGAGGAACGGGTACTGAACTCCGAAAGCCGTGTTTCGGAGCTGGAACACACCGTTGACGGGCTGTCCCTGACCATGCAGGAGCAGTACATCGGCGGCATCAACTATGTGCAGAATTCTTCCGGGCTGAACGGTATCACGGATGATTGGATCTACTCCGGTACGTTGAAAACGGATGCCTCCACAGATACGCAGAACAACACCATTTCCGACTCCTGCTTTGTGCTGGGCGCATACTCCTCGTTGTCGCAGTACATCCGAGGGGTGGTTCCCGGCACTTATACGATCTCGGTTCGGGCAAAGAAAACCTCGACCATGTCCGGGTATTTCTATGTGACCTACAACGGGAACAAAACCAAGTACCTGTTCAATAAGTCCACGGCGTTTGACTGGACGGACTATTCCGTGACGCTCACGGATGTGACCGACCCTACGCTGCGCATTTACTGTTACTGTCGGGATGCATCCATCTACCTCGCCGACATCATGATTTCCGAAGGAGCGATTCCGCGAAAGTGGACACCCGCACCCAACGAGATCTACACCCAGGAGGTCAAGATCGACAAGCGGGGCATCGAGGTATCCAACAGCGCATCGTCTCAGCGGACGGTCATCACGAACACGGAGTTCGCCGGTTATTACAACGATGAGGTGATTTTCACCCTGAACAAGGACGAAACGCAGACTAAGAAAACCACGGTGGACGGCGAGCTGACCGTGGGCAAAACGAAGTTTGTCCCGATGCCAACGGCGTCCGATGGGCTGAATATCGTCATTCTGGATTAAGGAGGGAAAGCTATGGCAACTTGGAAAAGCGCGGCATACGATGGGCGCTATCTTCAACTGGACATTTCAGAAAGCGTGAATGTGGTCGGTAACAGCTCGACACTTTCCTGGACACTAACCTCTGCCGGTGGCGCTTCCACTTACTATACCATTGACACCACCACCGTTACCATCAACGGGACACAGGTCTACTACAAAGCAAGAACCGCATGGGATTCCAAGGTGTTCCCGGCGAAGAAGGGCTCGGTCAGCGGCACGATCACTGTTGCGCACGACAGCAACGGCAGTAAAACGATCACGGTCGGGTTCTCGACCCGTGTATATATCTACGGTCCCCAGGAGTACGGCGGCAGTATGACGCTGACCACCATCGACCGTTCCGCACCTACCGTGACCTTCAGTACATCGAATGTCACGGCAAACGGGTTCAAAATCTCCGCGACATCCTCGGCCACGGCGGACGTTTGGCAGTACAGCACAAACGGCGGTTCGAGCTGGACGCAGTTCTCAACGACGGCATCCACCAGTGCCAGTGTGACGATCACCTCGCTCTCACCGAATACAAGCTACACGGTGAGGGTCAGAGCAAGGCGGCAGTACAACCATGTCTACGGCACTTCCGGCAGTTCCACGGTCAAGACGCTGGGCGGTGCTGTGGTGAATAGTGTCAACACGGTGACGGCGGACAATGCCACGGTTTCCATTACCATCAATGTGACCGTGTACGAAGCCTCCTACTCCAATACGCTGGTGCTCAAAAACGGCGGCACGACCATCCTGACTATCTCCGGGCTTTCCTGGTCGAAGGGCACTGCGAACCGCACAGTCACGCTGACATCGGCGCAGAGGACGACACTGCTGAATGCAATGGCATCCATCAAGTCGTTCACCGGTACCTTTGCGGTTTCGTCTTACAGTGGATCTACGCAGATCGGCAGTACTTCAAGCAAAACCGCAACTGTACTGACCACGGCAACCAATTCTGCTCCGACCATAAGCGGATTCACTTATGCCGACAGCTACACGACCACAAAGAACCTCACGGGAAACGACCAGCTATTCGTTCAGAACTACTCGACCCTCAAGGTCACTCCCGGAACGGCGACTGCAAAAAACGGTGCCAGTATTTCCAACTACACAGCTTCCTGCAACGGTTTATCCGCATCCAATTCGACCGGTGCTGCAATTACGGTTGGAAAGATCGCCAAGTCCGGCAGTGTGACGGTCACGCTCTCGGTCACGGACTCCCGCGGCTACACCGCCGAAACTTCACAGACGGTGACGGTCATTCCGTACACCAAGCCGAAAATATCCTCGGTAACGCTCCGGCGCACCAACGATATCGAAGCGGAAATGCAGCTCAAATTCAGCGGTTCTATTTCCGCTGTGACCGTAGACGGGACGCAGAAAAACAGCGTGGTTTATGTGCGGTATCGTTACAAGAAAACCAGTGAGAGCAGCTACGGCAGCTACACCAGCATCTATTCCGGCACGACAAAAAGCGGAACCTCTTTCAGCTACTCCAATTTGGAACTGTGCAGTCTGGATGCCAACAGTTCCTACGACCTTCATCTACAGATCCAAGACAAGCTCTATTCTTTGAGCAGTCTGGATCTGTATTTTACTGTTCCGCAGGGCACGCCGCTCATTGCGCTGCGTAAAAAGAAGGTCGGCATCAACACGCCGGAGCCACAAGCCATGCTGGATGTTGCCGGGGATATGCGGGTGGATGGCTCACCCCTTGCGGATTTTGTCATTCAGCAAGGGACAAGCGGCATCTGGAATTACCGTAAATGGAAAAGCGGTACAGCGGAATGTTGGGGTCAGTATTCCTTTACGACCGCCATTTCGACGGCATGGGGCGTGCTCTATGAGAGCGGCGCAATTGCGCTCCCTAATTTTCCATTTACCTTCGCGGAAATTCCTCATGTCCATATCTCCACGGAGAACAGCAATTACGCCATGTTTGTGGAGCGAGGCAGTTCGAGTAGCTGGTCTACAACGACCAACCCCGGAAAGATATTTGCCGTAAGACCAAATACGGTACCATCGGCAACCTACAAAGTATCAATCTATGCTATCGGAAAAGTGTGACGCTCCGGCGTCACTTTTTTCATACCCATTTTTAATTTCAAAGGAGGACAAACAACATGAAAGAATTCTGGACGACCATTCAGGTGGTATTCGCCGGTATCGGCGGCTGGCTGGGATGGTTCTTGGGAGGATGTGACGGCTTGCTTTATGC
>OLSF01002193.1_pt1 | contig 15875 bp, 8 predicted proteins | sample 1672301 | NCBI WGS metagenome assembly OLSF01 (sample SAMEA3136669, study PRJEB25190) | human gut metagenome | biome: human gut; feature: human-associated habitat; material: faeces | place: Austria | collected 2013
GAACTCATCGTATTTCACTTTATAGTCGTAAATGCGTCCACAAGTTATTTCGATGGTACGCGTAGTGACATTGTTCAAGAAGGCTCGGTCGTGGCTGACAAGCACCACCGCATTGGCACGGGTGGAAAGGAAGTTCTCCAACCACTGGATACTCTCGATGTCAAGGTGGTTGGTAGGCTCGTCGAGCAGCAACACATCCGGACGACGAAGCAACAGCTTGGCAAGCTCTATACGCATACGCCAACCACCGGAAAACTCGCTTGTAGAGCGGTCAAAGTCCTCGCGGCTGAAGCCCAGCCCTTGGAGCGTGCGCTCTATTTCGGCACGGTAGTTGGTGCCGCCCATCATCAGAAAACGTTCGTTTTCGTGAGTGAAGCGGTCAATCAGTTTCTGGTAATCCTCGCTGTCGTAATCGGTACGTTCGGCAAGTTGCCGATTCATGCGTTCGATGCCCGCCTGCATCTCAAAAATATGCTCGAAGGCAAGTTCAGCCTCCTGCATTACGGTGCGCTTGTCACTGAGTATCATCACTTGGGGCAAATACCCGATAGTACATTCGCGGGGAACGGCAACAATGCCGGCAGTGGGCTGCTGAATGCCAGCCAATATCTTGAGCATGGTGGACTTACCGGCACCATTCTTGCCGACAAGAGCTATACGGTCTTTCTTATTGATAACATAAGAGACGTCTTCGAACAGAGGAGTGGCATTAAATTCTACCTTCAGTCCTTCTACAGATATCATAGTGTCAATGAATTTATCGTTCAAGACTGCAAAGGTAGCGATTTTCAACGTTATACAATATCATACGCTCACATAATTACATCAAATATCCAAGAAAGAGAACACTACTCCCGCATTTCCTGCGGAAGGACAATTGCAAAGCGGCTCCCCTTGCCAAGAGTTGAAGCCACTTCTATTTTTCCATGAAACCTTTCAACGATAGTCCTGCAAATGGCCAATCCCAATCCCGTGCCCTGCACAAAAGCATCTCCCTTATAGAAACGTTCAAAAATGTGCGCCAGAACTTCTTCCGACATGCCAGTTCCCGTATCTTCCACAAAGACTTCCAATGTAGCAAAGTCCTTCAGCCTATACCCTATGGTTATGCGTCCTTCAGCAGTGAACTTCACCGCATTATTGATAAGATTGTTGACAACTTGCCCCAAACGCGTAGGATCTGTATAGATAACTGCCGCCCGGTCCGGAAGGTCTAGCAGTAACTCCACTCCTTTCCGAAGATTCATCTTCTGCGCACTGTAAATGCTTTCCAATATGCCATTTAAAGAAACCTTCTCAAAATGGAACTCCATTGTGTTCGATTCTATCTTGGACAAATCCAGAATATCTGAAATCAACACCATTAACAACTGGCTGTTCTTTTCAATCAAAGACGTAAATTCCATAATCTCCTGCCGCGACAAGTCGGCATCCCCACAAGCCAGTAGTGTAGAGAAGCCCACAATGGCATTTAGTGGCGTACGTATCTCGTGGCTCATATTAGCAAGAAATACGCTCTTCAACTCATCGCTACGTTGCGCTTTCTGCAAAGCCTCGTTCAATTTATTCTCCGTATCCTTGTATTTCTGCGTACTCATGCAAATACCGATGATACGGAACGGCAAATCCGTCAATTGCCCCACATAGGTAGATTGCGCCTCAAACCACTCCCACTTGCCGTCTCCCCGCCGTAAACGGTATTCCACTGGGCATTCGTACAAATTACCATGCAACTGTAAAGCCAAAGCATCAAACACTCCCTTCCGGTCGTCCGGATGAATCAGAAATGCGAATTCCTCAGGCGTCAGCGTATAGTCACGCGTAGGAATCCCCAAATATTCAAAATAACGCGGTTCTATAATCATCAGATTATGTTCCATGTCGAAAGACCATTGAAATATCTGGGTACGACTCAGCGCAATATTCAGCAAATGCTTCTGTGTCCGTTCTTCCAACACATTCCTGAAATAGAGTACAATCCTCACCAATTGTCCATCTTCATGAATTCCCACCATAGCACCTTGTATCAGAAAACTTATACCACTCTTCAATTCACGTATAAAGCAATTGGTATCTAAGGGAATAATCCGCACATCCCTCTCCCGAAGTTGCAGCAAAAGGTCTTCTAACACATTCTTTTTATCACATACCACCTCCAATAAGTCAGTGATACGCCGCCCTATCACATACTCATTCAATTGGAGTTCATTCATCACCTGCTGATTCAGACGCCAGATACAATCTTCCAAATCAATCATAATAATGCTGACGGGCCATGAGTTGAACAACTGCTCGGAGATGGCATTTATTATACGTACTTCTTGAGGAACATTCGGATTCATCAGAATTGTTTTATCATACAAGGAGCAAAGTTCGGGCTAAAATGCTTATGCCACAAACAAACCCTTATAAATCAATATTCCGTTTTAGCATGTATATATTCTATTATTCACAACTTTACCTTATTTAACAGAGACAAATTGAGCGTAATATTGATTTTAACTGTTATCTCTGTCATTTATACATTATTATCCCCCATTTTTGTGTCTTAAAATCTCCAACATGAATATATCCGAATTCAATATAAATGCCGAGTTCATTGCCTGCAATCATATCACAACCAATGAACTGAATCCGCTAGTGGAAAAGCCATACCACACCAAGGCCAGTATCTTCGTTTTGTGTATCAAAGGAGTTCTGAAAACCATCATAAACCATACCCAATTCAAGGTTGAAGCTAACGTTCTCCTAGCTATTCCTCCTGAGACCTTCGTACAATTACTACACACGTCAGACGATACTGAAATATATGTCGTCATATTTTCCAAACAACTTATCCAAAGTGCAGGAGTCGGTAAGGTCATGATGGATAAGTTTCACATTATAGGTAAACACTATATTTTTCCTCTATCGAAAACGGACTTCCAGCTTTATGCCGAGTTCATGACCTATTTGTCACACCTCTACCAAAGAACAGAAAGCCCCTCAAGTCTAGTTTCATTGCAAACTCTACTGACCTATCTGTTACAAGGTATATCCGAACTCTGTCCGGAACGCCCTAGAATAAAAGAGACTCCGGGCAGCAGGCATTTCAACCAATACCGCATTTTTATCCGATTGGTACACACAGACTATGTCCGGGAGCATCAAGTGTCCTATTATGCATTGAAAATGAATATGAGACCGGCAGCTCTTTGCCGCCTTGTCAAAAAGGAATCAGGACATACAGCCATGGAAATCATCAACAATACTATCATCATGGATGCCAAAGCACAACTTTGTACCGCCAACACTCCGATAAAGGATATAGCCGTGAGTCTAGGTTTTAATAATGCGGCCTTCTTCAACAAATTCTTTAAACGTCATACGGGAATACCTCCTCAGAAGTTCCGCACATCCTCAAAACAATAAAATCCACTCAAAACACAAAATGCGGATATTCTGCCATGAGAATACCCGCATTCCTCAATAAGAGAAGTCTGCCATCAATCTACCTTCTTAGCAATAAAAAACACATAACCGTAGAATTCCTTATATTTGCCGTATAGTTCATCCTCAATCATTTGGAGTGAGCTGAACTCTTCGGCAATTTTATTACCGGCATATTTCTTACGGAAAATCTCCTGAGCCGCAACCTTTGAAGCAAAGTAATGCTCTGTCCAGCAATTCTCCGGCAAAATGAATGTAGCAACGGGAAGATAACCTGCCTTGTACAACTTGGTCACCTGATTGGGAAGTGTATCCATTTCAGAGTAAGCGTCCATCCAGAAGTCATTGATTTCCGCAGGACGTTCGTCCGTAAACCATGAACTCTCGGATACGGCAATATACCCTCCCGGTTTCAGATACTTACGCCACTCCTTCAAGCCACGTTCAAAGCCAATGTTATAGATAGCACCTTCACACCAAATCATATCCAGCTCCTCCTCACCGAAAGGGAGGGCATCCATTGAACCGACAATTCCTTTTACTCTGTCCTGCAAGCCCAACTGCCTTGCATTACGGTTGAAGATGTCAATAAAGCCGGGGAAAAGGTCAATTCCGGTAATCCGCCCCGGCACATGCCCGGCTACTACTATTGTCTGGCCACCCGTTCCACAACCTATATCGGCAATAAGGGATTTATCAGTAAGGCCGTCTACAAAGCTCAATGCCTTCAACGTCGCTTCGGGACTGCCAGGGCCTTGCCGTTCCATATTGGAGAAAAAGTCACAGATTAAACTAAGTTCGAAATCGTGGATGGTTTTATTTTCGTTACTCATTTTCTTACTATATTTTGCATATACGGAAAGTATCACAATACCTTCAGCATAATACGCGGATTAAACTTTAATTATAACAATAGAGAAACACTCTCGAAAGAAGTTATCCGAGAGTAAACGAAAGGGACAATCTGTGCAAGGAACACAGATTGTTTACAAAACCAAATCCGATTTAAATGTCTTTGTCATACTGCAAAGATACGCAATATTTTATTTAATCAAAGATTTTACGGTTAATAAAGATTTTCCTTTGCACCGGGTGCATGCTGAAGAACGGCACCTACCACCTGGCAAGTTTCCAGTTCCTTACAGTCGCCACAAGTATTGAAACCTTTTTCGTACACACATTTGCGGATAGCACAATAATCGCTGCAATAGGCAAACTTCACCCCGTCTGCACGGCACCCCATACAATGGATGGTTTCCGGCGTAATTTCCGGCGTATTGTTCAGCACACTCCACTCTTTGGCAGTTTTCTCTCTCAGCTCATCGTCATTATTGACAGTGGCTATACGGGCGGCGCAATTTTCGCAATCCAACCCGCAACATGCAATTAATTGTTTCATCACTTGGTTATAACGATTTATGTTTGAGGATATAATGCCCTTTTTCCCGCACATCGATTCAGTAAGCCCAAAACTCACCCCATACCTTGGAACAGACACTCATTTACCGACAGTCCTCAGCGTTTTCTTAACGATATACTTGGTCTCTTTCGTTTCACTTTCCCAACGCCTGCAAAGCTTCCTTACAAATCCGGATTGCGTCTTACTTGCATCATTTAACCAATTCCCTACGCTGTTCCGGGCATACTTGGAGTAATCTGATTTCAAAGGTTCCAATATCGGTAAGCCCAATGCAGGGTTCTGTTCCAACATTTCAGTATGCTTGCACCAGACACCTCGTGAACAGAAAACAGAAGAACAAATATAGCTCTGGCAAACGCCTTCCCCATATTTGTCCTTTTGTTCTTTTACCCAATAAATTAATGCGAATCAAGTTATCCTTCCGTCTTACTTTAGAACAGCTTCGCAGGATACTCACCCGCATCCACCAAAGCCTGAATCTTGTCGACTACACTCTGACGGTCTTCGGGATAAGTCACACCGAACCACTTGCTGGTTGTGTCGAGCACTTCGCAGGTAGCAGTGCCATCGTTAATCAGCTTATCCACCATCAGCGGGATGAAGAATTCGCTCTTCAGGTTCTCCATGTTCTTCGGGTCGCTCAAGAAACTCTTGAAAAACTCTGCACTGTAAGCAAAGTAATCGGGAGTGAAACCCCAGAAGTTCATGCTGACCGGAGTCGTCTCGGGAGTGGCAGTCCATTCACCGTTATCATCGATGTACTTCACCTCGCCGTCCATACGCTGAATCTTGGTACGCTCTACTACAGAAGTCAACAAGTTGTTTGCATCCGTTCCGCACAAACCACGGGATACGGTACCGCTTTCGCTCAACGTGTTGCCGATGCGGAAGCCTACCATGGAATATACGTTTTTGGAGCCTTCGGGAAGGGCTGCAAGAAATTTACCCATTACCTGGAAGGAATCACGACCGTAGAAATCGTCGCAGTTGATAACAGCAAACGGTTCCTTTATTACATCGGCACCCATCATTACAGCATGGTTGGTTCCCCAAGGTTTGGTACGGCCTTCGGGGCAAGTGAAGCCTTCGGGAAGGTCATCAATGGACTGGAATACCAGTTCGCAGGGGATATGGCCTTCGTATTTGGAAATAATCTTGTCGCGGAAATCCTGCTCAAAATCTTTACGGATAACAAACACAAGCTTGCCAAAGCCTGCATTGATGGCATCGTAAATAGAATAATCCATGATAGTTTCGCCATTCGGGCCCAGTCCGTCCAATTGTTTCAAGCCACCATAACGGCTGCCCATGCCGGCTGCCAATAAGAATAAAGTTGGTTTCATATTTAGTTATTATTTAAAAAGGTTAGTATATCACAGTTGATAACGGCTGCAAATGTACAAAAATTTATGGCTGACAGAAGGGAGTTTTAGTTCATTCTTTACCACTATCCGTTCAAAAAGGTACATTTAGAACGGATAACCGATGGCAAAATGCAACGCCATGCTGTCCTTGAACTTGGGAATATTATAATACCCCGACTTCCCGGTATCATACGGATCATGCAGCCCGATACCCAAGTCCAGACGAAAAACAAGAAAGTCCAAATCGTAACGCAAGCCAAATCCCGTGCCCAAAGCAATCTGTTTCGGGAAATTCTTCAACGTAAATTCACCATCCGGGCGGTTTTCATCTTTACGCATCAGCCATACATTGCCGGCATCCAAGAATACCGCTCCATGCAAGTCGGCAATCATACGGAAGCGATACTCGATATTGGCTTCTATGCGAATATCACCCACGTGGTTGATATAGGTATATTTCCTATCCGTCTCGGGAGGATAGCCGCCCGGACCTATACTGCGTGCAGAAAAGGCGCGCACACTGTTGGCACCACCGATATAGAACTGTTCCGTATAAGGTGCGGTCGTAGCGTTGCCATACGACCATATCACCCCTCCGGCAATACGCGAGGCTATCATCTGGTTCTTGTCTATCCGGTAATGGTACCTGAATTCCGAGTTCAGCTTCAAGAACTGTGCAAAAGGTACCCCGAAAAGCTTCTTTCCTTCCTCACTGAACGGCTTGCCGAAAATACGGTAGACGGCAGAAGTCAGGTTACCGGCCGACGCAACGGTGGTCTGCCACCAGATGGGGTTACGCTTGCCGCGCACGGAAGCGTTGTCATAAGTATAGGTGTACTCCATGGCAGGAATGAACTGGTCGCGCAAACTAACGTAGAGTGCCGGATTCTCGGCACGCAGTGTATCGAAAGCGGCAGTAGGATTGCGCAGTACATTGAATGTCAACCGGAAAGGAGTTATACTGTGCCTGGAAGTCGATTTGGGCTGGAAGTCATAAGTGACATTACCGCCAAAAGCCAACAGCTTATAATACTTGGCACGGTTCATCTGGTCGGCATATAAACGGAAAGTCGTTGTAGCCGGGAAGTCATACTCACGGTCGCCCATCCTGGGAAACACCACGCGCGGAAAGATAAGCGAAGTGGAGATACCCAGTTCATAACTGTTCATCAAGGAAGAACTTGCCTTGCCCGTCTGCCATTCGTACGAACCGTTCAACTTCACATTCCAGCTTTCACCGCCACCGAAGACATTGTTCTTCGTCACCGTAAAAGCGGCACCCGGTCCCGTCTGATTATTGCTCTTCATAGTGACATTAAAATCCAATTCCGCATCGTAGGGTTTATCGAGCGCGGCAATGACCTTCACATCCAATGTATCAGACACAAACGCCGTATCACGCGGTATATACTGTATCTCCGCATAACGGAAAATACCGACGCTTGCCAGACGCTCCTGAATACGGGTTTGACGGTATAAGCTATACAAACTCTGCATAGAACGCTGGCGGGCAATACCTGCGCTGTCCTGTATCTGACGTTTCCGCCGATAACCTTGATAGTTCAACCAACGGTAAAGCATGTTGGGACGTACCGGTGGTTTGTTGTAGTAATGTATGGTCAAGCCTTTGTAATCCATGCTGTCATTGGGTTCCTGCCCCTGCTTTCCAAGAAGATAGACGGATTTACGCCCCACACGGAACTGCTTCTCGGCTACCTTTGGCATACCGGGAACGGGAATCAAGCGCATCTGGACATGCCCATTGGGAACCATCATGGTATCGGCCTGATAGGTCAGGTAGTCGGGACGGAAATAATAACAGCCCACATTACGCAGCAGGGTACTGATACGGGTACGCTCCCCATCCAAATCAGCCACATTGAATTGTTCTCCCGAACTGATAAGGGAACGTCGGCGTCCCAGCTCCATAATGCGAGTGGTACGCTCGCTGAAACCACGATAATATACCGTATCTATAAAGTAGGGGTTACGCATGTTCACCGTATATTGCAACTTTGCCTTCAGCGAGTCCTTCGGGTCGATAAATGTCTTGTAGCTGACGCTTCCGTTGAAATAGCCATAATCGCGCAACAAGTTAACCGCCGCCTTCTGACGTATATCGGGATTCACCGTAGACAGAAGCACCGGAGTGGCGGCAAATTTATTGAATATCCACTTTCCGAGTCCCTTCTCATACTTCTGGAAACCATTGTAAATCCACAGTCCGAAAGGAAAGGGATAGCGGATAGTAGAGCTTCCCAGCAACGAATTGTTCGGTGCCGTAGCAAGGGCGGCTTCCACCTCTTCCATAGCAATCTCACCAACAGACGTTTCACTGCGGTTCAATACAATCATCGGCTTTTGGCCGGTATAGAGTATCTCCCCCTCGGGCAAGTGCTTCGTGGTGGAGCAACCTGCCAGAAATATCAATCCTGCAATATATAATATCAGTCGTTTCATATCACATTCCTACTTTTTCATATCGCTATTTTCAGCCTCCGGTTTTATCTTTTTCTTCCTGAAGATGAAGAGTTCACCCAACCGGTCCATCTTCCGGCGCAGCACAAGGCCGACACCCGTTTCGGTTATCTCACCGTCGAGTATGCTTTCGTAGTTTTTATTATGGAATACACGGACATATCGAGTACCCGACGCATCAAGACGGTATTCCAGCGATATATTGTCAATGAATGATTCCGCATCGTTCGTCGCATTGGCCCCGGTGGATACTTTTCCACCGATGACTATCTGTACGCGATCGTTGAAGAAACGCTGGGAATAACGGAAACTGAAGTCTTTCTGCGTGTCACCCGTTTCAGCAGAGGTACGGTCTTCCACACCTACACTGATATTGGCCCCTTTTATACCTCCCGCCAAGGAGTTTATCTGGCTCTGAAGTACTGAGTTCAAGGCGGCTCCCATTGACAAACCTCCTCCTTTGGCGCCGCTATTCAAGTAAATACCCGTAGCAAGCATCGCAATGGCCTGCTTGCTACGCTCTTCTGCACCCATTGCCTGCAGCTCATTCTCTACTGCGGCATCTTCGGGCGCCGAAATATCGAATATCAAATCGGGAGCGTCAAGCCTGTTCTTGATGGAAATGGAAACATCGAAGTTCACCATGCGCGAACCGTCCCCGTCACCATCGGCCACAGAAGCACGCATACGTTCCGTAGCCTTCAGGCTCAGCGTAGGATTCATAATATTCCCCCGCCAATCCACATAACTGCCGGGATTGAACTGGAACTCCTTCAACGGGATGATAGGCAGCGAATATTTCATGACGCCACCCGAAAGGGTATAGCGTCCGGTAAGGCTCATATCCCCTTGGGGAGTATACTGCATATTCAAATCACCGCCACCTTCCAGTTCGATGTATTTGCTACGGTCGGGACTCAAGTCGGCACGAAGACGGACAGCATCGTCAATATGGACGGACATATACATTTCCAATCCTCCCAACGACATGGCAGGAACTTCATCCGCCTTTACCGACGTCGTATCGGTGAATGAGGTAAAGGTAACCAGCCCACTGAGACGGTCTTCCACCGTTAAAGGGGAATCGGTCAACACGTAGGTTACGTTGGTATTGCCCAGCAAATTCATGTTTCCACGCATCGTGAGCCCGTCAAGCGGCCCCTTCACCGTGGCATGCAAGTCGACGAACACCTTTCCATACACCAGACTTTCGCGAGTACGCGGTGCATCCAGCAACGTATAGTTCTCTGCCAGCAGATTGAGGTTGGCAGTAGGACGCTCCATATTCCGGAAATCAACCTTACCGTCAATCGTAAACGGATTCTTGCTGGTGGTATAAATGGCAAACTTATCAAATATCAACTGATTGTCCTTTATCTGTACCGGACGGTTGTCGAACCAGTAACGTGCTCCCGCCTGGCGTGCATAGACAGACACACTGTCCAAAACAATATCACCATGCATTTGAGGCTTGTCCAGCGAACCATAAATATAAAGCCCTCCATCAATATCTCCGGTAAAGGCCACCGTTTGGTCAGGGATGAATGCATTGGCCATCTTCAATGGAAAATGCTCGAAACGGGTGGACACTTCCAGGGTATCCTTTCCGTTCTTCTGCGTCAAGATACCGTCGGCGGTCATCACTTCTTCGTTATCATGTGTAAAATAGGTATTCAAATAGTGCGTATTCTTGTCGCCCGGCAACCAGGTAGCCCCCAGACCTATATCTCCAACCGGTTGGCGTTCGTAGGTCAGTTTCTCTACATTGGCTTCGGCGGACACCTGCAAGGAAGTGGCAGTCTGTATATAATTTGCTTCGGCGGAGAACAATCCCGTAAGCCGGGGCATATAAGGAAGTACCTCCGTAAGTTCATCCAGGCGCAATCGGCTCAGTTCTACGTTTATATTCTGCAAGGAAAGGGTATCATTCTTGTCGGATTGCATACGGAAACACAGACCATCGTCGCTGTCCATATCAATATTGGCATAGACGCGCATATTCTTATGCAGATAAATCCAGTTACTATTGTCCGCAAAGTGGAATTTACGGAAAGCGATAATCGGCTCGGCAGGAATAAGGTTCAGCAGCACACCATTACCGCGACCGTGTCCTTCGGTCAACGGACGGGCATTAATACCGAATAGAACACCGGTCTGCCCTTTTCCATTCACATAATCCACAGTCAGTTCCGCATCTTCATTACGGACTTCACCCGTCAGTGTGCTACGGAACACAAACTGCGGGTTCTTGGGGCCGTTTATGACACCACCTTGCAACTTCATGCGGGCAGTATCCTGCTTTACTGTAAAAAATATCGTATCGAGCTGCAAGGAGTCCATGCGCAATCCGTGAACAGCTGTACGTCCATTGATGCCGACTTGCGGAGTAAATCCGAAGCTCAGTTTGAAATCATTATAGGAAATACCCTTTGCAGCCAGGAAATAGCTGACGGGATTCTGGTTACCGGCTTCCAGATGCATGCCCGCTGAAGGAAGGACTTGGCGCAAAGCGGCATGGTCCAAACGCCGTTCATCAATCTGCTTTGTCAGGATAGAGACAAATTTATCCGACTGTTCCATCAACTTCTTCAACGTGCTGTGAGCGCGGAAACGCAGATTCAAGTCACCGGCATCAAGCCTCAACTTGAGAGAATCATGACGTGCCTCCGCTCCCATTGTAAAGGCAAACGGGTGTTTCAATGGTCGGGGCACCAAACCCAGCTTATGCAGATTCACCTCTTCCACATTTAAATCCAAAGCGCCATCCAGATAGCTGCGGTCAAGACGCATATCCGCATTTCCCTGCATCTTGAGAAGGACATTATCGCTGGCAAGACGGACGGTAGCAACGGATGACTTGAGTCCGGCATGCACATCTACACCGGAAATGTCCCAATGGCCATACTGTAGTTTTTCCAAGGAGGCATTCAAAGCAGCCACAGTCTTTCGTGATGCCACATCCACCCCTTGCCCCTTAGCGGACATCTTTGCCGTAAGAGTATAGATAGAGTCCTTGGGCAGGAAGTGATGCACCTGCAAGTTGTTGATGGCAAGGTCGGCATGGTAGGCTTCCGTAGCAAGATTATAGGCGGCGTCCAAATTCAAGGCGCCTTCCTTCTCCTGCAGTTTCAGGGCGGCAGTGCACTGCGCCCCCTCCATACCGACACGTGCCGCAAGGTGCATACTGTCCGGCACGATGACGGAGCCATCGGGAGCAATGTCAGCTAGTCCGGTCAGGAAGTTCAAGTTCTGCGTATGCATCTCGAAGTCCATGTTTCCATTGCGTTTCACACTGTCGGCCAGGTTCCAGAATTCTCCTCCCCCACTCAACGAAAAGGCTCCGGGCAGCTCAGCCGTAAAACGGGAAATCTGCATCTGCTTCAGGTTTCCTTCCGTACCGGCATGAATCACCAACGGACGGAACGGATAGGCTTCCTTGAAAGCTTCCGGCAAGCCACCGGCAAAAAGCAGTACATCCTGTTTGCCGATACGGGCATTGAAACGGGCTGTCAAACGGCCGGTGGTAGGTATATTTATCAGTTCCCAGTAAGTCTGTGCCGTAAGATTCATCTCACTATGAGGTGTCAGCAACTTCAAAGAAGGGATACGGATAACGGTAGAGTCGGCAAACAACCGCCCGGTCAGGGAAGTTACACTCAAACCGGAACGCTCATACATGGAAAATTCCCGGATAACGGCATTCATATCTCTGCCGTAGTACATCACAGAATCAATGCCCAGGCGAATGTCGCGAAGAGCAATGTGCGAGGGGTCGAAGCCTATCGCACTCCCCGGGCCAGCGGTATCATAATTGACAGAAGTTCCAGTCAGCAGGAATTTTCTCCAGCCATAGAACTGGTGTTTCAGGTCGGCAGCAGCGTCCGCAATCTCAGCATTTCCGATATGGGCTTTCAGCCCCATGGAGTCCAATGGCATCTGTAAATCGACCGAGACGTTCTTCAACTTCAGAGTATGGAGTGTGACTTTCCAGTTTAACGCAGTGTCAGTAGTGTCCTTGGGAGTCTCAGTGGTATCTGCAAGCATCACCTGCACATGGGTATCGCTCAATTCTATATTATTGAGGATGGCATCTTCTTTTGTAAGGTCTATGCCATGGCTTTCGAAAAAGAAATGCCCCAGTACTCCTTTGATGCACATACCTTCCATTAAATTGGAGGAGTTGACAGCAACTTGTTTCAAGGTAATGTCATCCACCTCCACTTTCCCTTTGAGTAAAGGCCATGCCTGTACCCGTACGTTCAAACTTCCAAGATTCAGCAAGGTATCGGGATGCTGCACATCAACAGCACTGTCGGCAGGCTGTACCACCAATACACCGCGGACCAACAAATTCAAAGGAAAGCGAAGGTCAATCCGCTCCACGGATATGTCCATACCCGTAGCACCTGATGCAATTGCCGTAGCCTGCTTCCGTATCAAATTCTGTACGGGAGGCACATAAAGCAATATCATCAATATTATAAACAGTATAATAGGAGTAAGCAACACCCACAGTGCTGTTCTCAACCATTTTCTTCTCATCGGAACGTCAATCTTTCATCGTATTTAAAAGTCCTACAAAGTAAACAATTTCTTTCGACATTTGGTTCCCGATAGAGAAAAATCATGTATTCTTCTCTGTTCCCCCATTACGGAAAAGCTGTTGCCTGAGTAATGACATCCTCTATCAAAACGAGGGCGGCAAGGGCGTGTTCTTTCAACTCTCCGGTAAAAGGCACTCCATGAGAAGTTTCCAACAGTTTCAGCAATGCAACCAGTTCCGCTGCTCCAATTAAAGTAAAGAGGGGAATCATTTTGTGGGAGACAGCAGCCATCTCGTCCACATCCTCATTCTCCACAGCCTTCTGCAAACGCTCCGCATTGAGACGGGTTTCAGCCACAAAACTTTCCAGAATGGACTTTGCGGCCTCGGGGTCATCGACCGAAAAAGCAGTGAGCGAAGAGAATTTATACCCCGGGCAAGCCGAAGTTTCCGAAACTTCCGTAACCTCCATCCCTTTGTCCTCCATATTCAATTCATGTAGCAATTCACTGACGGTAAACGGTTTATGCAGGCATCCGGCAAATCCATGCACCGTAAATTCCTCACGCTGCATGTCACTGCGGGCAGTGACAGCAATCACCGGAACAGACTGTGCCTGCGGTATGTTCGAAGCACGAAGCAGTTTCAGTAAATCAAAACCATTAATAGCAGGCATCTGCACATCAGTAAGCAGAACATCAAAGGTTGCAGTGCGCAAGGCATCCAGCAGTTCATCCAGTTGTAAACAAGAGACAGAATTTATACCACTCTGCTGAAGCATGGCGGCAGTAAGGGTAAGCTGAATACGGTCATCATCGATAAGGAGGACATTCTTCAGTGAAGAATGAGGAACGGGGAATGAAGAATTGCCATTCGGCGTGGCAGCACATCCCGATTCTTCATCCTTCATTCTCCGTCCTTCACTCCTTACGGGATAGATAGGAATATATATCGTGAAAGTGCTTCCCTTACCTGGTACACTGTCTACATCAATCGTACCTTCAAGTAACTGTACCAACATACGGACGATGGAAAGTCCGAGTCCGAACCCTTCTTTACCCTGAGCACCCGGTAAGCGGGTAAACTCCTGGAAGATACGTTCCCGGTCGGCAGGTTCCATACCTTTACCGGTATCAGCAATGGCAACTACCAGTCGACGGTCCTCGTAACGGGCAGTCATGGTAATACCGCCTTGGTCCGTAAACTTCACGGCATTGGACAGCAAATTGTTGATAATCTGGCGCAGACGCAAGGGGTCGCAAATATAGGTACCGCCCAGCTCCGGGGCAATGTCGCAATGAAGCGCCAGTCCTTTGGCAGCCGTAAGTGGTTCAAAACTGACGTGTATCTCTTCAAGCAGGCGGGAAGGATGAAAGGTGACCCGGTTGATTTCGGTCTTGTTCAAATCAAGACGATGGAAGTCGAGCAAATCAACGACCAGCTTCAGCAGATGTTCCGATGAGGTTTTCATATTGTCCAGATAGAACCGCTGACGCTCATCCACCGTCAGACGGGAAAGCAAGTCGGCATAGCCCATAATAGAACCGAGCGGGGCTTTGAAATCATGGGTAATGGCAAGCATCAGTTTTTCACGGACAGCGAGTAAATCCTCGGCACGACGACGGGCCTCTTCCAACTCACGACGGTAACGGTTGCTTCGGGTTATGTCGCGGCCGATGATAATAAGAAAAAAAGCGGAAAGCAACACCGCACCTACGGCAATGCCACTGATAATCTTGGCCGAACGGCGTCGGACCGCTTGTTGATACTCGGCTTCCGTCCGTGCACGCAGCAGAGTTTCCGTCTCGTAATCTTTCAGCAAGCTGTCAATACGAGCGGTCAGCATATGGTCCAAGCGTTGCAGATAGCGTTTACGTCGCTGTATAACAGTGTTTACAGCTTTTTTCTGCTGGGCCACGGCACGCAGTTTCTCATGCAAAGAATCGGCCGGATTATAGGGTTCAATCACCGTATCCGTTGCAAATTCAAGGGAGGTCTTTACCTGGATAGCCGTATCTTTCTTTGGGGGGACAAACACTTCACCCAAACGACGGAAAAACCCCTTCTTCCGAGGGCGTGTCACGACGGTATCCCGATGTGTAATGATACGGTGCTGCACACGCTGCTGGGTCACTACCGAGTCCTGCTGGGCAATTATCTGCTCAATGTCACTGGTGGATACCATGCTGTCATTCGCCTCACTCAGCGTACGCAGCATTCTTATCGTATTGGTATCCTTCTCGCGTATCAAAGCTAGTACGCTGTCTGTCCATTGTACATCGCGGTCATCAGTAAGAATAAGGTTCTCCATTTCCCGGTGTACGAAAAACAAGGAAAAAAACAATACCGCCAGCAACAAAGTGTAGCCTACGGCAATCTTTACTTTGGAGACATTATTCATACTATCAAATCCTTTCCCTGGTCTGTTTACGGAACCTCAACCACAGCATCACTCCCGCACTGGTCAGTCCGAACGGGAAAGCCATCCAGACTCCCGTCAGCCCCCAACCGAAAACGAAACCGCAAAGGTACCCTACGGGCAAAGATATAATAAAATAGGATATAAATGCAATAATCATCATCGGTTTCACATCCGAGATACCACGCAGGGCATTGGCAAAATTAATCTGCAATCCGTCAC
>OLSF01002210.1_pt1 | contig 15733 bp, 16 predicted proteins | sample 1672301 | NCBI WGS metagenome assembly OLSF01 (sample SAMEA3136669, study PRJEB25190) | human gut metagenome | biome: human gut; feature: human-associated habitat; material: faeces | place: Austria | collected 2013
CGAGAACATGAGCCGCATCCAGATGCTCAAGCCCGCCGACGGCGTGGAGGGCTTCAAGAAGTTCGTCATCGAGACGGTCAGGCTGGCGGGCTCCAACCCCTGCCCGCCCATCGTGCTGGGCGTCGGCGTGGGCGGCAGCTTTGACAAGGTGGCGTATCTTGCCAAAAAGGCGCTGCTGCGCCCGCTGGATATCCCCAACCCCGACCCCTACTACGCCCAGTTGGAGCAGGAGCTGCTTGCCGCCATCAATGCACTGGGCATCGGCCCGCAGGGCTTTGGCGGAAAGACCACCTGTCTTGGCCTTGCCATTGAGCAGATGCCCACCCATGTGGCGGGTCTGCCGGTGGCTGTGAACGTTTCCTGCCATGTGACCCGCCGCGCCAGCGTGGAGCTGTAAGGAGGGGAGAACGATGGAATACAGACTGACTACCCCCTGCACCGCGCAGGATCTTGCCCCGCTGAAAGCGGGGGATACCGTGCTGCTTTCCGGCGTGGTGTATACCGCCCGGGATCAGGCACACAAGCGGATGATGGAAGCACTGGACAAGGGCGAGATCCTGCCTTTTGATCTGGAAGGCAGCGCCATCTATTATGTAGGTCCCACCCCGGAACGCCCGGGCGAGGTCATCGGCTCGGCAGGGCCTACCACCAGCGGGCGCATGGACGCTATGAGTCCCCGGCTGCTGGATCTTGGCAACAAGATCATGATCGGCAAGGGCAAGCGGGACGCCGCCGTCAAGGCGGCTGTGGTGCGCAACGGCGCGGTATATCTGGCTGCGCTGGGCGGTGCCGGTGCACTGATGGCCAAAAGCGTACAGACGCTGGAAGTGATCGCATGGCCGGACCTGGGCTGTGAGGCGGTGCGCCGCCTGACCGTGCAGGATATGCCCCTGACCGTTGTGCTGGACGCCCACGGCGGCGATCTGTACGAGGCCGGCCCTGCGGCCTATCTGGCCACACGGTAAGGCCAAAACGCCGAGAATTGCACCCTTTGCACAAAACAGGCGCGGTGCAAAACCGGCAAAACAGCAGTTCTGTGCAGAAAAATATGGTTAGTTTAACAAAACTTGCTGCGAATTACTTGCATCAACCGCAAAAATGTGATATCCTTTAACATACGACAGAGGGTACACATCCCCTGTCGGAAAAATCCCCCAGAGGGAATAAGGCAGGAGGCCGGACAAACCATGCAGATCCACCAGTCCGCAGAAGATTATCTTGAAACGATCCTGATGCTGAGCCAGCGTATGGGCAAAGTGCGCTCCATTGACGTAGTCAATGAGCTGGGCTTTACCAAAGCCAGCGTGAGCATCGCCATGAAAAAGCTGCGGGAGAACGGCTATATCGCGGTGGACGGCGAAGGCAACCTGACCCTGCTGGAGCCCGGGCTGGAGATCGCTCAGCGCATTTACAGCCGCCACCAGCTGCTGACCCACTTCTTTGTGCAGCTGGGCGTGGACGAGCAGACCGCCGCCGAGGACGCCTGCAAGGCAGAGCACATCCTCAGCGAGCAGACGCTGGAAAAGATCCGCGAAAGCGCCCTGCGCAACGACGCCGCCCATCCGCAGGCAAAGTGATATGATTCCAAGAGACACCGGAACGCCGAAAGACGTTCCGGTGTCTTTTTTTGTATGAAATTTTCGGTTTGTGTTGCATATCTGTTACGGATTTGGTACAATAAATCTGTGCGGAAAAGGAACGTTGGAAGAGCGAAAAAGGGCCGGGACGGCGCAAAGCCGCCCTAGGGTAAAGGAGAGCGTTGCGGCATGGATGCGATTGCCCATACTCAGGTCAGTGTGGTCTGTCTGGTCACGCTGGCGGTCTTGCTGCGGGCGCAGCAGAAAATGCGGGATAAAAGTCTGCCCGGGCGGCTGTTCACGGCGCTGCTGTGGTCTGCCGGGGCGCTGACGATCGTAGATCATGGCAGTGCGCTGGCGCAGCTGGGCGCGTGGCAGGATCTGGGCATCCCCCTGACCTACCGGCTGAACGCCGGGGGCAGCATTTTGTTTTACCTGCTGGCGGCGTGTTGCTGCTTGCTGGTGTTTTTGTATGTGGAGGCAGAGCTGGGGCGTACATGGATGGAGGACGGCCGCAGGCTGGCACTCAGCGCCGCACCGGTGACACTGCTTTTGCTGGTGCTGCTGACGGCGCGGGACGAAAACGGCTTCTGCTATCTGGATGCAGAGGGGCTGCGGGGTAGCACCCTGTTCTGGGGGGCGAAGCTGGTGGGGCTTGCCTATCTGGCGGCGGCCTTTCTCCGCTGCAGCTGGACGCTGAGCAACTGGAAGCAGGAAACACCCAAAGAGGAACTGAAGACCCTGCTGCTGCTCGCGCTTGCGCCGGCGGCAGGCTTTTTGCTGCAAGGCTGGCTGCCCGGGCGCGGGCTGCTGTGCTGCGGCATTACGCTGGGGCTGGTGTGCGTGTATGTGCTGGTGTTGCAGACCAAGTTCACGGTGGACACCCTGACCGGCGTCAGCAACCGCATCGTGGCGCTGCGGTATCTGGAAAGCGAACTGCCCTACTACCGCCGTCACCCCAACCGCTCGCTGCACTTCCTCATGATGGACATGGATCACTTCAAGCACATCAACGATGAATACGGCCACCTGGAGGGGGACGCTGCGCTGGTGCTGCTGGCGGGCATTTTGAAAAAGGTGTGCGCCAACTATAACGGCGTGCTGGCGCGCTACGGCGGCGATGAATTTTGCATCGCCTGCGGCTGCAACAGCGTGGAGGTGCGCACCCTGATCGCCTCCATCCAGCGGGAGCTGGACGCCGCCAACGCCGCCTCCGGCAAGCCCTACCAGATCGAGATCAGCATCGGCTGCGCCCGCCTTGAGCCGGACATTGCCACCGTGCACGACCTGATCGATAAGGCCGATCAGGAAATGTACCACCTCAAGACCCGCAAGCGCGGAATTTCCTAAAATAAAGAAAGCACCTGCAACCCTTCCCGTCTGTGCATTGGCACCCGAAGGCGTTCGCGGGTGCTTTTTCTTTGACCTGTTGAGAGCCAAGAAGCAACCCCGCAGTGCGGATGTTTCCGCAGGAAACAGGCACTGCAAATGCCGTTTTCCTCTACGACCCCTCCTGTGAAAAAGCAATTTCGAAACGCCCGCAGGCGTTTCGAAACTGCAAATCAAAATAATTCTTCCGCTGAAAATGGCTAGAGCGTAGCGGAGGCCATTCAAAATCGTCCCGCCCGCGCTTTCTAAACGTTTTTTACCCTTCTGCCCTTGCATCCCGGGGTGGAACGCGGTATTCTTATAGAATAGACCGGAACCGCGACAGCACAGGGGAGGGAGACCACATGGACGCACAGGAGATCCGCACATTGCTGGGCAAGTCTATCTTTGAGCGGGCGCAGAAGTACCGCAAGCGTATCCTGCAAAGCAGCTGCACCACCAACGAGGACGGGGTGCGGCACCTGACGGCGCTGGTGCAGGGCAGCGGGCCGGACTGCTATTATACGCAGGTCTGGCTGAGGGAAAACGGCAGCTTTGTCAGCGCCTCCTGCGACTGCCCCTATAACCAGAACGGCGACGGCACCTACTGTAAGCACATTGGCGCGCTGCTGCTGCAGGACGCGGAAAAGAACCCGCCTGCCCCGGAAAAAAAGCCGGAGAGCATCCCCGGGGTGCAGCGGGGCGTTGCCGGGCTGAACCCGGAGCCCCGCAAGGACAGTTACAGCGCCGGGCTCGATATGCTGTTCGGCCGCAAGTGGCGAGGCGAGGAGCCGGAGACCGACTATGAGGCCCAGCTGCTGCTGAAGCGCTACCAGCGGGAGGATGCGCAGCCCCAGCCCCAGAACGCCGCCCAGCGCACCGGCTTTGCTCTGCTGGAACCGGAGCTTACGCCGCACAATGGCCGTATCTGGCTGCGGCTGCGGGTCTCGGATGGCATCGGCGGACGGCAGTATCTGGTAAAAAGCATCCCGCAGTTTCTGGATGCGATCGAGCGGGGCGAAAGCGTCAGCTACGGGAAATCGCTGGCCTTTGTGCACCGGTGGGACGCCTTTGCCCCGGATGCGCAGCAATTGCTGCGGCTGCTGCGCCGTCAGGTGAGCGCCCGGCAGGCGTTTGAAGCCGAGGGCACCATGCGCTCCGGCTGGGAGAAAGGCCCGGCGGGCGGTCTGCCGCTGACCGGCGAGGGGCTGGATGCCCTTGTGGAGCTTTACGCTGCCGAGGGCGTTGTGGGCGGCTACACCCTTAAAGAGGGGCTGCCGGTCATCAGCCTGAAGGTGGAGCGCCGCAAGGGCGGTGTGCAGCTGAGCTGTACCCCGGCGCTCAGCGGGGTGCAGGGGCTGGACTATGCCTATCTGCTGGGCGAAAGTACCCTCTGGCGGATGCAGCGGGAGGAATGCCGCCGGGTTCTGCCGGTACTGGACACCTTTGGCGGGCGCAGTTTGTTCTTTACCAGCGCGGACGCCGCCGCTTTTTGCAGCTATGTGCTGCCGGAACTGGGCAACCGGGTCAACATCGTGGACCCCGACCGGCTGCTGCTGAACCAGATCCCGCTGGAACCGGTGGTGCAGTTTTATCTGGACGCCGACCGGGGGCTTACCGTCACGGCCTACCCGGTCTTTCTGTACGGAGAGGACCGGGTAGCCCCCGGCGAGCCGGTGCCGCCCGACCTTTTGCGGGATGCCCGCACCGAGAACCGGGCAAAGCGGCTGCTGGAAACCTATCTGGAACCCGAGACCGGCAAGCCCGGGCATTACAGCATTTCCGGGGAGGAGGCTCTTTTCCAGCTGCTGGAGGAGGGCATTCCCGCCCTGCTGGCCATGGGCGAGGTGTACCAGACCGATGCCTTCCGCAACTTACAAGCCGCCCCGCCCAAAATTTCGGTAGGGGTATCGGTGCACGGCAGTGTGCTGGATTTGGAGGTGGATACCGGCGCCTTCCCGGTGGAGGAACTGCGGGAGCTTTTGCAGTCCCTGCACCAGAAAAAGCGCTACCACCGTCTGCGGGACGGCAGTCTGCTGCGGCTGGACGACAGTCTGGAAGGGCTGGACGAGCTGAACGACACGCTGGAGCTTTCCGGCGCAAAGTTGAAGGACGGCCACGCCGCCCTGCCGCTCTACCGCGCCCCCACGCTGGACTGGGCGCTTTCGGGGCAGAACGGTCTGCGGTTCGACCGGGACGATGCCTTCCGGCGCATCAGCCGCAGCTTCCACGCCGTGCGGGACAGCGAGTATACCCCGCCGCTCTCCCTGCAAAAGACCCTGCGCAAATACCAGCGTGACGGCTACCGCTGGCTGCGTACACTGGACGGCTACGGCATGGGCGGCATTCTGGCCGACGATATGGGTCTGGGCAAGACCGTGCAGGTGCTCAGCTACCTGCTGGCCATGAAGGAGGGCGGGCAGCAGCTGCCCAGCCTCATCGTCTGCCCGGCGTCGCTGGTGCTGAACTGGCAGGAGGAATGCCAGAAGTTCACCCCGCAGCTGCAAAGTGTTGCCATGGACGGCGATGCCGCCCACCGCGCCGCGCTGGTCGATGGGTGGGCGCAGGCGGATCTCGTCATCACCAGCTACGATCTGCTGCGCCGGGACGAAAAACTGTATGCCGGGCAAAGCTTTTACGCCTGCATTCTGGACGAAGCGCAGGCCATCAAAAACCACACCACCCAGAAATACAAGGCGGTGTGCCGGGTGAACAGCCGGGTGCGCTTTGCCCTGACCGGCACCCCGGTGGAGAACCGCTTGGGCGAATTGTGGAGCATCTTCTCCTTTTTGATGCCCGGGTATCTGCCCCCCTACAAGACCTTCTGCGCCCGGTTCGAAAAGCCCATCGTGCAGGACGAGGATGCCAACGCCGTGCGGCGGCTGAACCAGTTCACCGGCCCCTTCATCCTGCGGCGCATGAAGTCCGAGGTGCTGCGGGAGCTGCCGCCCAAAACGGAGAATGTGCGCCGCGTTGAGTTGGAGACCGAGCAGCGCAAGCTGTATCTGGCAGCGGTGGTGGACGCCCGGGAAAAGCTGCGGGCGGCAAAGCCGGAGGACAAGATGACCGTGTTTGCCGTGCTGATGCGGCTGCGGGAGATCTGCTGCGACCCACGCCTTGTGGTGGACAACTGGACCGGCAGCAGCGCCAAGCTGGAAGCCTGTCTGGAACTTGTCACCGAGGCGGTGGCGGGCGGGCACCGCATTCTGCTGTTCAGCCAGTTTACCTCCATGCTGGAACTGCTGGCAAAGCGGCTGGACGAGGCCGGGATGAGCCACTTCACCCTGCAAGGTTCTACCCCGAAGCCGGTGCGTGCCGAGCAGGTGCGCAGGTTCAATCAGGGCGAGGCGGACGTCTTTCTGATCTCGCTGCGGGCGGGTGGCACGGGCCTCAACCTGACCGCCGCCGATATCGTCATCCACTACGACCCGTGGTGGAACCTTGCCGCGCAGAATCAGGCCACCGACCGCGCCTACCGCATCGGTCAGCGCAACCCGGTGCAGGTGTATCGGCTGATCGCGCAGGACACCATTGAGGAAAAGATCGTGGAACTGCAACAGGCCAAGCAGTCGCTGGCCGATACCGTTACCGGTGGGGCAGACGGCGCGATTTTGTCCATGAATCCCGAACAGCTGCTGCAGCTGCTGGGAGAAGAAGCATAAAGGAGTGTATCCATCATGAAGGTTTGGGATCTGCATTGCGATACCCTGTACGAACTGCGCCGCGCCGAAAAGGCGGGCGCACCCAAAAGCTTTTTGCACAACGATCTGCATATCGACCTTGAAAAATTGCAGCAGGGGGATTATCTGCTGCAATGCTTTGCGGCCTATGTGGATCTGGCCGACCCCGCTCCCGGGGCCGACCCGCTGGTGAGCGTGCTGGAGGAGATCGACATCTTCAAGCGGCTCATGGCGGCTTACCCGGAAAAAATCGCCCCGGTGTATACCGCAGCCGACCTTGAGCGCAACCGCGCCGAGGGCAAGTTCAGCGCCATGCTGACGGTGGAAGAGGGCGGCTGCTGCAAGGGCAGTCTGGGCGTGCTGCGGCGGCTGCAGGAACTGGGCGTGCGCATGATGACCCTGACATGGAACTACCCCAACGAGCTGGCAGCCCCCAACGCAAACCCCGGTGGGCCGCTGGTGGCCAACACCGAGACCGGCCTGACCGAGCGGGGCTTTGCCTTTTTGGAAGAGATGGAAAAGCTGCACATCACCGCAGACGTGAGCCACCTTTCCGATAAGGGCTTCTGGGACATCGCAAACCACAGCACCCGTCCCTTTGCGGCAAGCCACTCCAACTGCCGTGCCCTGTCGCCCCACAACCGCAACCTGACCGATGAGATGATCCGCGCACTGGCGGAAAAAGGCGGCATTGCAGGGCTGAACTACTGCGCTTCCTTTGTGGACGCAGACTCGGCACACCCCAAGCTTTGCCGCAGCACGGTGGAACGGCTGGCAAAGCACGCCGCACACTTCAAGCAGGTGGGCGGCATTGAGGTCATCAGCCTTGGCAGCGATTTTGACGGCATCGGCGGTCAGCACGAGCTGGAAACGGCGGCAGATATGCCGCTGCTGGCCGAGGCACTGCGCCGCGAGGGCTTTACCGAGGACGAGGTAGAGGCCATCTACTGGCGCAACGCTTACCGCTTCTTTAAAAACAATCTGTAATATCAAGTCAAAAAATTGCAAAAATGCCCGGAGATGCCCTGCTGTGTGCGGGTATCCCGGGCTGTGTATTGCCCTGCGAGGGGAGGTTTTATATGGTCTGAGGCGCGCGTCCCCTGAAAAAGAACAAACGACTTGGAAAGATAAGAGGAATTATAACAATGGGTATCACGATCTCGCCGTGGATGATGGCGTTTCTCATGCTGATGACCGGCTTTGCAGGCTTTGTGGATTCGGCAGCCGGCGGCGGCGGGCTGATCAGCCTGCCGGCCTATCTGTTTGCCGGGCTGCCGCCCCACTACACCTATGCCACCAACAAGTTCAGCGCCGCCTGCGGCACTACCTTTGCCACGGCAAGCTTTTTCAAAAGTGGTGCCATGAACGTGAAGGTGGGTGTTCTTGCAGCCATCGGCAGCTTTGCGGGCAGTGCGCTGGGCGCGCACATCGTGCTGCTGCTCAGCGATGAGATGCTGCGCACCATGATGTTCATCATCCTGCCGGTGGCGGCGGTCATCATTCTGTGGCAGCGCAACCTGCCGGACGAGAACCGGGACGACGGCACGCTGGACCTGAAAAAGATTTTGCTGGCACTGGCCATCGGCTTTGGCATCGGCCTGTACGACGGCGTTATGGGCCCGGGCACCGGTACCTTTGCCATCATTGCCTTTACCACCCTGATGGGCTTTGACCTGCGCACTGCCAACGGCAACGGCAAGGTGCTCAATCTGGCCAGCAACTACGCCAGCCTGTTCACCTACCTGATGAACGGTCTGGTGGTGTTCCACATCGGCATCCCCTGTGCAGTCAGCAATATTCTGGGCAACCTGCTGGGCTCGCACTTCGCGCTGAAAAAGGGTGCCCGCTTCATCCGCCCCATGATGCTGGTGGTGCTGGTTCTGCTGCTGGGCAAGCTGATCTCGGACGCGGTGCTGTAAGGGCAAGGCGGGACGATTTGGAATGGTCTCCGCTTTGCTCTGGCCATAATCAGCGGAAAGAATATTTTATTTGTAGTTCCGAAACGCCTGCGGGCGTTTCGAAACTACTTTTTCACGGGTAAAAATAAAGTCGGGCAGCCCGCGGGCTGTCCGACTTGTTTTTGCTAATAGGTTTTATTCCAGCGCCAGCTCTTTATCAAAGAACGCGATGCCGAATGCGCCGGGGCCGGTGTGGGTGCCAATGACGCAGCCGATCTGGCGCACCAGCGGTGCGTCCAGATGCAGGTTGTCCTGCAGGTAGGTCAGCAGCGGCTGCAGCTCCCGGTGGTTGACGGTGTAGCCCAGCAGCGGGGTGTAGCCCGGGTGGATGCCGCCCATCTCGTCGATCTTCTTGAACAGCGCCACATACACGCCGGGCAGACCGCGTGCCTTACCGGCCAGCGCCACCTTGCCCTCCATGACGGCGAGGATGGGCTTGATGCCCAGCATACCGCCCGCCACAGCTGCGGCGGCGGACAGTCTGCCGCCCTTGCGCAGATACTTCAGATCGTCCACGGCAGCTACCAGATGCAGGTGCTGCTTGGCCTTTTCCAGATCGGCGGCGATCTGGGTGATCGTCTTGCCGGCGTCCCGCAGCTGCACAGCCAGCCGCACCAGCAAGGACTGCCCCAGACAGACGTTCTCGGTGTTCACGAACACCACATTATCCACGTTGGCAAGGTCGGCAGCAAGTCTGGCGCACTGACCGGTGCCGGACAGCGCATCGGACAAAAAGATGCCCAGCACCTCGTCTCCGGCGGCAGCGGCGTCCAGATACAGCCGCTCGAACTGCTCCGGGCTGGGCTGGCTGGTGGTGGGCAGCTTGCGGCAGGCTGCCAGATGGGTATAGTATTCGCTGGGGGTCATGTCGATGCCGTCCCGCAGGACGGTGCCGTCCTCCAGCGTCACGTTCAGGGGGATCACGGTCACGCCCAGCTGCTGCGCCTCGGCGGGCAGGATGTCGCACGCGGAATCGGTGAGGATACGGATCATAATAATACCTCCGGTCTACCGGTAAAATACAGTATACGCAACGTTTTTGCTAAAAAGGTTGGAAATTATTATACCACCATTTAGGGCGATGTGTCAATGATTTGCATAAATTTGCCACGACAGAACGCCCAAACCTTGCGCACCCGGCGGCAGATATGGTACTATAACCGGGAACGAATCACAGCAGGAGGAGACCGACCATGCACAAGCTGAATCCCCGCACCGCCGCGCTGCTTTCGGCCTTTGGCTGGGCGGTAGGGTATCTGCTGGCGGGCAAGGCGCTGGCGGTGCTGCTGCCCGTGCCGCCCGGCGGCGCGGCGCGGTTTTTCCGGGTCTGCCTGCTGGCTCCGCTGGCGGAGGAAGGGGTGTTCCGGGGCGCGGTGCAGCGCCGGGCGCAGCCGCTGGGCAGGGGACAGGCCATTCTTTTGCAGGCGGTGCTGTTTGCCTTGCAGCACGGCAGCGTCGCTGCCATGGTCTATGCGCTGGTGTGCGGGCTGGGTCTGGGGTGGCTGGCAGACCGCACCGGACATCTCTGGCCGGGGATGCTGCTGCACAGTGCAAACAATCTGCTGGTACTGGCGATGGGATGAGAGGATGGGATACATGACCGATTTTGAACTGATGGGTCTTGCGCTGGAAGAAGCCGCCAAAGCCGCCGCCTTGGGCGAGGTGCCGGTGGGTGCGGTGGTGGCGCGGCACGGCGAGGTGGTGGCTACGGCGCACAACACCCGGGAGACCGAGAAAAACGCCTTGCACCACGCGGAGCTGCTGGCCATTGACGCTGCCTGCAAGGCGCTGGGCGGCTGGCGGCTGTGGGAGTGCGAACTGTTCGTCACCTTAGAGCCCTGCCCCATGTGCGCGGGCGGCATCATCAACAGCCGTCTGCGCCGGGTGGTGTACGGTGCTGCCGACACCAAGGCCGGGTGCTGCGGCTCGGTGACCGACCTGTTCGCGCTGCCCTTCAACCACCATCCGGTAGTGGAAAAGGGGCTGCGGGAGGCCGAGGCGCAGCAGCTTTTGCAGGCGTTTTTTGTTTCCCTGCGGGAAAAGCGGGCGGGCAGACCCCGCTGGAAGCCCCCGGTGCCCGAAAACAGGGGAAAATAAGGAAAAATAGTGGGAACTGCGTAAAAAATTGCAGTTCCCACTTTCTTTTTGGGCTGGATTGTGGTATATTATTCAATGGAATCTTGTCGAAACCCATCGCAACTGCAGGCAGGCACGCCAAAGCACCGGACCTTTGCCGGACACATAAACGGAACGCTGCACTGTCTGGGGATGGGCACAGGGTTTTTCCGGCTGGGGCACTGCGCCCGGCCGAGAATACCGAACAGGAGGGATATACTCTTGTACGAGGACGAGTTTGAACTGACCTTTCAAGTGCCGGAGGAAGAGAGCGCACCGGAGCCCCTTGCCGCACCGGCTGCAAAGCCGGCTGCGCCGGTGGAACCGGTGGTGGATGAACCTACCCGCATCATGACGCTGGGAAAAACGGCAGCGCCTGCGGTGGACGAACCCACCCGGGTGATCACGCTGGAAAAGCCCGCAGAGCCGCCTGCGGTGGAGCTGCCCGAAGCGCCTGCGCCGCAGCCTGTAAAAGAGCGGCCTGCCCCTGCCGCACCCGCTGCGGCGCGCCGGGTGCTGATCTCCGGCGGCGACCGGGGCATCGGTGCTGCCGCTGCCCGCGCCTTTGCGGCAGCAGGGTATCAGGTGGCGGTGCTCTACCACCAGAACGCAGCTGCTGCCGCTGCGCTGGAACAGCAGCTGCCCGGGTGCATCGCCATCCAGTGCGATGTAGCCAGCCGCGCCAGCTGTGAGCTGGCGTTCCACGCAGTGGAGCAGGCCATGGGCAGGGTGGATGTGTTGGTGTGCAACGCCGGCATCGCGCAGCAGAAGCTGTTTACCGACATCACCCCGGAGGAGTGGCAGCGGATGCTGGACGTGAACCTGAGCGGCGCGTTCCACCTGTGCCAGCTGGCATTGCCCGGCATGATCCGCCGCAAGCAGGGCCGCATTCTGACCGTGAGCAGTATGTGGGGCCAGACCGGCGGCAGCTGCGAGGTGCACTATTCCGCCGCGAAGGCCGGGCTCATCGGCCTGACCAAGGCACTGGCGAAGGAAGAGGGCCCCAGCGGCATTACGGTGAACTGCGTAGCGCCCGGGGTCATCGAGACTGACATGATGGCGGCTTTTACCGCCGAGGACAAGGCGGCGCTGGCCGAGGAGACCCCTGTGGGTCGGCTTGGCACCCCGGAAGAAGTTGCAAAGCTGCTGGTCTTTTTGGCCGGCGAGGATGCCGGATACATCACCGGACAGGTGTTCGGGGTGAACGGCGGCCTTGTGATCTGATGCACAGGGCAATATTACAGGAAATTCCCCGGAGTGGGAAGGAGAGAAAAAATGGGCATGACTTTGAAGGAACTGTTGACTAAGGGCGAGGGCACCCTCTCTGCACAGGAGGCCAAGGCGCTGGCGGCACAATGCCGCATGGATGTAGACACCCTCTACACCCTGCTGGAGGAGCGCGGCATTAAGGTCCTGGAGGAAGAGAACGAGCCGAGTCTGGACGTGGACAGCATCATTGCTGAGGTGGAGAACGCCGAGAACAACAACGATGACATGGGCCTTGCCGATGAAAACGAAGAGGATGCCGAGGAGAACCCGGCAGACCTGAAGGCTGCCATGGACGAGCTGCTGGACGACCCGGTGAAGAACTACCTCAAGCAGATCGGTCAGATCCCGCTGCTGAGCGCCGAGCAGGAGGTGGAGCTGAGCCGCCGCATCCATGCCGGTGCCGAGGCTGCACACATTTTGCAGGCAGACCGCCAGAAGTACGGCGCACCGGAGTACATCAAGAAGAACAGCGCCCGCTTCTCCTTTGAGGAGGACGAGAACAGCCGCAGCTACACCGAGGATCTGGACGAGGACGGCGAAAAGTCTGCCGAGGATGCCGAGGAAAAGGCAGACGAGGAAAAGGCCATGGAGGCCGTGGAGAACGGCCCCCTGAGCGAGGAACGCCGTCAGGAGCTGCTCAAGACCCGCCGCGACGGCCTGAACGCCCGCCGCAGCCTGAGCGAGGCAAACCTGCGTCTGGTGGTGTCCATCGCCAAGAAGCATGTCGGCCATAATCTGGCCTTCCTTGATCTCATTCAGGAGGGCAACATCGGCCTCATCAAGGCCGCCGAGAAGTTCGACTGCGACCGCGGCTTCCGCTTCTCTACCTACGCTACCTGGTGGATCCGTCAGGCCATCACCCGCGCTATCGCGGATCAGGCCCGCACCATCCGCATCCCGGTGCACATGGTGGAGACCATCAACCGGATGCGTCAGGCCACCAACCAGCTGGTGTACCAGAACGGCCACGAGCCCACCCCGGAGGAGCTGGCAAAGGCCATGGATATGAGCGTGGAGCGCGTGCGCGAGATCCAGCGCATGGCACAGGAGCCCGCCAGCCTGGAAAGCCCCGTGGGTGAGGAAGAGGATTCCTCTCTGGGCGATTTTGTCGCCGATGAGAACGCCGAAGCACCCGGCAAGGCAGCCGACCGCGCCATGGTGGCACAGCAGATCAATCTGGCACTCAAGAGCCTGACCCCCCGCGAGGAAAAGGTCATCCGCCTGCGCTTTGGTCTGGATGATGGCCGTCCCCGCACGCTGGAAGAGGTCGGCCGCGACTTCGGCGTCACTCGTGAGCGTGTGCGCCAGATCGAAGCCAAGGCCATCCGCAAGCTGCACAGCCGCAAGTGCCTGACCCTGCTCAACGGCCTGATCGAGTAATAATATGTATTTTGGGATAGCAGAACACCCGCGTGGGTTCTGCTATCCCTTTTTCATGTGGTATAGAGGAGAAGTTGCAATTGTCGTTTCCCTCTACGACCCTCTCGTGAAAAAGGGGTTCTGAAAAGCCCGCAGGCTTTTCAGAACCCCAAATTAAAAATCATTTTTCCGCTGATGATGCGCAAAGCGAAGCGGAGCGCATTCCAGATCGTTTTTCAGTACGAGCTCAGCCCAAGGCTTACGTCCAGCGCCTGATCCACCCGCTTCTGGTCGGCGGCGGTGATCTGCCCGGCGCGCTCCCGCAGACGGTGCTTATCCAGCGTTGCGCACATCTCCGTGAATGCCGGGTGGTCGTGCGGAATTCCTGCTGTGAGTGCCTTTATGAAGCCGTCGAAAGTTTCTCCGGCGCGCTCCTTTATGGGCTTGCTATCAGCCCCGAGGGGACCCCAGGTGCGTATCTCCGGGACGTTCTCCAGCATTATGACGCGCGGACGGACTTTCAGCGCCCAGCGTATCGTTACCCACGCAAGACCTCTGATGTTTTTGTCAACGGGCTTCCCGCCTTTGGCTCGGGAAAAATGCGTGCAGTCCGGGGAGAACCACGCCAGCCCGACCGGGTTTCCGGCGCAGGCTTCCGATGGGTCTACCTGCCAGACGTCCTCGCAGTAATGCCGCGTGTGCGGGTGGTTCGCGCGGTGCATTGCAATGGCGTCCGGGTCGTGGTTTATTGCGATGTCTACGCTCCGTCCTACAGCCATTTCTATGCCCGTGGAAGCTCCACCACCACCGGCGAAATTATCTATTATCAGTTCCACTTGACTTTTCCTTTCGCTCATGGTATAATGAGCATGTGAATTATTTTGTTTGCCGCTTCCCGAATTGCCGTTCAGGAGCGGTTTTTCTTTTTCTTTACCCAGTTAGACTTCAACCTGCTCGAAGCCCACAGCGGGTAGCCGCTTTCCTGCGTGCATTCGGTGTATGAGTGCTTCGCAGGGCAGTCGTTCTTGTAGGCGCAGGTGCCGCAGTTGACCGGGTCACTGTCTGCCTTGTCTATCGTTGCTCTGTTGTACGGCATGGCTTGTCCTCCTTTCCGTCGATTTCTTCGGGAGGAACGCTCCCTTGAACGCCCACACCATGATAATGCAGGTGGCTGCCATCATGATGTCCATGCCATTCATGGAGTAGCTCCAGCCGTTCAGCGCGGATACTATCCAGCGCAGGTGGAAGCCTATTAGGGCGGCTGTTGCGTAGGGTATGTACTTCTTCACGCCTGAACCTCCATAGCTTTCAGCTTCTTGAGCCTGTGTTCGAGGTCGGTTATGTTCAGACCCCACGCCTCATAGGCTATCTCGGTGTTCACGCGCTGCGCATTCCAGACCGGAGTGTTTCGCTCGGTCATTATCGCCAGAGCCTTGTTTTTCAGGCTCTTGATGGTCGCGGGCGCGAGTTTCCCGAAAAGTTCCCTGATGTCGCTGTTGGAAAGCTCTATGCGCTCGTAGTACAGCCGTATCGCAGTTTCAAGCGAGGTTATCTGCGGTACGCGGACGGTTTTTGCTGTTGATGGCATTGTGTTCGCCTCCTTACGTTGCCATATACGCCGGAATATCCAGCGCCTTTGCTATCGCTCCGGCTACCCTGTCATTCACGCGGTAGCCGCCCATGAACCCCTCAATCGCAGCTACCGAATACCCGGAAGCCTTCGCGAGGTCCTTGTACTTCCAGTCGCGGAGATCCATCTGCTTGCGTATCTCTGCGCGGAAAAGCTTATAATTTGCGAGTGCTATAAAATCACTCCCTTTCTGAGATGTTTTGTAGTAAGACCTTGACAAAATGCTAGAATTGTTGTATTATAGAGTTGTGAGGAATATAATACTGTTCTGCCGCCCCCTTTTCGGGCGGTGGATTTGTCGCATTTCTTTGTCACGGCTTTGCTACATGTATATTATAATCCTAAAATTAGGATTTGTCAACGTCAAAATCATAGATTTAGGATTATCGTTGTACTGCACAAAAAACGATTTGCAAATTTGTGCAAAAAGAAAAAAGCCGCCCGGAGGGGCGGCGGAAAGGATATATAATGGATTTTGCAAGTCATTCTGTTGGGAGTTTAACTGATAGTTCAAGCTATAGTGATATTAAAATACAGAAAACTCAAATTTGCCCTTATTGTGGTTTTGGAACAGACCCGATAAGAAGAGAACATAAAATGGTTCTTTTTGATGATGGTAACAACGAAAGAGCACTATTGCTATCATTGCGCCGTACACACTGCAAAAAGTACTTTGTTACCGCTAACGTTTTTAACATTGTAAGCAAAACGTCTTATTATGCCGGTTCTTTTCCATCGTCAACCCTTCCCGAGTTTAAAAATGAGCGCATTGAGAAA
>OLSF01002211.1_pt1 | contig 15727 bp, 9 predicted proteins | sample 1672301 | NCBI WGS metagenome assembly OLSF01 (sample SAMEA3136669, study PRJEB25190) | human gut metagenome | biome: human gut; feature: human-associated habitat; material: faeces | place: Austria | collected 2013
CAACGATGAACATTGCAACGAACAAAATCACATTGCTGTCAATGAAGCCTGCAAAAGCCGTCTTGATGTCTAAAACCCCAGTTACGACCAAGCCAATACAGACGATCATTGAAGTAACTCCCAGCGGAATTTTTTCAAATACGAACATGATCACCGCAAATAAGAGGAACAACAGCGTTATTGTTGAGGGACTCATATAGTTACCTCCAATCCTTTATTAACTTTTTCCTTATCCCGGAGAACTCCGGTAGTAGTAGACCAAAGAGTAATAAGCCGGCCGTTTCATTACCATTTGCTATATCTGAATTATATTGGAATCGGCTGGAAATGTACATTTTGAAAAAAATATGGTATCATAAGAAAAAACTATGGAATTTGAAAGATTGAAAAAGTTTTTTAGAGGAGACAAAAGCAATGAAACTGACCCAGTTGGAATACTTTTGTGTGGCAGCAAGATATCATAATATAACGAAAGCTTCAAAAGAGTTATTTGTAACCCAACCTTCGGTTTCAAATGCAATAAAGGCACTGGAAGAAGAGTTTGGAGTTAATTTATTTTACAGGAATAATAATAAGTTAACACTGACCCCGGAGGGAGAGATTTTTTATAAGCAGGCAGAGGAGATGTTGGCACATGCAGATTCCGTAGCTTCCGAATTTCATGAACTGAGGAAAAAGATCACGCCAGTCCGTATCGGGATGCCTCCGATGCTTGGAAGTATATATCTTCCGGATTTGTATATTTCTTTACGTCAGGAGTTCCCGGAAGTGGATTTTCATTTGTACGAATATGGATCAGTCAAGGCATGCGAGCAGGTGATGGAAGAAAAACTGGATCTTGCAATTGTAAATGCGGAGCAGACGGCAATTGATAAATGTAATCTTCATATTATAGATACGGAAGATCTGTTGTTCTGCGTTTCAAAGGATCATCCGCTGGCAGGGCAGAGTACCATTCTGATGAATATGCTGAACAATGAACCACTGATCCTTTTTAATACGGATTCAGTGCAGGTAATGACATTAACAAGACAATTTAAGGCAGCAGGTGTCAATCCTCATATCATACTGAATACCAGTCAGATCACAACTCTGATCAATATGATAAAAGCGGAGCCGATCGGAGCATTCCTTTACAGATCCATGGTAGAAACCTATCCTGATATTATTGGAATTCCGGCATTTCCATCGATTGAACAGAGGATCGGGGTAATTTGGAGAAAAGGGAAATATCAGAATGCGATCACAGAAAAAGTGATAAAATATTTAAAAAATTATTGACAAATTAATACATTTAAAGTATACTTAATTAGTCGCTTGACGAAAGAGACAACTGAATAGGGGATTGGTCAAATGGTATGATAGGGGTCTCCAAAACCTTTGGTGGGAGTTCGATTCTCTCATCCCCTGTATTAAAAAGCCTTAGAAACCGCGTAAAATCGCTGTTTTAAGGCTTTTTCTTTTTCCCCAAAAGCAAAGGTGATCACCATATGTTCGAAATATCTGCATAATTTGTATCATACGAAAAAGCACATTATATATAACTTGAAGCTATATATAACGTGCCGGATTCAAAAAGTCTACAAAGCTCTTACTTTTCGATGGTAGATCCAGTAAGAAATAATTGCAGTAATTGCCTCAGTGATCCAAAATGCGTGCCAGACGCCGGATGCCCCCTGCAGCAGGCTTAAAAGAAAAGCCAGTGGAATGATGATCAGCGTATAACGGCAGAGCGAGATAATGAGGGATGGTAATCCCATTCCAAGTCCTTCTAAAGCTCCCGAACTTGTAACTGAAACAGAAGATACAAGGAATCCGAGGCAGATAATATGAAGAGCAGAGGAACCAATCTTTATGGTTGCAGGTGTAGCTGTGAACAGATGGATCAAAGTTCCTGGGATGCATAAGCACAGGACAGTTCCTACTGCCATAATCGCCAGCACAAGGATTAAAGAGGTCTGATAAATTTTATTTACACGGCTATGTTCTTTTGCACCATAATTGTATCCAATCAGTGGTCTCATCCCCTGAATGACTCCGTTAGCAGGAAGATAAAGGAATGTCTGTAATTTGTAATAGACTCCAAGCACAAAGACATAAGACTGACCAAAGCCTGCAAGGATTACATTTAATGATGAAATGAGCAGGGAGGGAAGAGCCATGTTCAGACTTGCAGGAATCCCGATGGAATACATTTTTTTACAAAGTGCAAAATCAGGTTTAAAATAAGCTCTTCTAAATTTTACAGAGATTGGAGCAACCATATAAAAAATCAGATAAAGGATTGCACTGAATGTCTGTCCGAGACCTGTGGCAAGGGCAGCACCCTCGATCCCGAGTGAAGGAAATGGTCCCAGTCCAAAAATCAGAACCGGATCGAGAAAAATGTTGACGAGACATCCGCTCATCAGACAGATCATGGAGATATTCATTTTACCAACAGCTTGAAAAACCTTTTCAAAAACCAGTTCCCATGCAAAAAATACAGAAAATAAAAATACGATTTTTGAATAACGAAGCCCTAAATTGATAATTTCTGCATCGTTGGTAAAGAGACTGAGGAAAGGGTGGATAACTACAAGGCAGATAATCATCAGGAGAATACCATGAAATGTTCCAAGGAGCATTCCCTGACTTGCCGCCTGATCTGCTTTTTTCTGATCTGCTGCTCCCAGATAAAAGGAAATGACGGCATTAATCCCAATTCCAAAACCGATCATAACTGCATTGATCAGATTTTGAACAGGGAATACCAAAGAAAGTGCGGTCATTGCATTTTCACTGATCTTAGCAACAAAAAAGCTGTCAACGATATTATAAAGTGAATTTACGAGCATAGACACAACCATTGGTAATGACATTTTTAACAGAAGGTTCAGGATTGGTTGTTCTTTCATATAAGTTTGTTCCATTTTCAGACTCCTTTCGGGATTTCTCAGTTGTTAAGCATACGACAAAGATCCAATGGATCTTTTTTAGTATTAATAAGTTATGACATAAAAAAACCACATGACTGCCAGGAAAAGTAGTCATGTGGCGAAAAGTAGTATCACATTATGCCGGAAACCATTTGCCCGTCATTCATCGTGATACTCCAAAAATCCACATCAGTTTTAGAAACTAATTATATCGCTGAAATACGGAAGTGTCAAGGATAAATGGGCATACAAAAAATCCATGAATAATCGCAAAAAGAGCATACGAAAAATCCACCATACGCTTCTACAAGTCATACAGTGGATCTTTCAATTTATTCCATCCATTGGAATATCCTCCTTCTTCAATTAATATCTATTTAAAACTATTATCTCAAATAGTGAAATTTTATTTAAAAATTAACGTCCCATTGGATTGTACCTCTTTTATAAAATTCGTTCTTATGTTCTTACTTAGAATTAAATTAGCATCCCATCGGTCTGTACCTCTTTCATAAAATTCATATCAGATTAAAGTTAAAGACTTTTTATCCCATTGGATTGTACCCCTTTCGTAAATTTCGTTCTGGATTAAAATTAATGTCCCATTGGTCTATACCTCTTTCATTAGATTATTGGATTAAGTTTAAGTTTTTGGTGGTCCGTACCTCCTTTTCTTTTATTTGGTGTTCGTTTTCTTTTGTTGACTATATATTAACTCTCAAAACACGTTTTGTCAATAGAAAATCTGATAAAAAATAAAAATAATTTAAATTAACAGAAAATAAATGAAAATATAAAAAATATACAGAACTGAAACTGGGCAGTATGCGACTGGATTTTTTAGAACCTTGTCCTTATACTAAAGGATAGAAAAGGGAGGCAATAAAAAGATGAGCAGAAATGAGAGAGTCAGTTGTGAGAGCTGTACTTATTATATTTATGATGAAGACTATGAAAGTTATGTATGTGATAAAAATATGGATGAAGATGAATATATCCGTCTGATGACAGATCGTTATTTCCAGTGTCCATTTTACAGAAATGGTGATGAATATGCAGTTGTCCGTAAGCAGATGTAGCATTCTGCTGATTGTATGGAAAAGAAATCTGTGGTATGATGAATACGAACATACATTCGTAAAGGCGGCATGAAGAAATGATAAAAAAAGAGAATGATTCTATTGTATATGAAAAGGTAATTCCGGCACATGGAGCAGAGTATGTATCATTTCCAGAGTCTATGAGACCGGAGATTGGCGATTATCTCAGATCGCAGGGGATTTCCCGGCTTTACAGTCATCAGGCGGAGATGTTCGTAAGGGCCGGTGAAGGAGAAAGCCTGGTCATCACGACAGCGACAGCAAGTGGCAAAACTTTGAGCTTTTTGCTGCCGGTATTGCAGCAGATTTTAGAGAATCCGCTGACGCGTGCGATTTTTATTTATCCGACGAAAGCACTTGCAAGTGATCAGTATCGGGTATTGGCTCCTGTACTGGAGTATTTTGGAGAGGGGCGTATATCGGCAGGGGTCTATGATGGAGATACGATGCCTGCAGAACGCAGCCGGGTCAGGAAGAGTGCGAATATTATTCTGACGAATCCTGAGATGCTGAATGCAGCTTTCTTGCCTAACCACAGTAAATATGGATTTGATTTTATATTTGCCAATCTGAATTATATCGTGATTGATGAATTGCATAGCTACAGAGGAGCATTTGGCGGGCATCTTGCCAATATTTTCCGCAGAATGAAACGGATCTGCGGATATTATCATTCCGATCCACAATTTTTATGCAGTTCAGCGACGATTGCAAATCCGGTGGAGCTGGCAGAGAAGATTTGTGGAATAACCCCGGGGCTGATCGAGCGAGATGGCTCACCGGCACCGGAAAAGGTATACAAGATCCTGCAGCCACCGGAGATAAAAGGAGCGAATGATAAAGTATATGGAAGATATTCGGCTTCAAGTGTGGTGAAAGAGCTGATCCCGAAGCTTGTGGAAAAGGGAGAACAGTTTCTTGTATTTACACATAGTCGAAGAGCGGTGGAAGTTATTTTAAAGGAATCGAGAGACCGGTTGGAAGACGCCGGATTTTTGGGAGAAAAGGGGCAGACGGACAAAATCGCCGGGTATCGTGGAGGTTATACTCCATTGGAGCGGCGTGAGATCGAGCGAAAGATGATGGCAGGAGAGCTGACAGGCCTGATCTGTACGAATGCACTGGAACTGGGAATTGATATTGGAAAACTGGATTGTACAGTGCTGGTAGGATATCCGGGGACAAGAGCTTCTTTCTGGCAGCAGACAGGACGGGCGGGAAGATGTGGCAGGAGGTGTGTCAATTATCTGATTTTGGAGAATCAGCCGTTCGATCAGTATATTGCAATTTCACCTGACTGGCTTTTTGAAGGCAGAAGTGAAAATGCAATCGTAGATCCGGACAATCTGCTGATCGAGCTTGCACATATACGTGCGGCAGCAGCGGAGATGCCACTGTCTCTGGATGATGTTGCGTTGTTCCCGGATTTGGGAGAGATCATCCCGGTTCTTTTAAATGCACAGGAACTGAAAAGTCTGGCGGGACGTTTTTCATGGGCAGGGCCGGCATTCCCTGCCGGAGATTACAGTCTCAGGAATATGGACAGGACGAGATACAAGCTGATCGTATATCCAAGTATGGAGCATCTGAGAAATGTGCAGGAGAAAAGGAAAGGCTCTCTTTTTAACGGAAAGGAAATTACTGAGATGGACGAGTCGCAGGCTTTTCATGAGCTGCACCCGGGAGCGGTGTATCTGCATGACGGTGAGCAGTATGAGGTGCTGAAGCTGGATCTGGTTTCAAGAACTGCACTGGCAGTACCATTTTATGGAAATTATTATACAGTTCCATCCGGCACAGAGGATACAAGAATTTTGCAGACCTTCCAAAAAGAAACTTTTAAAAGAATAAAGAAATGTTTTGGTGACATAAATGTAAATGAAGTGATTTCGATGTATAAGAAACTTCAGTTTCATAATCATCAGAATCTGGGCCATGTGTCGCTGACGAGGCCATTACAGAAAGATTACGATACAGAGAGTACCTGGATTGAAATCCCGGAGAATATTGTGGATACATACCAGAGGCTCCTTGTGCCAGATCAAAGAGGAGAACTTGTTCTGAATAATCATTTTGAGGGAATTTCCTATGCAATCAAGAATGCGGCTATGATGGTGACAATGACAGAAAAAGATGACATCGGAGTGATTCTTTCAAATAATGCGTTGATTCCCGGAGCAGAAAGAGGACGAAAGGTATCCTTATTTATTTATGATAAGTATGAAGGCGGTCTTGGTTATGCTGAGAAAATTTATGATCTGATGGAACAGATCATTTATCAGGCAATCGAGCAGGTTGAACATTGTCCGTGTAAGGACGGATGTCCGGTCTGCGTAGGAAATTATACACTGGATAAAAAGACAGTGCTGTGGGGGCTGAAGAATTTTATAGAAGAGAGTGAATCTCCGGTATCTATATCAAAGCAGTCAGAATTGTCAGAGATGAACAGACCGGGAATAAAGAAAGAATATTCATTTGAAATGCTGGAAGAAAAATGGGATGAGTTCTGTGAGAAGTTAAAAAGGAGCGGAGAATCGGGAGCTGCGTTTTTAAGTATGGTAAAGAAAGTCGAAGTAAAAGAGGAGCGTCTGATCCTGCAGGTTGAAAATTCATTTTATGAAGGGTGGCTGCAGGAATGGGAGAATCTGCGGGAAGTAGAGCGTCTGCTCCGTTCGTATGCGATCTGTCCGGCAGATATGAAGCTGGAGATTCAGTCAGAGACAGACTGGGAGCGGGTGAAAAAGATCCGTGGAAAATTAAATCGAAGGTATGGAAAAGATGAAATTTGAAGAAGAATGGAGTTTCCTGAATCCCTATCAGATGACAGCAGTTCTTGATGAGAGTCCGGCATGTGTTGTGAATGCAAATGTCGGAAGCGGAAAGACAACTGTTCTGATCGCAAAGATACTGTATTTATATCAGGTGAAGCAGATACAGCCGGAAGAAATGATTGTTCTGACTTTTACGAATAAAGCAGCAGATGAGATAAAAGAACGACTCATAGCAAAAGAAAAGTTTTTAAAAAAAGAAAAAAATGACGAAGAACCAAGGCTGGATGGATTTGGTACATTTCATAGTGTAGCTCTATGGATGCTGAGAGAAAAGCTGGAAGTTGAAAAAGCTGGATGGAGAAAAGATTTTACTGTCATGGCACCGGATGAAGAAGAAGATCTTGCATTAACTCTGACCGCAGAATATGGATTGAAAATAAAATATAAGAACCGCCTGAAGAAGCGGCTGGAGCAGGAATATCAATGGTATCTTGAAGGACGACCGATACCGAGATACAAAGATGATTTGTTCAAATTGTATCCAATAATTGAATCCGAAAAAAAGAAGCAGAATAAGATGACTTTTTCGGATTTGCTGCGTGTCAGTACACTTTTATTGAAAGAGCAGGATGCTTTTATCCCTAAGTGGATCATTGTCGATGAAGTGCAGGACAGTGATAAGATGCAGATGGAATTTCTGGAGGCTTTGAAAGGCAGGGAGACGAAGCTGTTTGCAGTAGGAGATCCGAATCAGGTGATTTATAGCTGGCGTGGGACAGGAGAGAATATGTTCTTTTTATTAAAGCACCGATTTGAGGCGAAAGAATATTCTCTCCCGGTGAATTACCGTTCTAATGCATTGATCCTGGGAGCGGCGAATCGTTTCCTTCAGTTTGGCAGTCAGATCCGGGCGAGCAGAGAAAAAGGTGAGAAGGTCAAAATTGTTAATTATTATGATCCTTTTCAGGAGGCAGAGGAACTTGCGTTGCGGATAAGAGAGCTAAAGGAGCAGGGACTGACATATCGGGAGATGGCGGTATTTTATCGGTTACAGCGTCAGGTGGATGTGCTTGCAAAAGTGTTTGAACGTCAGGGGATTCCATATGAAGTTTCCGTAAAAAAGAGCCTACATGATATTCCGGTATTGAACTGGTTTGTCAGAGTATTGAGATTCTGTGTAAATCCATTGGATGAGCAGTCCGGGATTGCAGCAGTCGCAGATAAAGAATTTGGCGAGTTTGGAATGACGCGGAAAAAGGCAGAAAAAATCATAAAAGAGAAAAAGCTGTCCGAGAGTCTGCTTTATGAACAGATGGCCGGATTTCAGGCATGGGTAGTGGATAACTTTGGGAAATTCATGAAAGAAGGTGAAAAAGAGCAGAAAATCTTTGAATATTTTCACTTAAAAGAGTTCCTGCGTCCTACGGTGGAGAGCTATACTGAAAATGTCAAAAAAATAAAGAGCTTTTTAAAGCAGTTATGTTCATATTGCGGTTCGATTGATTTCCGGGGGCATCTGAGGGAATTTCTGAATAGTTCAGAGCTTTATGGATTAAAGATGGAAGCAGGAGAAAAAGAAGTAGGAGCAGAAATGAATCCTGAAGACCGGAAAGATGCAGTACAGCTTATGACGCTGCATGCATCCAAAGGTCTGGAATTTGATACGGTCTTTCTGATTGGTGTGAATCCCGGTCTGATCCCGCTTCATTCAAAAAATTATGAACAGGAAGAAGAGGAACGACGGTTGTTTTTTGTGGGGATTACCCGTGCAAAGAACCGCTTGGAACTTTCCTGGTATACGAATCCGGGTGAACCGGGGATAGCGGGTGAGGAAAGCCGTTATCTGAAAATGATTCCGCAGGAGCTGTTGGAGGGAATGCCGGATGAAAAAGAAAGATGGGCTAACCTGCAGCAGTTAAAGAAGGAAGTTCAGGAAAAAGCTCAGGAAAAAGCTCAGGAAAAAGTTCAGGAAAAAGCTCAGAAAGAAGTTCAGGAAAAAGAGCAGAAAGAACTTCGGCAGGAAGTAAAACCGGAAGATCAACAGGAACAGGCTGACATGCGGGCTGGCATACAGGCGGTGGTGCAGGTAAGGCATCCGAAGTATGGTGTCGGAGTGTTAAGATCGGAAGATGATCTGATGGTTGAGGCAGAGTTTGACGGATACGGAGTGAAGCAGTTCCTGAAAGCATTTGGTGAAGTCGAGATAATAGGATGAGTGAAACACAAAGGAAGTGAGTAAAATGAATGAAACCACGCAACAAAATCGTTTATTTGACAATAAAAAACTAGCTGCACTTCTAATTCCACTGGCAGTAGATCAGCTCCTTAATTCATTTATGGGAACTGTGGATACACTGGTAGTCAGTAATCTTGGCTCAGCAGCGATTTCAGCAGTTTCACTGGTAGATTCGATCAATATCCTGATTGTTCAGGCTTTCTTTGCACTGGCATCAGGTGGAACAGTTGTGTGTTCCCATTACCTTGGATGTGGAAAAAAGGAGCATGCACAGGAGGCAGCAAGACAGTTGGTTTTCATTACGTTCGTATTGTCGGCGGTGATTGCTGGAATGTGTCTTTTATTCAATGGTCCGATGTTGGCACTGATCTTTGGAAAAGTAGAGAGTGCGGTTATGGTGAATGCCAAAAAGTATTTTTTCTTTTCTGCAATCTCGTATCCATTTATCGCATTATATGATGATGGATCGTGCATCCTGAGGGCACAGGAGAACAGTCGTTTGCCGATGCTGATCTCGGTTATTTCAAATATCCTGAATATTATTCTGAATCTGTTATTTGTATGGGTGTTCCATTGGGGTGTTGCAGGTTCGGCAACTGCAACGATGCTGGCACGTATGTTCAGTATGGTTACAGTGCTGGTAAAACTGAGGAATCCACAGTTGGAGATCCAGTTGAGAAAGTATTTTACCATCCGGCCTGACTGGGATGAGATTAAAAGAATCCTGAGGATTGGTGTGCCGTCGGGGGTGGAGAACAGTATGTTCCAGTTTGGAAAGCTTGCGATCCAGTCGACTGTATCGCTGATGGGAACTGCGGCTATCGCTGCACAGGGAATGGCGAGTATCATTGAAAATTTGAACGGAATTATGGGAATCGGAATAGGAATCGGTCTTATGACCGTTGTGGGGGAAACTCTTGGAGCAGGAAGAAAGGAGGAGGCCGTTTATTATGTAAAGAAATTATGTATTGTTTCCGAAGTAGTGATCATTGCATCCTGTCTGCTTTTGTATGCTTTAGTTCGTCCGATTACCTATTTTGGAGGTATGGAGCCTGAAAGTGCAAAAATGTGTATTTTTATGGTAACGTGCATAACCATTATAAAGCCATTGATCTGGGTCATGGCTTTTGTTCCGGCATATGGATTCAGGGCAGCCGGGGATGTGAAGTTTACAATGACAGTTTCAATGCTTACGATGTGGTTATGCCGGGTGACACTCTCGATTGTTCTTGCCAGAGTCTTTGGCTTTGGACCAATCGCAGTATGGATCGGTATGTTCAGTGACTGGGCATTGAGAGGAGTGATCTTTACGATCCGGTTCAGAAATCGTAAATGGCTGAATCATCATGTGATTTAAAAGCAATTATAAAGCCTTAATCACAGATCCAGCCATTGAGTCAGATTGTTTGCAAAAGATCGAGCAGACGCTGGTTCTCTTCCGGCATCTGAATACAGAACCGTACATATTCACCCTCCAGGCACTGGAAAGAAGAGCAGTCCCGGATCATAAGTCCCTTTTGAATGCAACGTTCAAATACATCGAAAGAGGTAATCCCGTCTTTCAGAATCTTTACCAGCAGGAAGTTGGCATAGGCCGGATAGATTTTGAAAGTCGGGAGTTTTTTTATGGTTTCGTACATCTTCTGACGTTCGGAAAGAATCAGGTTTCGGGTCTGCTGATAATAGTCGTGATCCTGAAAAAGCATTTCTCCGGCGAAAGCACCGAGGCTGTTCAGTGACCATGGAATTTGTTTTTCACGCATGGTCTTCAGAAATTCACTGTTCCCGGTGATTCCATATCCGAACCGCATTCCCGGGGCGGCATAGAATTTGGAAACTCCCCGGAGTACCATCAGATTGGAGAATTGCTTCGTAAGAGGAACAGCAGTAATTGCTGAAATATCCGGTGCAAATTCAACATAAGTTTCATCTATCATTACAAAGATATTTTTCCGTTTACAAAATGCAAGTAATTCTTTTAATTCATCCCGAAAAATAGCGGAAGAAGTCGGGTTATTTGGATTGCAGATAATGAGAAAATCATATCCATCCGAGAGAGTATGGAAAAGATCATCCAGATCTGGTCTGAAGTCAGAAGTCTCCTGCAAATGGTAATAATCCTGAGTACTTCCGGAAAAGGTGAGTTCTCTGGAATATTCTGAATAGGTAGGACCGAGAATCAGAGTATGCTTTGGGGCACGAGCTTCGATCAGCAAAGCAATCAGTTCACTGGATCCATTTCCCGGAAGAATATAATCGGCAGGAACATCACAATAATTAGAAAGAACATTACGTAGAGACAGATACTCGCGGTCAGGATAACTGGAAAATAAATCTGCATGGGTGGCGACCGCTTCTTTTACAGAGGCAGGAAGTCCAAGCGGATTTACATTTCCGGCAAAGTTGACGATAGCTTCTTTTTTTATATGGTAACAGGCACTGATCTTTTCAATGTCACTTCCGTGAAATACGGGGTTGGTTGTCTGATTATTCATGATTTATGCTCCTAAAAATTATTTTGTCTCAAATAAAATACCAAGGGTATTTGGACCGCAGTGGCTTGAAATCGTACAACAGGCAGTTGTCACATGGATCTCAGCGAAGTCTTTTTCAGCTTTGAGGGCTTTTTTTACAAGATGGATATATTCTGCAGCAATTCCCGAATGTGTAATGAAGATAAAAGACGGATCGATATCTGGATGTGCGGCCAGTTGATCTTTTACATATTTTACGAGAACCTTATCCAGTGAACCCCGATATTTTTTACCGACTTTCATACTGCCGTCGGCATTATTTACCTCAATACACGGCTTTAACTTTAGTACGTTGGCACCCAGTGCAGCTACGGAGGAGCAACGCCCGCCGGCATGAAGAAAAGTAAGGGTATCCAGAATAAAGCTGGCATGACACTTCTCTGTACGCTGTCGGAGAACATCGGCGATTGCATCAGCGGACATTCCCTGACGGATCATTTCTCCGGCATCACGGACAAGGAGTCCTGTTCCGCTGGAAAGAGAGCAACTGTCAATGACATGGACATGTCCGAGTTCTTCAGCCGCAATACAGCAATTCTGATAGGCACTGGAGAGGGAACTGCCGAGATTGATATGAATGACTTCGTAACCGGCTCTGACCCATGGCTCAAAATGGTCAATATATTCTGCAACGTTTACAGCAGCCGTCTTGGGAAGAATCTTTTCATCATAATATTTCTGGAAAATCTCTTCCGGAGTGATGTCGATGCCGTCCTTATAGTCATGACCGTCCAGGATGATATGGAGCGGAAAGTAATGCACATGGTAACGATCTTTTAACTCGGTATCAAGATCACAGGTACTATCAGCACTTAAGATGATTTTTGCAGATTCCTTTTCCATTCTATTTTCCTCCGTAAATCTGATTTTCTTAAATTATAACACTAATTTCCGGTCAATGACAAGGTGGCTGGGACTTTACATTGTTGAAGAAGTTGGATAGAATAAAATGATGTTGGGGTCAAAAGCCCCCAACAATGATGCCAACGGATTGTTTCGTGCTACGCACTCCCACAATCCTGACATCTTTATTTTCCTGTATGACAGAAGATCCTTAGAACAGACCTGTGATCTTTCCGTCGTCTGTTACATCAATTCCATTTGCTGCCGGTACTTTCGGCAGTCCAGGCATGGTCATTACTGCACCCGTCAGAGCGACAACGAATCCTGCACCGGCACTGACATAGACTTCTCTGATATGGATATCAAAATTCTCCGGTCTTCCAAGCTTCTTCGCATCATCTGACAGGGAATACTGATTCTTCGCCATACATACCGGGAAATCTGAGAATCCCATCTCTTCGATCTTTGCGATCTGCTTTGACGCAGCCGGTTCATACACCACATCTCTTGCACCATAGATTTCCTGTGCGATCGTACGGATTTTATCTTTCAGAGAAAGTTCTTCACTGTAAAGTGGATGGAAACGGCTTTCCTTTGTCTCCAGCGTCTCCAGTACTTTCTCAGCCAGTGCGATGCCGCCTTCTCCGCCTTTTTCCCATACTTCTGAAAGTGCAAATTCACAGTTATGGTCATGACAGAATTTTTCAATAAATGCATTCTCTGCATCCGTATCTGATACAAAAGAATTCAGCGTAACAACAACCGGCACACCATATTTCTGAATATTTTCAATATGCTTTTCAAGATTTACAATTCCTTTTGCAAGTGCATCTAAATTTTCTTCTGCAAGATCTGCCTTTGCAACACCGCCATTGTATTTTAATGCACGTACTGTTGCGACCAGGACAACTGCATCCGGCTTCAATCCTGCCATCCGGCACTTGATATCAAAAAACTTCTCGGCTCCAAGATCTGCACCGAACCCTGCCTCCGTCACTGCAATATCGCCAAGCTTCAGGGCCATCTTTGTGGCACGCACACTGTTGCATCCATGTGCGATATTGGCAAACGGTCCACCATGGATCAGTGCCGGTGTATGTTCCAGTGTCTGAATCAGATTTGGCTTGATTGCATCTTTCAAAAGTGCAGTCATGGCACCGGTTGCCTGCAGATCATCTGCTGTCACCGGATCTCCATTAAAATTATAAGCGACAATAATTCTTCCCAGACGCTTCTTAAGATCAGCAAGATCATCTGCAAGGCAGAGAATTGCCATAATCTCGGAGGCGACTGTAATAACAAAATGATCTTCTCTTACCATTCCGTCGGTCTTTCTTCCAAGACCAACTACAATATTCCGCAGGACACGGTCATTCATGTCCACGCAGCGTTTCCACACGATCTGACGTGGATCGATCCCCAGGGCATTCCCCTGCTGGATATGATTATCAAGCATTGCTGCCAGCAGATTGTTGGCAGAAGTGATGGCATGAAAATCTCCCGTGAAATGAAGATTCAGATCCTCCATCGGAACCACCTGTGAATAACCGCCACCGGCTGCTCCTCCTTTGATTCCAAAGCATGGTCCAAGAGATGGTTCGCGTAATGCGATCACTGATTTTTTGCCAAGCTTTGCAAATGCCTGTCCAAGACCTACAGAAATTGTCGTCTTTCCCTCTCCCGCCGGGGTCGGATTAATGGCTGTAACAAGAACCAGCTTTCCGTCCTCGCGGTCCTTGATCCGTTCCCAGAGTTCATCAGAAAGCTTTGCTTTATACTTTCCATAAAATTCCAGTTCATCCTCTGCGATTCCTGCACCCTCTGCCACCTCTCTGATGTGCTTCATTTCTGCTTCCTGAGCAATCTGAATATCTGTCTTCATTCCTGTTTCCTCCTTGTTCATCCCTCTTATTTTCAATAACATCCTCACACTTTCATGCAAGTTCTGTAAACTACGATTCCTGCTTATTTTCCGCTATGTATGCGTCAAATTCTTCTTTTGACATAAGAACTTTTCTCGGCTTTGTCCCCTCTTCGGGACCGACAACTCCTGCTTCTGCAAGCTGATCCATGATCCTTGCAGCACGGTTGAACCCAATCTTGAACATTCTCTGGAGCATTCCGATCGAAGCCCTGTCTTTGTCAATGATCAGTTGTCCTGCTTCTGTAAAATAGACATCCCTGTCATCTGTATCCTCCGCAGATACTCCTGAAATGGATGTCGGAACATCAGCAGTCATCATATGTTCTTCCAGTTCATTACTGTAAGCCGTACTTCCATTTTTGTCAATCAGATAATCTACAACTTTCTGAACTTCTTTATCAGAGACAAAGGATCCCTGCACCCTCACCGGCTTTGGATAACCGGATGGATAGAACAGCATATCTCCTTTTCCCAGCAGCTTTTCTGCCCCGTTCATATCAATGATCGTACGCGAATCCACTCCCGATGAAACTGAAAATGCAATTCTTGACGGCATATTTGCCTTGATCAGTCCCGTGATGACATTCACTGACGGACGCTGAGTCGCAAGGATCAGATGAAGCCCCGCCGCACGTGCCAACTGTGCAAGACGACAGATCGCACCCTCCACTTCTCCGGGGGCTACCATCATCAGATCTGCAAGCTCATCAATGATGATAATGATCTGTGGAAGTTTTTTCTTTGCATCTTCTCCGGTCTCACCTCTCAGGACTTTTTCATTGAATCCTTTCAGGTCCCTTACATTGTACTCAGCGAAAAGCTTATAACGCTTTTCCATCTCGGCAACTGCCCAGTTCAAAGCCCCAGCAGCCTTTTTCGGATCAGTTACAACCGGAATCATCAGATGCGGGATTCCGTTATATACACTCAGTTCTACAACTTTCGGATCTACCAGGATCAGCTTCACATCTTCCGGATCTGCTTTGTAGATAATGCTCATGATCAGGGTATTGATGCAGACAGATTTACCTGAACCTGTCGCTCCTGCGACAAGGAGATGCGGCATCTTTGCAATATCTGCCACAACAACTTTTCCTGCAATATCTTTTCCAACTGCAAAGGAGATCAGTGATCTGCTGTTCTTGAACTCATCGGACTCCAGCAGATCTCTCAGCATAACGGCTGTATTTTCACTGTTCGGGACTTCAATCCCGACAGCAGCTTTTCCCGGTATAGGAGCTTCGATCCTCAGATCAGCGACAGCAAGATTCAGCTTGATATCATCTGCCAGCCCGACAATCTTGCTGACTTTCACTCCCTGTTCCGGCTGTAGCTCATACCGGGTCACAGACGGACCACAGCTTGCATTGGTGACATGAACCCCTACTCCAAAGTTCTGAA
>OLSF01002212.1_pt1 | contig 15723 bp, 18 predicted proteins | sample 1672301 | NCBI WGS metagenome assembly OLSF01 (sample SAMEA3136669, study PRJEB25190) | human gut metagenome | biome: human gut; feature: human-associated habitat; material: faeces | place: Austria | collected 2013
GGTGTAGTCGGCCAGGTTCACGATCAGGCAGACCAGGTCACCGCCCTTGGCACCCTTGCGGCCCTCCATCTCGGGGATGGTCACAATGTTCTTCACACGCAGCTTGCGGGCCAGAGCAGCCTCGTCAGCATACAGCGGGTGGCCGATGCCGTCCTCCAGCAGGAGCATCTCGGTCAGAGCGTCCTCAGTGGTGAACAGGGTGGGGGTGCCGGAGCCGCGGTACTCCTTGCGGCTGCGCAGGATCTGCTTGATCAGGGCCTTGTACTTGTCCTCCACGGTGGTCAGGCCGGTGGTCTTGCACTGGACCTTGATGGTAAACAGGTCGCTGTCGTTGAACACAGGACGGATGCAGTTCTCGTCGATCTTGTCCTCAGAAGCAGCCAGACGGCCGTCGCCCAGCAGGTAAGCCAGCGCCAGCTCACGGTTCAGCTTCAGGCGCATCTCCTGCTTCAGCCATGCCACAACGTCAAAGCTGGTAATGTCGATCACGTCGTCGCGGTCCAGCTTCTGCTTCTTGTACACGGTGGTGGGGCTGGTGGAGCGGCGCAGCAGGCCAAAGACCTCTTCCTTCTTGAAGTTGCCCTTGATGTAACCCTTTGCGCGGGCATCCTCCTCGGTCAGGTCAGCAAACATGCTCTTGAACCGGCTGAAGGGAATGTGGTGCACAGCGCCCATGACCACGCTCACCCAGTCGTCGGGCTTGTCGATGATGCGGGGCGTGTTGTCCAGCAGGTGATCCTCAGGGAACAGCCAGTCGATGTTGTCGATGCTGTGGGCCAGCTCGTCACTGTCCATGCCGGCATCCTCAAAGGCAGCCTTCATGGTGCCGTGGCTCTTTGCGGTCTTGACCACGTTGTTGATCTCTTCGATGCTGTGCTTCAGCACGGTTGCGTTGGTATCCTTGTCGAAAACATTCTGCTTCACGGTATCGTCCTCCTCACCGTCATCGTTGTCGCCGCCTTCCTGCTCTTCCAGGGCCAGGCCCACCAGAGCGTGGCAGCACTCTTTCTGCTCGTCGGTCATGCTGTTGTAGACCTGCTCGAGCGTCTTGCCTTCGTTCTTTTCATCCGCCATTTTGGCTTCCTCCTGTGTTGCTTTATCGTCGGTCACGGCATCGCCGCTGTCCGCACTGTGTGTAAGGTCTTCCAGCGGGTTGCCCTCGGGGTCCATGCCGTGGGTCAGGCTCAGGCCGTCCTCGTTATAGATAAAGGCCTCGCCGCCCTCGTAGTCCTCATCGACACTGTGCTTTACCACCTCGTCGATCAGGGCACCCGGGTTGCATCCGGCCAACACCAGGCTCACTTCCCGGATAAAGCCGTGCTTCACGGTGCTGCCCACCTTCTTCAGGCCGTTGGCAAAAATGGAAAAGGCGCTCAGGTCGCCGCTCTCCACGCACTGTCTTGCGGTCTTACCGGTGTCGGTGTCGTTGAATTTGGCATAGCAGTACACGCCGCCGGGCCGGTTCTCCAGCAGGCAGTGACCGATCACGTTGTCCACGTTGGCGTGGTCGTGGTTGTACACCATGGGAACAACCTTGCCGCTGCACTCCTTAAAGGCATCCTGTGCGATCACCAGCCCGTCATAGCACCGGACGTTCGCTTTCGTCGCCCAGCCGCTGCAATCGTAGTCAAAATTAACCATTTTGATTTGCAATACTCCTCTCTACGGCACCCCGCCCTGCCGTGATCGTTTTGTTCTGCGCCGCAATTTCCTCACTGCTCTGGCTGATGTTTGCATTCCGCAGTTCATCTGCCTTGGGGTCCTTGCTGGGTTTCATGCCAATGGCCTGCCGGAATTCGTTGGAGGTCATGATCTCGTTGCGGGTAAACTTGTCGGCCATTTCGGCAACGGTGGAAACAGGGGTCAGCTTGAACGGGTCACGGAAGTACATCACGGATTCCCGGTTCGCCCGGTCGTCCTCGGTCAGGAACTTTCGCCGGATCTCGTCCACGGCAGCCGCCACAATGGGTTCGATGGTGCGGTTCTCGTAGTTGGTCATCACAGCATCGGAAGCAGTACCGTTCATGATCTCCGGGGTGATACCCAACTGGCTGTATGCCATGTTGGTCAGGTATTCCACGGTCTTCAGAAGGTTGTTTTCGAGGCTGCGGTTCAGCTGCGTGATATGCTCCGTGCCATCGGTGTAGGCAATGCCGTATTTGGAACCGGCGAGCTGCTGTTCGATCTGTGCCCGCCGTTCTTCGGCCTGTTTCTTCCGGGTCTCGCCCTTCACAACGTAGGGCAGCTGGATGATCAGGTCGAGTTTGCCGCTGCCCACCTGTTCGTCGATCACGTCCATCAGGTTCAGCTTCCGGATCAGTCGCTGCACCGTGCTGTTGGGCTCGTTCATCACGGCATAGAACGGGTTCTCCACCAGGGCCACCTGTGTCTTCGGCAGGGTGATCTCCTCTTTCCGTCCGGTCCGGTCGTTGTACACTTCCAGCCGCACATCGTCCGGGTACCATTCCAGCACCTTTCCCACCCGCATGGATTCGATCCGGGTCTTGCCGGTCTTTCCGTCGTAGTCCACGTCAATTGGCACCAGCGCAATGCATCCCTCATCCAGCATGGAAAGGAACATGTCATATCGCAGTGCCCGGCCCGTCTGGTCCTTGTTGCCGGAAAGGTTCAGGCAAGAATTAAGGCCCGAATCAACGGTTTCGTCGTAGCGTCCGTTTTCATCGAGCCTTACATGATTGATGGTAATTGCCGCAGCGTCCATTGCAATGCGGGTGTTGATGGCCGTCATGATCGTCCGGTCATTGCTTCGGTTCAGCCTTACCCGGTCAGGCCGGTAGCTGTATCCTTCGCCGCTTCTTCCGGGGGGATCCCGGTTCAAAAACGCATTCCAGGCGTGTCTCAGTCTGGAGCCAAAGGTTTGTGATGCCATTTTGATTTCCTCCAGACCTTAACTGTCTTTCTTGTCATCGTCTTTCTTGTCATCGTCTTTCTTCTGCTGGTTTCCGCCAGCGCTTCCGCTCACAATGGCGTTCGCCAGATCAGGGTTCTTGAGTTCCTTCGTGATGAACTGTTTTGCTGCGTAGCTCATAGCACCGGAAGCGGCCTTGGTCAAAAACTGCTGGGAAGCGTTCGTCATTACGGTCTTCACAAAGCTCTGCCCGCTGTATACGTCCTTCCGCAGCTGTTTCACGTCCTTCTGGAGCTGGAGCCGCTCTTTCTCGGCTTTCAGTTCCTTGTTGGGGTCATCCGCCCGGATATTGGTCTGCCCCTGAAGATCCCGGTACTGCCTTTCCATTTGCAGCCGGTTGATCCGTGCCCGCAGCTCCTCGTCGGAGTAATCCTCCGCGTTTTTTCCGGTTCGCTTGGGCGCGTACTCTGTCTTGGGCTTCTGCGCATCCTCACCGGCGTTCCCGTCCCCGGCATAGTGTTTCCTGCCTGCGGCTGTCAGGGTACCATCCTTGTTCTGGTATCGCCGCACGCCCCACTTCATGCCCTTGATGCCCCAGTGGTATAGCTCGTCCTTGTATACCTGCATGTTTATCTCATCACCTCAGTTCTTTCCGGCAACGTACTTCTTGGTACTCTTCCCATCCGTATCTCGCAGCATCGTGCTTTTGGTTTCATGGTGGAACAGCTTAGAAACAGCATCTTTTCCGCGCTGATAAATAGATTTTCCGCTTTTCTTAGACTTTTTGTTCTTAACCGTTTTCACAGAAACCACTCGCATAGATGTGCGATGCTGCGTGCCATCGATAAACGTAAATATTTTGTCGAAACCGTGAACTCCATTTTTCAGAGTACTGGTTTTTCCATTCAGTTTGCTGGGTTCATAGCCCTTGATTTTTTTCAGGTTCGATGAACTAGGAAGCCCTGTATTGCCCCAGCCTGTAATGATGTTCGTGCGGCCTTTTACTTTCTTCAGCTCTTTCGGGTCCTTGCTAAAGATTTTATGATTTTTGTCCGCGTTTTGTTTTCGGGTTTTGTACGCACCATACTCCCTGGCATCGTAAAAATACCGGTACTGCACCAGTCCGCGTTTATCGGTTCCTACAACCACACGGGCGTAATATTTGTGGTCCTTTCTTTCTCCGCCCACTTCCGAATGAGCCAGATAATTCCACCAATCGTTCACTCTATCGCTCCTTTCTTTGGTTTACAATGTTTGTCAGCTGTGTTATACTCTTCTCACCGAATGTTTCTCGACGAAGAGGGCTATATCATGTTAGTGGTCGAATGTCCTATCTGCGGTGCGAAAACACCGATTCCCAAAGACAGGCCGAATGAAATCACATGCTCTGGATGCGGAAATACGCTCAATCTGCAAGAGGCGGAAACAGAGAAAGATTCATGTACAAAAGCCGGTCTTCTTGCAACGATCAAGGAGACTGCTGCAAATGCAGCTTCTTCTGTATCGTCTTTCGTGAAGCGCCATCCGCGCGTTGTAATTGGTGTTGTAGTCGGAGTTCTAGGCACTGCCGGTGCTATAGTAGGAATACAGAAATTGAAAGAATCTTCCGACGAACGATCAGAAGATGACACTTCATTGCTTCCGGAGCGGAACAATAATGAGATTGCGTCGTGTCATGAAGATACCTGTGACGAATCCGATTCAGGGTTTACGGATTGGGATTATCTGTCATATCTATCAGACAACTGTTATAACTGCGGCGCGCCCCTTAACAACGGCTGCTATACCGAGCCATGGGAAGACGGCAGCAATGAATATGGATATTGGATCTGTCCACGTTGCGGAGCCATCAACGAAGATTGGAACAGCATCGATGACGACTGATTTCACTCCATTTTGATTTTAGCGAACAAAAAAGCGCCAGCGTACCATGTTTTCGTAACACAATACGCTGGCATTTCATTTATTGCATAACCCTACTCAAATAAGGGAGGATACTGTCATGTATATCATCATCGGACTCATTCGTTCGTCGGTACTTTATGCCTTCATTCTGTCGGCGATTTGCGGTTCATTCTCGATGGATTTTTTCTTTATTTACGTGGCATTCATTTTCTGGGTTTTTCTGATGAGTAAAATCAAACGAGATGGTTGTGATATGAGTGAACTTCTGTTTGAAGCACTAAAGCACGATATACTTGTTCCTTTTTTGGGTGTCCGATCTCTTGTACTGATTTTGTCAGGGAAGTATCTTAGTGATCCGCACGAAGATCACGCTTCTCTTTTTCTGTCACAAGGCATCATTGAAGGCGTATGGGGCACACTTATTGCAATCTGCCTTGCAATCACGATCACACAGGTGCTGTAACCCTTACTCAAACGCATCCCGGTTCTGTTTCCACGCCACGTAAGCGTCCATCATGGCAGCCACAGCATCGATCTTCTGATCCTGCCGCTGTTTGTAGAGTTTCCGGTTGCCGTTGGTGTCCACCAGCGTAATGCAGTTGCCCATGGCAAATTGCATCAGCTGTTCGTCGAACAGCAGCTTCCGCTGTTCGCTCAGCTTTTTCAGCTCACCCAGCGGCACGCTTTCGGTCTTTGCACCCTGGATCACTTTCACAACGCCAAAGGTGCTGTTTTCATCGCCCCAGCGCTTCACGAACTCCTGTGCGTTGTAGGGGTCGTAGCCAAACGCCCGTACGTCGTACTCGTTCTCCATGATAAAGTTGTCCAGGTCATCGTACACCTGCATCATGTCCAGGACCGTGCCGTCAAACACGAACAGGGTCCCTTCCCGCATGAATTCCTCATACTGCTGCCGTCTCGAAGCAGGAAGCTGGCTGAGGGTGTAGGATGTGATGTAGTCCCTCGTCTTGACCCCAAAATATCCGTTGGACAGCGGAAACAGGAAGGTAAAGGCGCAAAAGTCGTCGCCCATGGAAAGGTCCGCGCCCATGGCACAGGGCATCTGCCAGAAGCTTCTCTTCCTGTGGCACAGGGTCTCCTCGTAGGGGAAGAAATAGGTGTAGCCCTCCATAGGCAGGTTGAAGCGCTTGGCCAGAATATCGTTTCGGGCGCTGGGGGATTTCTCCGCACGCTCCACGTCCAACTGGTAGGTCTCGTAGCTCACGGTCTTGCCCAGGTTCGGGTTGGCCTTCAGCCACATCTCCGGCTGGCCCACTTCCTCAATGGAGTCCAGCTTGTAGTACCAGATGGACACATGTGGGTTGACGTACTCCCCTTTCAGGATGCTCATCAACTCCATTTTGATGTCGTCGCCGCAGCCGTTGCGCACCGTGCCCTCAGAGGAAGCCGCCACGATGAGATAATTCTCGTTCTTGGCCGCGCCCTGTTCAATGGCACCAATGGGGTCTTCCCGGATGTCGCAGGAGAGCCACTCGTCCACGGTCGCCACAGTGTCGCGCCGTCCTTGCAGCTTCTCAATGGTCATCGGGCGCACTTCCAGCAGGCTGTTGGTCAAAAAGTTCTCGATGCCCTTCTTGGTGGAAGCCATCTTCACCCGGTCTGCCTTGGAGCCGGTGGTGTTTTGCAGGCTGCCCTCGGTCATAAACTGGAACACCGGCCCCTTTGCCCGCGCCAATGCGGTGCGGAAGGGTGCCAGCACCTCCTCGGCCTGTTTCATGGTTGGGGCGGTGGTCAGCTGCTGGGTCGTTGTGGTGTACGCCGTCAGGAAGTACGCCTGCAAAAACTCCAGATACATGGTCTTCGCAGCCGATCGGGTAATGATGAGGTATTGTTTTGTCACCAGCCGCTTTTTCAGCCGCCGGGTCTCGTAGTGTCCGCCGCCTCCGCGCTCGTTCGGCACAAAGACGCTTCGTTCCACAAAGTAGTACCATCCAAAGATCTCTTCCGCCCATAACTTGAAACTGTTCAGCAGCTTCACGTCGGTGCCATCGGTCAGGGTCAGCTCATCCTCGCAAAAAGAGATAAAGCCGTTCACCGCCTTGTCGTCATAGTAGATGCCCGGGTTGGCGATCAGGTCGTCGATCCGCTCCATCTCCATGGCAATCTCCCGGCATACGGGTATTTCGCCACGCATCACGGCCTCCCGAAAACGGCCGTAGTAGATCGGCGTGGCCGTGTTCGAGAGTGCCATTTTCAATTCTCCTATTATAATAAGGTAGGAACCTTACGTTTTATCCTGAATCACTGTCCAGTATCTCGGCCAAGTGGTCATTTCCAAATATTCGAGCAGCCATTTAGGATCACTCAAATCTCGTTCGATTCCATCCTCACGATGCACCACCAAATGCCTGTCGGCATTGATATACCAGTAATCTTTGTAGTCATGCCTACCAGTTTCATCAACATAGTAGCAGTACATACAAATTTTCTTACCCGAAACCAATTGGCGATATGCTTCGGGCCATTCCATCAGGATGTTGCCTTCATGTTTCACCATGTTGTCACGCTTCTTTCTCAGAATTATCGTGCTCCACGTTCAGCCGCCATTCCATCTCGGAGGCGGTATTCTTCAGCGCTTCCATGGTGGTGCTGCTCTGGGGCGGGTCAAAGCCCAGCAGCCGTACTTTCACGGCCACGTAAGCCTTCACCGCTTCCACCTTCACCGGGTCAGCAACGAACTCCGTCCATTCGTTTTCTTTCCCGGAAATGGCGTACCCCTCGCCGGGCCCCACGCCCATCTGCACCAGTGCAAACAGCGCCATGTTGATGTACATGATGATGTCCGCATCAAAGTCTGTGCACTCCTCGGCAATGCCCAGCAGCTTCTTCACGCTCGTCAGAATCGAATTCATTTTGATTCCTCCTCGGCATCGCTGTCGTTGCCCATAATGTAACTCATCATGGCATAATACCAGTCCTTGTGCGCCTGCGCCATCAGCTCAAGCTCTGCCAGGTGACGGGATGCTCCGTCCTTCCCCATGGCCGCTTCTTTCTGTGCACTCTCCTCGACCAGCTTGGCCAGCCTCCCCGCATCAATCGCCACTTGACCAGGCTTCAGCAAAACGAGATCTCCCTCAGCACTCGGAGCAGCGTTTTGTGCGGTCACAGCATGATTCTCATCCCTCCGCGGGACAATCTTCATCCCATCAAGCGTAATATCCCCGGCCCGTGTTGCCCGCACCTGCTGCCCATCCACATTCGTGGCCAAAGCATCGTCAAAGTCAAAGCTCCTGTTCCGCGGTACAGCCGTATAGCCCTGCTGGAGCCCGGCCTCCGCAATGCCCACGTTCGCCCAGAGCAGTGCCTCGTCCAGCTTGGTCAGCGCCAGGCTTCTCGCGCGGCTCGGTGCAAGGTGCTGGAGCATCGCCTCTGCCTCTTCCAGCTTCCGCCGCAGCCCCATGGCGTAGTCCTGCTCTCGCCGGTTAAATGCTTTTTTCTGGTACATACTCATTTCCTCCACTGGATATCAGACTTTCTTCTTTACATACAACATATGGATTGATATACTTATCTCAAACGGTATTTCTTATACTTCGGAGGCAATATATGCAGTCTTACACCTGTCCAAACTGCGGCGCTCCTGTAAAAATGGATGACCACGGTGCATTTCTCGAGTGTCCTTATTGCGGATCACAGTTCAAGCCCGATGATTCTTCATCTGATGAGCCAAGCAGTCGTCAAACGGATTCGGACGATGATAACGAAGAACTTCGCACCTATGCAGAAATAGTAAATCGCCATATTCCAGAATTTTCGGTCACCGAATTTATCGATAGAGCCAAGCATATTCTCGAAAGAACTCTTGATTTTCTCGGTGATCACGGAATGTACATCCAAGTCGGTGTCGTTTTGCTTTTTGTCGCCTTAGCCATTGTCAGTTTCTTCTTGTAACTTATTCATGTTTTTATCCATGGGCAGGTGTCGCCCGGTCTTCTTTCTCCGTCCGGCAGCTTTGGGCCCTTTCCCGTTCCGTAATGGATCACCTTGTGCGTTGCCGCCGAAGCACAAATGGCGTTCTCCGGGTCAAGCAGCTTTTCGCTGTGCTGGAGAACGTCATCTTTTGTTATGGGGTTTATGTGGTGGATGGAGATCTTCGGTCGGATCGGCCTTCCGTCCCGCAGCACCCAGTCTGTGATCGGATGGTCTTTGCACCCCAGGTCACAACCCATGTCCCGGGCGATGATCCTGTCCCTGAACTGCCGCCACTCTCTCGATTGATAGAAGTCCTGGTTCAGCCATCGGTCAAACCCAAAGGTATCTCTCCCCACTTCCCCGTGTAGCTGTAAATACTCCAGCCTCTCCTCGTAGGTCGACAGGCTGCATAACTCTGTATAGCTCTTCATACAAACAGCTCCAGTATCTCGCAGAGCGCAATAATTCCAGACAGCATCCCCAAAACATACAGCATAGTCGTACTTACAGCATTTTCGGGGTGCTTTCCGAAATACACCGCCAGCATAAAGATTGTAAAAGCCGCAAACCACAGCACAGCTAACGCCGTCTTATAGCCCATCATTTCATTAGCTCACCTCAGCAGACCCTTCTGCTGTAATGCCGCATACAGAATCAGCATTCCGCACCATAGCAGTGCAGGCATCCCAAAGTGTGCAAAGAGTTTCATTGCATAACTCTGCGTGTGTTTCTCTGCCCACTCTGCAAAAAACACCGAGCCAAAAATGATTATTACGAGCCAGAAGATCGTAAATGCCAATTCAGTTAAAGTCATACTCGTCATCCTCGCCTAGGCCGTTGTATTTCTTCATAGCAGCAATGACCTTCCCGTACATCTCCTCAGAGTGCTTTGCATTCTGTAGTGTCTCGGTCTTTGCCCGCAGCAGCTTGTTTTCCTCTTCCAACTTTGTTTTCTCCAACTCATTCTTAGAGGTCGCCAGCTTCAGAAAATGGGTCGTCTCAGCACTGGATGCCGTACCTTCCAGCAGTCGTTTCTCAACCAGCTTCATCGCCAGGTTGATCATATAGTTTTCTTGTGCTTCCGGGGTTCTTGCAGGCCGCGAAGTTGCAGCCGACATTTCGCCCGGAGCAGACTTCTTAGGTTTCATTGCAATAACCTCGTTTCACATTCTTATTTTGCTTTTGCAAGGGTTCATGGGAGTCGCAGTAGTACCAGTTAAGCCTGTCTCATTTGAAAGGAGAAGAAAAAGCAGCTCATGCCCAATGGAGGTTGAACATCGTGAAAGCCCTGAACCCAAATATATAGGAGGATACTACTCCCATGAGCCCTTGCAAAAACCGCCGAAGCCCCGGTCTACACCCCAGAACCTCGGCAGCATATCTAAAGCCCAAATATCAATTTTCCCTCCGGGGAAATATCAAAGACCGGCGCGATTTGAGAGGGGGTGTCGATTTTGAGACCCCCCTCCCTATGGTTTACGCGGTTTGACCGAGCGTGTCCTCGTCGGGCACGGTGATCTTGAGCTTCTTGTAGATGTTTATCGGGTCGACAGCAACGATTTTATCGATTGCCTTCTCAATTTCATAGGCATTTTCGTTGTCCGTGAACTGTGAGGAGGTCTCGGCGATCCTCATAAGCAACCCGGAAGAGTTGTAGCCGTGCTCGATATCATACTGATACCACTTCTCGAACTCCTCGTACGGACTGTACGGGTTGTCAAAGGTGGTGAGAAAGCATCGAACCATTATTCAAAGCCTCTTTCTTAATTGATTGTTATTTGTTGAGTGCGCTGTAAATCGTAGATTTAGGCACACCGCATGCCTTGGCAACCTCATCATATGACGCGCCAAGATTGAGCATTGCTTTTGCCTTTGCCAATTTGGCAGAAGACAACGTAGCCGTTGCTTTCGGCATTGCACGCTTTACAATTTCGTCAGAATCAGACGAATTAAGGAACTTCGTCAACATATTGTCGGAAATTGCGCCAGCCTGAACAGCTTCCCATTCCCTGTCCGTGAAGGTAACCTTGGACTTACGTCCGCTTGCCCCAACAGAATCGCGAGCACGCTGCATCTCGACAGAAGAGATCTTCTTGATTACCTTCTTATCTTCCGAAATGTTGGGATCAAGCCCCTGTTCCTGAATCTTCGCCTTAATATTTGCGTTCGCAATCAGCATTGCTTTGCGCTCTTTAGGCTTGTTAGCAATCATGTTGTTATACTTTTCTTTAAGAGAAGCAACCTCAGGCGCATAGGTCTTGGCGGCAGAAGGACTGTATTCGAGTCCCTTCATATTTACCGCCTCTTTGCGCGCCTGATTGGCCATAGCCTTCAACTTGTTAGAGAAGTCCGCGTACAGGTTCTCCTGAATAGTACCAGAAGACAGTGTTCGCGCATCTTTTGTCTCCGATATAAGACTGACCGTGTCCTCGGCCTTACGTTCCTTACCCGTTTTAGGGTCAACGAAGGTACGTCCACTTTCTTTGTAGATGTATTCACCAGTTTCCTTATCGACTCGAATGCTACCACGGCGCTCGGGTACACGAACCGTCTGCTTACGGCGAGACAGGAGCGTGGATGCGCCACCATAGTGTATAGCGCCTTCCTCATCCACACGAATCTGCCACTTCTGCTTCAGCTCGGGAATGCCATTCTCCTGCTCAGACCGCTTGTAGTCCAACTTATGTTTTTCAGCATCGATAACGACCATGGAGTGCTTGACGGCACGTGCCAGCTCGTCCTCGTCGGCACCACGCAGTGTCATGTCAGTGATGAGGTTGGAAATCACGCCCATTTCGCGCTGCTTGTCTTCTTTCTTCATCAACCTGACATTATTTGGATTGCCTTCAGGAACTGCATAAGCGGTCTTGGGATCAAATCCTTCCAATGCTTTCAGCGCACGGGTGGACTTAATGTTGACTTTGTCAGTGACAGGGATTGCCATGACTGTGTCGCCATCGAAATCAGCACCAGACAGCCGCTCTGCAACCTTTGCATTGATGCCGATTGCATCCTGAATTGCACCGAGATTCCGCTTGCCGCTGACATTCTTGTTGTTGACAGTCACGATGGGAATCTCAAAGGTACCAGCATGGGGATAACGAATCAGTGCAAGCCTTGTGCCATTCTCATAGGTGGGGCAATAAGCCTCGGTCTCCTTGATCTTATTGATTGGCAGGATAACCTTCGTGGACTGGCCCGGGAAAGCAGACGCTTTCAGGGTCATGGACGTTCCTTCGACGGTATCAGCAAAATCGTAGAGCAGCTTCTTTTTGACCGTAGGATTATCATAGTGCATGATCTCGTCATACTGCGCCTGATAATCCGCAACGGTAAGCTTCAACTGATTCTCGATCAGCTTCTTGGGCTGCTTGGAAAGGAACTGAGAAGAGACATTCCGAGACATCGTATCCCAGTCGCCCTCCTCCTTCAGCTTGTTGATCGGCGAGAGGTGCTCTTTGCCGTCATCACCGATATACATACTCTGGCCGTTAGCCTTGATAGCTGCGCCAAACGGGTTGTCAGGATCCGCTTTTGCTTCTTTAAGGACCTTCATCTTGGGCGTGCCAGAAGGCTTATTGGTGTTGAACATAACGTCCACACCATCCGGCAGATCGTCAGAATAGACTGCCATGCCCTTCAGATAATGGTCGCCGTCAACAAGGATACGAACCTGCGCATAATGGCTCTTGCCGAGATCAAGGTCAGGAACCCCACGGCGAATCTCCATAACGCCGTCTTTATCCAGGCCGCCTTCGTCGCCATAACGAATCGCAACACGACTGGAGTCCAGACTGGAAGGGCGCTGAAGCTTCGTAAAGGTCTCGCCGCCGTCATCTGTATGATAATCGCCAAGTGAATCGATCTGTTCCTGATGATTGTAGGCATACTTCTGATCGAACTCTGGTTTCGCAAGCACCATGATATTGGTCTGCTGGCGATTGTTTGTCGGTTGCTTAATGCCTACGCCGTAACGCTTATAACCGTATTCGGCCTCTAACGTATATACTGCATCCTGAAGTTCAGTATCAGTTACGCCCAACGCAAAGTTTGCGCCCTCCGAAACATCGATCATTCCCTTTTTATCGACTTCTTTTTTCAGAGTTTCGGCGATGTTTTTTGCACGCTGCGCTTTTTTGTCTGCATTTCCGGCATATTTGGATCGAACACTTGATTCGCTCATGCCAAGTTGGTTGGCAATTTCAGTCCAGCCAAGGTGATCTTCGTCTTTCAGCTTATGAATCTGCTCGTATTCTGAGGTTTTCCGCTCATGAATGGCAGTTCGCTTTGCCACACGGAACTCGGACAGACTCATCTGATACTCTTTCGGAAGAGAGTCGTTAATGTTTCACCTCAGAACGGAATTTCGGTGTGGTCGCTCGGCTCTGCCATGTCTGCTTCAGGAGCTGCAAACCGGGCATAACGCTCTGCATACGGATCAGCATCCGCATCCTGCTCAACGTACATCACATCCGCATACAGGCTGTACTCGCCGGGTGTGTTCCGCTTCTCGACAAGGTTTGCCTGGAGACAGACATTCTTGACCCGGATAAAGTCCAGCTGGCTGATCGTGTCCGTGTTGCAGAGCAGGCGCTTGCCGGAGGTGGTGACCCAGTAGATATGCGGGGGCCACTTGGAATCCATGTTGATCGTCACCGGCACGAAGTAGGTCGGAACGAACGGCTCGTCGTAGGTACGCTCAGGATTCGGATTGGTCTGACGAACCTTCACACCGAGGTCCATGAGGTGATTCACCAGCTCCATGGTCGGGATCACCACGTTGACGCGGCGCTTGTCCGAGCCAAAGCGATCACGGCTGGGATCACCGCTGAAGTTGGTGGTAAAGATGAAACGGGTATAGTCAATATTGACTTTCTGGCGCTTGGTGTACATAAATATCAGTCTCCTTTTTACTTGTTGATTTCATTTTCCAGAATTTTCAGATCTGCCACGAGTGCTGTCAGGTGGAGAAGTATACCAGACTGATTGTTGCTCATGACCGCGCTGAGGAACTTCTCACAATCCTTATTTGCCTCAGAACTGTACTTTTTCAGCACATCCAGATCTACAGCTTTGCCGCCAGCAGGCTTCCCGGGATACTTCTTCCCGCTCTTCTCAACCCAATTCTGGATCTCCTTGTAATAGCTGCCCTTGTTACCACCGCAACGCTTTGCAATCGCCATGGCCAGACCCTTCTCCGGGTCGAAAACATCCTTCTCGCTGCACTTCACAACGGTCTTGGAGCCATCCGACCAGTAAACGATCGTGGCTGGAGGAGCAAAGATAACATCTTTGATGGCTGCTGTGCTCATAGCAGAAGCTGTCTTCTTACCCTCACACCGAGGATAGAGCGCGCCAGAACGGATACGCCAATTGCCGTCTCGATCAGAGGTCAGATTACACGGGCCAAATACGAGTTCGTGACCAGTGGAAAGAATCGCCCTCGTCAGGTCGTCGTGCAGATTCTTCTCAACGGTTCTGATATAGCCAATCAGCTGTCCTTTAGAATCGTACAGTTTGTTCGTCATAAAATATCACCTCACGTCAAAATTTCTTGCTGCTTCTTCCTGCGCATCGCTCCAGGGAAGATCCGGCGCTGTCCAGGGAGCAACGCCATCATCGCCAACGAACCAGTTGAAGTCGCCGTACTTGGAGATCTCCTCAACTGCCTCATCGACTTCCCGGTTGAAATATCTTTTGTCGATATCCTCCTGCATCTGAAGCTGATAGACCGCCTCGCTTTCCAGCCAACGGTAATCCTTTGCTCCGGTCACAGAAGCATATTTCCGTTCGCCGGTATCCGTCAGGCCCGCTTCCCGCAGCAGCAGAGCTCCGCCCTTTCCCGGCATAATCGGGCAGAACTGTCCCACGCGTCCCACAAAAATATAATTGTGTTCACCTTCAGGCAGGTCCTCGTTCTTGTCGAGATAGATAGCGCCCTTAGAAACGGTCTTTGTCTCGCAGAGGTCAGTGAACTCGATCTTTTCCTTGGAGAACAGGGTCTTGAACACATACGGCACCTGGAACTGGGTGCCCGTCGCCGTCCATTCGCCGCCTTCGTCCTTACAGTCGCCCGGGATATAGCCGTAAAGCGCCTCACAGCGGTCCGCAGTCATGTATTTCGCAATATAAACGGCATTGTTCACCAAACACATCCGCTCGTAGGTTGCCTCATGCTCGAACGTGTAGCCGTACTTCTTCGCAAAATCCATGCAGTACGCAATGATTTCCGGTGTCGCATCGGGGATCTTGATCGAATCCGTCTTGATGTGCGCGACCTTAAAGCCGCGCTGCTGCACTTCATCCTGCAAAGTGCGCATAAATAAAGCCCCTCGAAGCGCCACGATGTTGTTGGCGTTCTTGGGGTTGCGGAACGGGTTGTCGAAGCTTGCACTGGTCAACCCGTAAACCGAGTTGATGGCGATCTTCAACGCCTGCGCAAGAGCCTTTGCCTGCTGCGGATCATCGAGGTACTTTGCCAGTTTACCGCCAAAGAGTCCCTTTGCCTTCTCGTACTCGCCGTGCTTGACGTAGATTCGTACATCCATCAGGTCGTTGAAATGCTTGGTGTATTCGCCAAAGTAGTTCATTGCAACAGCCGAATGCGGATGCAGCGACGCAACGTCCAGCAAAGCTACGTTCGTGTACATCCCGGGCTCAGCGTAGACATAACCACCCATGCCCAGGTCTGTGCCCCGGAACATGTTGTGGTACTTGCCGTCCTCGCCCTTGGCCCACTCGTAACCGGGAAAGGCATTGATGATGTTGCAGTCGGTCAAAATATCAGGCTCAACTTCCACGATCGCATCGGATTTTCCCGTAGCAAGGTCTGTGTAGACCAGCCGGGGGTGCTTTTCCTTGCCGAAAATAATGCGTGTTGTCAGCGAGTTTGTCGTGTCGTTCACCGTCATCCCGGCAAGGTCTGCCAGAATCTCTCGCGCCACAAAGTCTGCCTGACGCTTTTTCGAGTAGAACAGGGTCTCGGTCGCGATCACATCGTTGTCGCAATACTCGGC
>OLSF01002242.1_pt1 | contig 15563 bp, 11 predicted proteins | sample 1672301 | NCBI WGS metagenome assembly OLSF01 (sample SAMEA3136669, study PRJEB25190) | human gut metagenome | biome: human gut; feature: human-associated habitat; material: faeces | place: Austria | collected 2013
TGGTCTTGGAACAGCCGGAACAGGCCTTGGAGGAATACTGAAAACAATCGGCATGACTGCAAAGTTCATGTTTGCAAGCTTTGTGATCCGTGGAGCAATAAACGGAGCAAAAGAAGGCTTCCAGAATCTTGCACAGTATTCAAGTTCAACAAATGCAAGCCTTTCCATGCTGATGTCTTCACTGACTCAGCTGAAGAATTCGCTTGCAACAGCATTTGCTCCGATTCTTGATGTAGTAGCTCCGATTCTGAATCAGTTCCTGCAGATGATCATAAGGGCCGTGAATGCTGTAGGACAGCTCATGGGCGCTCTTACAGGAAAATCTACAATCGTCAGGGCTAAGAAAGTAAACCAGGATTATGCTGCAAGCCTCAATGTTACATCTAAGGGGCTCAAGAACAATGCAAGTAATGCCAACAAAGCTCAGAAAGAAGCTGAGAAGTACAAGCGTACACTGTTAGGCTTTGACCAGATCAATAAGATGGATGATAACTCATCCTCTGACACTGGATCCGGCGGAGGGGCAGATGCTGGAGCTCTGGGCGGTATCGACAACATGTTTGAAACCACTGCAGTACAAAGCAAGTTTAAAGACCTTGCGAAGCTGATCAAGGATTCCTGGAAGAATGCAGACTTTACTGAAGTAGGTGCTATCGTTGGTCGTAAGCTCAACGCAGCACTGCAGAGTATTCCATGGGATGAGATCAAGAACACTTCGAACAGAATTGCAAAGAGCATTGCTACATTTCTGAACGGATTCATTGAAACAACAGATTGGGGACTGGTAGGCAGCACTCTTTCTCAGGGATTAAACACAGCAATTGGATTTGCAAACACGTTTGCGCAAAACTTCCACTGGACTAGCTTAGGAAAAGCCATCTCTGACGGAATCAATGGTGCTGTTAAGACGTTCGATGTTGCCACTGCAGGACAGACGATCAGCAATGTAGTGAAAGGTATTCTTGATTCGTTCATCACAGCTGTAGAGAATACAGACTGGCAGCAGGTCGGCAAAAAGGTTCAGGAGTTCCTTATCAATATTGACTGGAAAGGCATTGTTGAAAAGCTATCAGAAGCAATTGGCGCAGCATTTGGAGGCTTTGCAGCATTCCTTTGGGGCTTGATCGGAGATGCCTGGAAGAAAGTTGTGCAGTGGTGGAAAGATACGGCATACAAAGATGGACAGTTTACCATTAGTGGACTTTTTAACGGGATCGTCGATGCTCTGAAAAATGTAGCATCATGGATTAAAGACCATATCTTTAAACCTTTCATCAATGGCTTCAAGAAGGCTTTTGGAATCAATTCACCTTCAACAGTAATGATTGAACAGGGAGGATATATCATTTCCGGATTACTCAAGGGATTGAAGGATAATCTTCCAAACGTCCTGAAGTGGGTTGGAGAGCTTCCTGGAAAGGTAAAGGATAAGCTCGGAAATGCTAAGGAATGGCTGAAGGAAAAAGGCTCTCAGGCAATGTCTGGATTTGCAGCAGGTCTTCATTCTATTAATATTCCACTGCCACATATTACAGTTTCCTGGAATAGTCATACTGTTGGACCGGTAAGCTTTTCAACTCCATCATTTGGGCTTGATTGGTATGCAAAGGGTGGATTCCCTAATATGGGTGAAATGTTCGTAGCACGAGAGAATGGGCCTGAGATGGTTGGTCGAATGGGAAGACGAAATGCCGTTGCCAATAACAACCAGATTGTTGATGGTATCCGTGCTGGTGTATATGAAGCCATGGTAAATGCGCTGGAAAGCTTCAGCGGTGGAGGAAATGGACAGAACACAGAAGTGAAGGTCTATCTGGAAGGTGATTCCAAGAAATTGTTTAAAGTGATACGTACAGAAGGTCAGGATTACCAGAAATCTACTGGAAAGCCTGTGTTTGAATAGGGGGTGGGCTTTTGCATAACAACGACGATGAATTGTATATTGATGGTGTGAAAATGCCCACCTTAAAACTGAATGGGCTGACATACAAGAAAGAAAAGATATGGTCAAAAAACACTGGTCGAGTAAGCAATGGTGACATGAAAGGTGATGTGATAGCAAGAAAATTCACACTATCCTGTCAGTGGCCGCCGCTTACTCGTTCTCAGCTAGCGGTGATTGATAAGGCTATAGATCCGGCTTTTATTAAAGTAGAATTCCGTGATCCTGGAACAAATAATAAGTTGGAGAAAACATTCTATGCAGGCACACCGACATATCCAGTATACAGTTATGCCAAAGGTGTAAAAACATATGTTGGTGTAGCCGTAGATTTGATTCAGCAGTAGGGAGGACAAAATGAAAGTAAAAAACAAAGATATCGTTGCTTTTTTAAATGGAATCGGTGGTTTTAAAGACAAAAGATTTCCAGTGAAAGTAACTTATGCGATCAATAAAAACATCAAAGCAGTGACTGGAGCAGCTGAAGCTTACAATAATACTTTTGATGAACTCCGTAACCAGTATATGGATAAAGATGCTGAGGGGAATATCAAGTATGATGAAGAAGGCGAGCCTAAGTTCCTGGAGGGCAAGAGAGATGAATTCTTAAAGGAACTGGAAGAGTTGCGTGAGATCGAAGTGGACATCGAACTCATTATACTTAATTACGATGATCTGGAGAAATGTGATTCTGATAAATACAGCGCACTTACCGTGCGTGATATGGATGTACTGAGTATTATGATCGAGTAAGGAGGTGCCTGCATGTATCAGACATCAGAACAATTTGGAAACCTGATACAGCAGGATTCCAGAACATTTTATGCATTGCTGTATTTTGATGGCAATACGATAACAGACGGAATATCAGAGATTACAATTGAAGGCGGATCTAACAGTGAAGATGATTTCTCCATTGGGTCCGCTGTATCCAGGTATGCCAAGATTAAGATGGCCAATCCAGGAAAACGGATTGAGGGCAAAGAGATTACTGTCAAGATTGGCATGATGGTTGGCGATGCTGTCGAATATGTTCCGATGGGCTTTTTTGCAGCAGAAAAGCCAAAGACAGATGAAGGCCAGATCACAGTCACTGCCTATGACAGGATGATGAAGACAGAACGTCCATTTTCAACTGATGGACTTGGAAAAACCACTGATACAATTTCTGTACTGAATGCAGTATCCAGAATCACTGGTGTAGTTGTGGTGACAGATGGATTGGACAAGATCACAATGGATCGTCCAGACGGGTATTCCTGCAGAGAAATCCTTGGATATGTCTCACAGATGTATGGAGGTTTTGCAACGTGTAACCGGCAAGGACAGATTGAAATCAGAACCTATATTGACAGTAATTATTCTGTTGATACTGGCCGTTATTGGGATACATTTGAGCATCATGACGTAACGGAGAGTATTGATAAGATTACTTGCTATACAGGTAAGGATGCAGAGGGAAATGACCTCTCAGTTAGTGTTGGTTCTGGTACACGTGCAATCAGCTTTTCCAATCCGTTCATGACACAAAGTATGCTTGATAATGTCTGGAAGACACTGAAAGGCTATACTTATATGCCTGGCACAGTAAAGATCATGGGAGACCCTCGTCTGGATCCATGGGACGTGCTTACAGTTTGCGATCTGAATGGTGAGACATATAAAGTGCCAGTTATGGACATGACACATGAGTTTGATGGTGGTCTGATTACATCGGTGGAAGCTGTAGGAAGATCTGAAGTGGAGCAGGAATCTGGATATAAAGGACCTACTACTCAGAACATGGACAGGTATTATGCACAGCTGGTTATGATTGATAAGGCTATGATCAACAAGCTTGATGTTGATACAGCTAAAATCACCTATGCAACGATTGAAAATCTTGATGTAACTAAGCAGCGTGTAGAGGAAATCTATGGAGAATATGGCGAATTCCAAAAGCTTGTAGTAACTGATTTCTCAGCAGCCAATGGTAGGATTGATGTCCTTGATTCAAATTATGCCAACATTAAGAACCTTCTTTCCGGTTCAGCCGGCATTGGAGATTTGCAGAACATCCATTTGACATCCGATAATGCGGTCATCGATACTGCTCTGGTTAGAACAGCAGTTATGCAATCTGTTACTATCGGAGATCTTTTGGCCGGTACGATCAGCACCAACAAATTCAAAATTGCATCAGATGATGGAGGCATTCAGATATCCGGTGCTACTCAGCAGTGGAAAGATGCCAATGGTGTGGTCAGAATGCAGGCCGGAAAGGATGCACAAGGCAATTTTACATTTGCCCTTTTTGACGAGACTGGCAAAGGAACGCTGATTGATGCCACTGGTGTTAAATCCGAGGCAATTGCAGACGGGCTGATCGTGAACAGTATGGTTTCTGAATCAGCGAACATAGCTGCAGCTAAGCTTGATATAGACAGTCTGTTTACGGAGATCAATAACAGCTCCAAGGTTATCAAGAGTAATCGTATCTGGCTGGATGATTCTAACCAGAGTCTTAACCAGGCATACACTAAGATGAGCCAGAATATCACTCAGATTGGAGATACTGCAAGCTCTGCATCCGACAGTGCGTCAGCGGCGGCAGATGCAGCCAAGAAAGCACTGGAAACCTTATCCGGAATCTCAACGCTGGACGCAATGTCAGCATCACTAAATAATGATGCTCATGTGGTCCACACCTACACGGATGGTACCGGTGGGGATTACAGTTCCTGTTATACAGTCTTCTCAGTGTTCCTGGGCGATACAGATGTATCTGATCATATCGATGAAATCAAGGCTGTAGCATCTGATGGGATCACCGGCATATGGAATCCCCAGACAAGAAAGTATCAGGTAACTGCCATGTCTACGGATAACGGATATGTAGATATATCGGCGCTGTATGGCTTGGAAGGAAAGGTGCTGTTGGTTGGTGGGAAGGGACTTGTGATCGGTGGCAAGACGATGATTGTAAAGTCCATGGGTTCCTGGATTACAAAGCGTTTCTCAGTGAGTAAGGCGAAAGACGGCAAGATTGGTCTGAGTTATGATCTTCGGGTTAGCACCCAGATTATCCGGAAGCAAAAAGATGACAAAACACTGAAACCGGCAAATGTAACGTTCTCAGCTTATAAGAATGACAATGGATCCGTGAGCAGCTATTCCGGAAAATTCCAAATCGAAGAATCAAAGGATTCCGGAAAGACCTATGAGATCAAGTATGGCTCCTCATCCGCTGAACTGTTGACGGTATACACACCATCATCTCCGGATGTGCAGATCATCCGGTGTTCCCTGTACGATTCTTCCGGAGTGCAGCTCTTGGACACTCAGACTGTATCAATCGTATCAGATGCTGCAGGACTTGCACAGGACATTGCAGCGGTGGACCAAAAAGCCCAGGAAGCAAAAGAAGCGATTCAGACTACTTCACAGGAAGTAACTGAGATCAAGAGTGGCATGGAAGGCTTTGAGACGAAATTATCCAAGGCCACAGCAGACCTGCAGGGAGTGACCGATGGAACGCTCCTGTACAACACCAAGTGTCAGGACAACGGAGACGGTACCACGACTGTATCGGCGGCATTGTATAAGGCCGGCGTAGAAGTCACGAAAGAATATCCGACAGCGTGGTTCTCCTGGAGCAGGAGGACAGAGCAGGGAGAAGCCTTCCTGCAGTACGGATATTCAGTAACAGTAAACAATGATGATTATATGTTCGGCGGCGTGGTCATCGGACAGTTTATCAGATATGTACAGATGGCTCTTACAGTAGGAGATAAGATTCTCGTGATCGGAAACAAAGCCATGTGTGTAAATGTAGATGCGTAAGGTGTCCGAATCGGACACCAGAAAGGAGAAATAATATGGCATTACCACAGGACGGTCAGAACGCGAATGGACTGACCAAAGTAACAGAGATTCCAAAAGGAAAAGAACTGATTTTTATTGATCCGACAACAAATGAAGGCGGGATTATCACCCTTGAGGACCTGACAACACAGATCCTCAAAAATTTGACATCCCAGACGTTTGCATTAGACCAGGGAACTAAGACTTTACCAGCCGCTCTTAATGAATTAAATAGCATCTAGTGCGTTTAACCAAAGAGATGTTTTGTATTTTCGCGTAAAACATGATAATAACTGGTATGGATGGTACTATGTTATAGGCCAAGAAAAAAGATAATTTCCCGTATTCCCATTTAATTGATTTGTAAACAACACCTCCAGTATGGCAAAATGAGACCATAGGAGGTGCTTTATTTTGACAAAAATCGAAAGTATACAATCAAGAATAATAGGAAGAATGCAGGATGTGCTGACAAATGAACAGTTACAGCACTTGGAGAATGTTCTTAGGTATATCAGCAAATTTTTCGTAATGAAAATAGCCATTCAGCGCCTTACTATTTTATGTAGAACGCGACAATATCGAGTTCTGTATTTACCAATCGATCACCAACATCGTTTTTTGCCACGACAAAAGCATACGTTTTGTACGAATATAGTTCGGTGTGTATATTTACTGTCCGTTTTTCCGATGCAACATCAACAAAGACAATGTACATAAATCCATTATATCGTGAAGTCGCTCCGTACATGAGAAACGATGCATAGGTGTAAGTATTAAGCTTAATATTTACAGAAAATGTTGAAAGATTTCGAATATCAATGAAGACCTTACTATTTAATCTCACAGAAAGGAGGTGAGAACAATGAGATTCACAAAAGAAGTCAATATCTATGCACCGGATGCAATCTTAAAACGCTTTAAGGCGAACGAAACGAATTTCTCTGTGCTGCAGGGAAAAATATCATCATTGATCAGTGAAAGTGAGATAACTGAACTGATCAATGGCAGCATAACAATGTACAGCAAGCTGTCGAGTGTGGAGCAGACTGCAGATGGTCTGACTCAGAAGTATACTGACATTATCAGTAAATATGACACTGTTACAAAACAATATTCTGAACTGGATTCCAAAGTTGCCGAATATAAGAGCAGCGTGGATGGGCTTTCGGCGAACATTTCAGCAGTTAGCACAACTCTGAAGAATGACTATAGCACCACATCAGCCATGAACGCTGCGATAACAGCAAATGTGAGCAGCGTGCTCGCTACAGTATCGGAAACTTACGCTACACAGGACAGAGTTGGGAAACTGGAGACATGGAAAAACCAGGCAGAGCAGAAGATCACAGCGGATGCTATCGTGTCAACGGTCACATCCAGTTCGAGCTGGGGAGATAAAGCAGACAAAGCGACTCTGATCAGTCAGATCAATCAGTCGGCAGAACAGATCAAGATCCGTGCAAACATCATAGACCTGCAGGGCAACATCAGTATCACGGATATATCTAACGACGCTATGGATACTATCAAAAACTATAGTATCACGGCATTGTCAGATGCAAAAAAGTACACGGATGAATGTGATAAGTTAGTGCTTAAAGATTCACAGGATTACTCAAAAAGCTACACACTTTCCGAAATCGGAAAGCTGGAAGCGTCCGGAGGAAATCTCGTCAAAGGATACAGGTTCTCTGACGATAACATTAAAGCATACTGGAACACGGCCGGGACAATCAAGTCGGGACAGAATGATCCAGATGGTGGGAAAAATGCAGTGGCTATCGTTGCGGACGCAGCGAATTGCTATTTGGCTTCAAAAAGAAACGAAAACACGATAATCAACGCCACAGGCCGATATACAGTGACCTTCTGGGCCAAGGCATCAAAAGCGCAGACAGTGACATTCTCCTTTAACAAGGTCAGTGAAAGCATAGCGTTAACCACCACCTGGAAAAAGTTCTCCTTCATAAAGGATATCACGAGTATCGCAACATCCGGAAGTTTGATAATATTCGGCGGTAGCAATTCAATCAGCACCGGTGATGGAACTATCTATATTTACCGGCCAGACGTGCGGCACGGATATTCTTCGGAAGATATATTCAATTTACTGACCAACAACGGAAACATCCAGGGTATGTACATGACCGACGGCAAGTTGTACTGGAATGGAACATACATCAAGTCTAAGTCTATAACCACGGCCGCACTTGCAGCTGACAGTGTAACAGCTGAAAAAATTAAAGTAGATGATCTGTACTCTTTGAAAGCAAGCATAGCCGGGTTCAAGATCTCATCAGATACGATATCGCATCAAAGCATTACAAACCCCGAAAGCGGTATCGGACAGAACTATTACGATACATTTTTTTCTTCAAAGGATAAACGCCTTACTTTTCGAAAAGGACCGGGAACATCTGACTACATTACATTTGATATACGAGGTCTGCGAGCCAGTGGAGGAAAAAGATTAAACCTGATATCAGACGCAGAAACAAATGACAGCAGCGAGGGTTTTTCCTCTGGAGCTCATCACTCTATGGGACATACAAACATTTACGGGAATTTATACGTAGCAGATAGTTTTCGGACAGCTGGAACTAAACAGGCAGTTCGTCAAACAGACAACTACGGAGAAAAAGGCGTTTACTGCTATGAGACCCCAACGCCGCATTTCGGCGACATTGGATCCGGAGAGATATCAGAGGATGGAAAGTGCTACATTGACATTGAGGACATCTTAAAAGAGATGATTAACACAGAAATGCAGTACTATGTTTTTTTGCAGAAATGCGGTGAGGGAGATCTGTATGTATCAGAATGCTTCCCGGATTACTTCATAGTCACTGGTACACCTGGTCTCAGATTTTTTTGGGAATTAAAGGCAAAACAGAAAGGTTATGAGTACAACCGATACGAAGGCGAGGACAGAGTAGTAGGATTCAGAAAAATAGCATATGACGAAGAGTATATCGCAGAAACAGAAAAGCTCATCGAAGAAAGAGAGGAAATATGAAGGTATTAACGAGTTTTATAGTATTAAACACAGGAGAAGGTGAAAGAATCTCATTCACCTATTCGGAAGTAGCTGAGGACGGAACAATCATCAGCCAGAATAACAAGAAAAACTTCCTCGTACTTAACAAAGAACTGAAAAATCATATCAGCGAAATTAAGAAATATATCGAAGATAATCACCTCACAGAATAGGAGAAAACATATATGAAGATCAGAGCAGAGCCGTAAGGCTCTTTTGTTTTACGCAAAATTGCGCCGGCGCAACACCGGAGAAAGTGTGAATGATTGAAAGAAATGCTTACACAGACATACGTTATTGCACTTCCGATTGTTTTAGGATACATCGTCTGGCTTCTAAAAAACCAGAAAAAAGACCGGGATGCAAATAGTAAGGGAACCATGCTCTTGCTTCGTGTTCAGATGATCGAATACCATTCAAAGTACATGAAAATGGGAGATATCCCATCTTATGCTTATCAGAACTTTTGTGAGATGTATGAGGCTTATCATGAACTTGGCGGGAACGGCATGGTAACAAAAATGAAACAGGAAATTGAAGAATTACATATCAAAAGAAAAGGAGAATGATCATGAATATTAATACAATTACACAGTATGTAACTTACGCCCTTGCCCTGATCGGCATTCTGGCTTTCATCGTATCAGCTATTGTACAGGTAATCAAAGACCTTCCGGGACTGAAGAACATCCAGACCAGCATTGTGGCGCTTGTATCATCTATGATCCTGTGTCCACTGGCACTGATGGTCATGTGCACATATTATAAAGCTGCAGTTACCTGGTACTACATCGCAGCATCAGTCATTGCGGCATTTATCGTTTATTTAGTTGCAACCGGGGGTTGGGAAAAAGTTAAGGAAATCTGGGATAGAACAAAATATAAGGATTCAGAGGGCGAGTGATCGTCCTCTTTTTTGAGAGGAGAAAACAATATGCTGAAGATCATGGGAAAATCACAGGTCAGCATTGAACAGATGCGGGCTTATATCAAAAAAGTAAACCCAAAGGTGTCCGATTCGGTCATCAAGATGATTTCTCTGTATATCGCAGAAGGTGCGGCAGAAGGAGTCCGTGGTGACATTGCTTTTGCTCAGTCTTGCTTGGAAACTGGGAACTTCACTTTCAGCGGATCCGCGGTGACGCTCAGCCAGAACAACTTCTGTGGAATGGGCGTGACTAAAATCGGCATGAAGGGCAACAGTTTCAAAACCCCGGCAGAGGGCATCCGAGCACAGATCCAGCACCTGCAGGCCTACGCATCCACAGACCGACTGAAGAACCGTTGCGTGGATCCGCGCTATACATACGTCAACAGAGGCTGTGCGCCTTATGTGGAGTGGCTCGGGATCCAGGAAAATCCTAAAGAGCAGGGCTGGGCAGCTGGCCGAAATTACGGTCAGAAAATCATCAGCATTTTGAATAGCGTATTATCTATCAAGACATCAAAAACAGAAAAGGAGAGTAATACCATGAATATCAACACAAGCCTTATCAGTAACAACAACAGCTATGTAGGACAGACACCGGCATATATCGTAATTCACAACACGGATAACTATGCCAAGGGTGCAAATGCGAAAGCGCATGCAAAAGCACAGCATGATGGCAACTTTAAGGGATATTCCGCACATGTATATGTAGATGATACAGAAGCATACCAGGCGCTTCCGTACAACCGTGGAGCATGGCACGTGGGCGTCAACTACGGCGGTCGGCTGTTCGGTACTGTCAACAACAGAAATTCAGTAGGAATCGAGATGTGCGTACAGGCGGGCTATAACTATGAGAAAGCTTTCCAGAATACAGTACAGGTGTGCAAACAGCTTATGAAACAGCTGGGAATCCCGGCAGACAGAGTTGTGCAGCATTATGATGTATGCGCAAAGAACTGCCCGTCAGCAATCCGTGCAAAAGGTGACTGGAACCGGTTCAAGCAGCTGATCGGAGCTAAGACCGCCACACCGACGGTAGATAAGTATTATCGCACAAGAAAGTCCTGGGCTGACAGCAAGAGCCAGATCGGAGCATACAAGAGCCTTGAGAATGCAAAGAAAGAGTGGAAACAGGGGTACACTATCTATGACTGGAACGGAAAAGCAGTGTATCCGGTACAGACTTCAAAAAAGGCAGTAGTTCTGACGGGAAAGTTTGAGACCCAGCTTCCAATCATCCGGAAAGGGAATTCCGGCGTTGCAGTTTCTGTGCTGCAGTCTGTACTTGGTGTTACTGTGGATGGCAATTTCGGAGACGATACAGAAACATCCCTGAAAGTTTTCCAGAAAAACACAGGCGTAAAGGTAAGTGGAACCTGCGGTATTGATTCCTGGAAAAGAGTGATCGAACACATTAAAGCCAACACAAAATAACTTCCTATTGTAGAAAAAGTCCGGCAGGTACCCACTGCCGGACAGATTGTATCATCATTCGGAAAGTTAAATTATCTGTTATTGTACTCAGGTGGGCCGGACGGAGAAATAGGAGCTTCCATGCGGTATCTTTCCCAGCGTTTTACCGCACCGAACCGGATGGTCGCGGCAGTGCTCAATGATGTGGGAACAGAAGAACTGGCACATTTGGAAATCGTGTCCACCATTGTCCATCAGCTGACAAAGGATCTTTCTATGGAAGAAATCGAGAACAGCGGACTTGGGCCGTATTATATTGACCACACGGTGGGAATCTGGCCGCAGGCTGCAGGTGGAGTGCCCTTTAATGCCTGCGAATTCCAGAGTAAGGGTGATCCGATCACGGATCTGTTTGAAGATCTGGCAGCAGAACAGAAGGCACGCTCCACCTACGATAATATCCTCCGGGTGGTGAAAAATATCCCGGAGGTTGCAGATCCCATCCGTTTCCTTCGGGCAAGAGAGGTAGTCCATTTCCAGCGTTTCGGTGAAGCACTGAGATCCGTGCAGGAGCAGCTGGATGCCAAAAATTTCTATGCCTTTAACCCGAGCTTTGATGTTCCGTGCAAAGCCTCCTGTGAAGAGTGATGGATCAGAGAAAAAATCTGTCTGACAGGAATCATATCTGAAATAAAAAGAGCTGCACAGCCAGCAGGGATCCTGCGGCTGTGCAGCTTTGAATTTGTTTTTGGGAAAAAGATGTTTGTAACCTGCATTTCTTGTTATGCGTCTTTTTTATCGTCTTTATGCAGATTCTTCTGTGCTGTGGAAAGCATAAGCTTGATCCTGTTCAGCTGATTTACTTCGCTGGCACCTGGATCGTAGTCGATGGCAACAATGTTGGCTTCCGGATGCTCACGGCGAACTTCCTTGATGACACCTTTTCCTACGATGTGGTTCGGCAGGCATCCAAAAGGCTGGATGCAGACGATGTTCGGGACACCGCCGTGGATGAGTTCCATCATCTCTCCGGTCAGGAACCATCCTTCACCGGTCTGATTTCCGGCAGAAACGATGGGCGCAGCCATTTTTGCAAGATCACGGATATCTGCGGCCGGTGTAAAGTGGCGGCTCTGCTCCAGAGCCTCATTTGCTGTTTTTCTCAGCCAGTCGATGGCTCTGAGACCAAGATTTGCGATGGTTGCCTTGGATTTCTTGAATCCAAGCTTTTCAACCTTGAAATTCTGGTTGTAGAAGCAGTAGCAGATAAAGTCAATAAGATCCGGAACAACCGGTTCTGCCCCTTCTGCCTCCAGAAGATCTGCCAGGTGGTTGTTGGCAGCAGGCAGGAACTTGACAAGGATCTCACCTACGATACCAACGCGAGGCTTTTTCTCATCGGAGATCGGGATCGTATCAAAATCATGGACCATCTCACGGCACATTTTTTTGAAGGTACCATGGCTGACGCTGCTGCCTGTTACGAAGGCAATGACGCGCTGCTCCCAGATTTTGTGCTTGCGGTTTACGATACCCTTTTCCAGCTCGTAAGGACGCATGCGATATACGCATTTCATCAGGATATCACCGAATACGGCACCGTAAACGATGCGCCTGATCAGCGGCAGTGTCAGCTTAAAGCCAGGGTTGCTCTCCAGTCCGCTTAAGTTGAGGGAGATAACCGGAATCTGTTCCATGCCGGCTTTTTTCAGAGCACGGCGGATGAATGCGATATAGTTGGAGGCACGGCAGCCGCCGCCTGTCTGAGACATGATGACTGCAGTTTTGTTCAGGTCATATTTACCGGAAAGAAGAGCATCCATGATCTGTCCCACAACCATCAGGGACGGATAGCAGGCATCGTTGTTTACATATTTAAGGCCCACATCAACAGCATGCTTGTTGTCGTTGGGGAGGACTTCCAGGTTATAGCCGGATGCTTTAAAAGCAGCCTCAAAGATTCCGAAGTGGAATGGAGACATCTGCGGGCAGAGAATGGTGTACTCCTTACGCATCTGCTTGGTAAAGGATATCTTCTCAATGGAAGCCGGATTGATGTTCCTTTTTTTATTCTGTGCCTGTTTTGCACGGATAGCAGCGATCAGGGAACGGATACGGATCCTTGCCGCACCCAGGTTGTTGACCTCATCGATTTTCAGGCAGGTGTAGATCTTGTCACTTCCATCCAGGATCTCATAAACCTCATCGGTGGTAACGGCATCAAGTCCGCATCCGAAGGAATTCAGCTGGATCAGATCCAGATCCTCTCTTGTTTTTACAAAATTTGCGGCAGAGTAGAGACGGGAGTGATACATCCACTGGTCGTTGACACGGATGGGACGCTCCAGATGTCCAAGGTGTGCAACGGAGTCTTCGGTAAATACGGCGATTCCGTAGCTGTTGATCATATCCGGGATACCGTGGTGGATCTCCGGGTCGATATGGTATGGACGGCCTGCAAGAACGATTCCGCGGCGGCCGGTTTCTTTCAGGTACTGCAGGGTTTCCTCACCCTTTTTCTGGATATCCGTATGTACGGCTGCAAGTTCTTCCCAGGCTTTATGGGCGGCAGCTTTTACCTCGGCGGCAGGAATGTCCGGGAATTCTTCCACAAGGCGGTTTGTAAGGATCTCCTCGGAAGTAAACGCCAGGAACGGGTTGCGGAAAGTGATGGACGGATCGTTAAGTTCGTCCACATTGTTCTTGATGTTTTCCGCATAGGAAGTAACGATCGGGCAGTTGTAGTGGTTGACTGCATCCGGGAACTCGTTGCGCTCGTAAGGGATGCACGGATAGAAGATAAACTTCACACCGTTACGGATCAGCCATGTGACATGTCCGTGAGCAAGTTTTGCAGGATAGCATTCGGACTCACTTGGGATGGACTCGATACCCAGCTCATAGATCTTACGTGTGGAAGTCGGAGAAAGCACCACCTGGTATTTCAGTTCGGTAAAGAAAGTATACCAGAACGGGTAATTCTCAAACATGTTCAGAACACGAGGGATACCGACCTGTCCACGGGATGCCTTGTCTGCGGAAAGTGGCTCGTAGGAAAAAATTCTCTTATATTTATAGTCGAAAAGGTTCGGGATATGATCCTTGTTCTTTTCTTTTCCAAGTCCGCGCTCACAGCGGTTTCCACTGATATATTTGCGGCCGCCGGAGAATTTGTTGATGGTCAGACGACAGTTGTTGGTACATCCGCGGCAGTTTGCCATGGAGGTGGTGTACTGGAGGCTGTTGATCTGATCGATGGAAAGCATGGAGGTTTTTTCACCCTCCTGATAGCGCTCCCTTGCGATCAGAGCAGCACCGAAGGCACCCATGATCCCGGCGATATCCGGGCGGATGGCCTGGCAGTTGGCAATCTTCTCAAAGCTGCGGAGAACTGCGTCATTATAGAAGGTACCACCCTGTACAACGATATGCTTGCCAAGCTCGGAAGCATCGGAAACCTTGATAACCTTGTAGAGGGCGTTTTTGATAACGGAGTAGGCAAGACCAGCGGAGATATCGGAAACCTCAGCGCCTTCCTTCTGGGCCTGCTTAACTTTGGAATTCATAAATACAGTACAGCGTGTTCCAAGATCAATGGGATGTTTTGCAAAAAGAGCTGCTTTTGCAAAGTCCTGTACGGTGTAGTTCAGGGATTTTGCGAAAGTCTCGATAAAGGAACCACAACCGGAGGAACATGCCTCGTTAAGCTGTACACTGTCTACCGTCTGGTTACGGATCTTGATGCATTTCATATCCTGACCGCCGATATCCAGGATGCAGTCTACTTCCGGATCAAAGAAAGCAGCTGCATAGTAATGGGAAACAGTCTCAACCTCACCTTCATCAAGAAGAAGAGCCGCTTTGATCAGGGCCTCGCCGTAACCGGTGGAGCAGGAAAAGGCAATCTCGGCGTCTTCCGGAAGAAGTTCATAGATCTCCTGGATGGAACCGATGGTGGTCTTCAGCGGATTTCCGTTATTATTGCTGTAGAATGAGTACAGAAGTGTTCCGTCTTCGCCTACCAGTGCAGTTTTGGTGGTGGTGGAACCGGCGTCGATTCCCAGGAAACATTTTCCCTTATATGTAGAAAGGTCGCCTGTTTTTACCTTGTAGGCACTCTGACGGTCATGGAAAGCCTGGTAGTCGTCCTCTGTGGCAAAAAGCGGCTCCATACGTTCTACCTCAAAATCCAGCTTGATGGTGGTCCGCATGCGTTCCTTCAGTTCGGTCAGGGAAACGGTAACATCCTGCTTTGCATTCAGGGCGGAGCCGATGGCTGCGAACAGATGAGAGTTGTCTGGTGCGATAATATGTTCATCATCCAGCTTCAGGGTTCGGATAAAAGCAGTCTTCAGCTCAGAAAGGAAGTGAAGAGGCCCGCCAAGGAAGGC
>OLSF01002247.1_pt1 | contig 15545 bp, 10 predicted proteins | sample 1672301 | NCBI WGS metagenome assembly OLSF01 (sample SAMEA3136669, study PRJEB25190) | human gut metagenome | biome: human gut; feature: human-associated habitat; material: faeces | place: Austria | collected 2013
TTTGCACCGAAATCAAAGTGCGGTATGTACCTCCCACAATGTGCCGTCTGACACCCACTGTCAACACATGTCGCATAATTATGTTCATCTTTTGTCATCATCCACCAAGAACTACTTACTTCACTATTATCATCCGCAGTCAGTTGCTTAACATATGAAGTTCCTTCTGTTATAAGATCTTTAGTAGATTTAAGTTCATATTTCCTATCAATTAATTCCTGCTCGGACAAGAATTGAATCTTTTCTGTTGCTCCTATTATTGCAGCCTGTTCATCTTCCGAAAAGGCCTCTTGCAAAAAAGTTTCATTTAACCATTTATTTAAGAAACTGCTTTCCCAGTTTATATACATTGCAGGATCATCTGGATCCTCTTTGTCACTATACTGCTGCGCGTCCAGATTCTTCTCTGAAAGAAGGTACATATCATCTCCATTCACCGAAAGAACACGCCATTTAATCGGCTGCTTTGCATCCTTTTGATCAGCCTTTCCATCCTGGTTCGTATCTTCCTGCCAATAGCTGCCAAATGTCACACTGTCCCACGTCGTAACGGATGCTTTCACTAACGGATTGTTTAATTTACCGCTTGCATTCTCACTTCCGGAAATTGTAACATTTTTTTGTGTTGACGGGTTTACAACATCGTCACTTTCTGCAGCTTTTGTCACAACAGGACCCACAGACGCCCCCAATGATAACGTCAAAAATAACGCCACCGCCTTTTTCATAAATTTACTGTTTCTCATTATAATACCTCACTTTCTATATTTTTATTTCATAACTTTTCTAATACGGAACAACCACAACCATGCCATTCTTTATCCCCCAACATTTTACTTTGCAATTCCATTTGTATACTCACAACGCCAACTTCCTCATATAAACGATCTCCATCTTTATCTGAGAAAATCAACTTGGGTAATTTTAACACGGCATATCCTCCTGCACCGGTGCTGTCTTTTCTGCAGGTTGTGCTGTATTATGTAAAACCGTTTTGTAGTGCACATCGGATGCCCATTAGATTCACTCCCAAAGCCACTTTTTCACGTAACCTCGATTCAATTCCAACGGCACCCATTTTCCTTTCCATTTCTTTGTATGGCAAAATGTCTCATGAGCTGATTCTTCCATAAGTTCACAGTATTCAGACTCCTTAACACATACTTTAATTTTCCCAACAGACCGATAAACAGTATCATTATTCGTGTCCATCAAATCTAAATAAGGGTGCTTTAATATATATAAAGTCGGAGTCAGCACATAACTCCACTTCTTTGCACTTTGGCTGCTATACAAATAATATGATGTAATATCCGTTCCTTCATCGTAACTTTTTTTGACAATCCACATCTTGCCAAGCGCTTTGATTTTTCCATTTTCCAGTTGTTCTCTCTGTTTCTTTGTTCTCACTACATCAACCGGACATTTTCCTGTTCCTGTTAAAATAATTCCTTGATTTGTTCTTTTGACGGACTTAATCCTCATACTTACCATGTTTTCTTTTCCGTTGACATTAAACAACTTAACCTTTTTTGACTTCAGCTTTGCCAAAAATTTCGTACGGTTTTTATATGTATTTTTATGATATGTCAATTTTTTGAACGTTTTTAATGTACTATTGTATTTCTTTTTTGAAATCCACTTTCCATTTAAGAATGGCTTTCGAACCGTACTGTTATCATCATACCAATGATAACCAATTTCCCCAACTTTCTTTAATTTCCCATTTCGCGCAATAGCATAAAATGAATTATTATTGGATGTTCCTCCATCATAAATAGCAATTGTCTTCGTATGTGAATTATAACTTATATCCCCCTCTCCATATCCAATTACACTACTCTTCTTTTTCGTATTCGCTAGTCCTTTAATCTTTCCATTCTTAAAAGTATAAACACTAATAATGTATATTTTATATTCATCTTTTAGTGCTGTTATCAATTCAGGCGTTTTGTCTTTATTAATATCAATTAGCCAAAATATATTTTCATCCAAAGGGCATACCGACTGTAAATATTTTGCATAAGCAATTTTAGCCTTCCTCGCCTTTGAAGCGGCTTCTGCATCTGTGTTATTACAAAACAAAACATATATAACTAATAAAAACATCAAACTACGCATTATCTTCATATGCTTCTCTCCTTTCCCTTGAGATTTAATTCTCCATATCAAATTCTTTTTATTGATTTCATATCTATATAAATTGGCACCACATAATAAGCTGTAATTTGTCCATATAATTTTCCTCGTACCTTAACATGCTTCCCACGAAGCTTGTACAATTTATTCTTCTTGTTATCGCCAGAATACATCAATGCAAGTTGAACTTTTGATGCTTTTGTTTTCCCTGCTAATTGAGTCTTTATTTTAAATTTTTTATCCAATTTAAGAAGATATACAATAAAATGTTTGCCATTTGGATGCTCATAATTTATTCGCTGCACCTTTCCTGTAAGTGTATAAGTTTTTCCCTCTTTATACGTCTTCATCTTAGAATAAGCACTTTCTGTATTTACAGCACCTTGAATACACAACAATAATACTACTACTAAAAATAATTTAACTACCTTCTTCACAGAATCACTCCTTGTCTTTTTAATTTAAATCATGTTAGCACATTACTTTCTTTTTACTGCTTTAACCGTGCTCCACTTACCAAACACCTTTTTCTTACCATTCATCTTGTAGGCACGAACACGAATGTAATACGTTTTCTTCTTTTTCAGTTTCTTAATGGTGTACTTGGTTTTCTTTGTCTGTATGCTCTTTTTCTTTTTGAACTTTTTGTTTATAGCATACTGGAGCTGGTAGCCTTTGACATCTTTAACCGCATTCCAGCGAACAACAAGTTTTCTGCCTTTTTTATTCTTTGGCACTCGCAAAATAACCTTTGATAATGTTTTCTTACCTGATATCTTATCCGAGTTATCCGGCGTAACCGAAGGTGTTACCGTTGGTGCTATGGTCGGCTTTAAAGTTGGAATTACAGTTGGGACAGCAGTCGGCTTGACCGTTGGCGTTGCCGTTGGTTGTTTCGTTGGCACAGCAGTTGGCGTTACTATCGGTGTTGGCGTTGGTGTGGCAGTCGGTGCCACTTCCTTTTCCAGCACAATGCTATTATTCCAAAGCTCATATTCCGTTTCTTCCTGTTCTACCTCCAAATACAATATCTTCGTTCCAGATATGTCATTTCTTGTAGCTTTGTTCCATATCTCCACAAGTGAAATATCTTTCGATTGTCCCGATGATAATGTTTCCAATGTTTCTGTATGTATTACATTACCGTTTTCCCCACAATCTTTAACAATAAAAGATACATTTTCTGCCTCGTTGCCACCATTATTGGTTACTGTTATTAAATCATTATTTTTCGCCGTAACAGCAAGGTCACTTGTTACCGTTTCAATCGTTTGTTTCGCTGTCAACTGCTGTTCAAATGTTTCATCCGATGTAACGGAAGCCGTAATATCCGAAGTAGTAAAGTCTGCCGGAACAGAAATCAGTATCTCCTGCTCACTTTGCATACCAGCAGCTAGTTTGTCTACGAACGGCCCCTCATACAACACATTACCGAAAGCATCTTTTACTGTGATTTTCACATGATTCAAATCGGTTGTACCGGTATTTGATACAGTAATCAAAATCGGATTTTCTTTGTCCGTACCAAAACTCAGAACATCATAAGCAATATTAGTAACCTCTGCCTGACTCCGTTTGGTCTCATATTTATATTTTAATACCGTCGCACCATATGGATTTTCTTTTGAAGTATCCACTTCCTGTTCCGTATAAACAACTCCCGGTTCTTCACTATTTTTTAACAGTGCAAAGCCACTGACATAGCCCCCATCTTCGGTAAGCGCAGCAGCAACGGATTCCTCTCCTATCTTTTGTTTATAAATTTCGCTATTAAAGTTATCCTGCCCAATCCAGTAAACGGCATCTTCATATACATCATACGCAGAACTGCAGGCAATCCTCAAATTTTCTGTCTCCCCACCGGCATAGCGCATAAGCGTTCCGTCCTGGATAAAGTAAATCTTTCCATCGATGCATTTTACTGCCTGCATTCCGGTATCCGCAGTTGCGATTGCTTCACCATTTACCAAAAGGTTCTCTCCCTGAACCATAGCCAGTGAAAATTCATCTCCAACATAACCATACGCAAAGTCACTGATTGTATCATCGGTACGATATAATTCTTCCGGAGCAGCCCAACTGTCCTCAGTCAGTTTACTTCGATAAATCTTTGTCTTACCTTCTTCCAACAATGCATCACCAGAAGAATTTTCGCCCCAAACGGCATACAAATCTGTTCCGTCTGACGCAAACTGGTATTTATAACTCCAATTTTTTCCTGCTTTTCGCAATGTAACAACCTTATCGAAAGTTTGACTTTCTTCATCATATCTTGCAACTTTTAATGCCAGGTGCTGCAGGATTTCCTCCTCGGACATATCTTCTGTAATTGCCACATCGCTGTTTTCGTACATCACATAAGTAAATCCATTGTGAGAAAACATCTGTGCTGCCGTATCAAGCCGTCCCGTCTTGTCAACCGGTTTGCCATCACTCCATGCACCATTCTGATATAAACGGTACATCAATGTTGTCTGACCGCCGGCATTTTCCTCGGTATCATCCAAATATGTCATAATTGCCGTTCCATCCGCAAACGTCGTTATCGCCGGCTTTGCGTTTTCATAAACAAGCGATTCCTGTGCCGAATCCAGCAAATTCTGACTCTTTTTAACCGATTGAATCTCTTTTTTTGTCACAGGCGCACTTCTCTTATATGTCATTTTGCCGATACTTTTTGTCGTCTTACCCAAGTTTGGATACAATTCCAGTCGGGAAAACTTCCAGTCTTTATACCCTGACAATCCCGGCACTATCGTATCTGCCTGAATATATAGTTTTCCGGTCAGATAAGCCGACACGGAATTTGAAAAACTCTTCCATGGAAATGAAGCTTTTCCACCGATTTCTCCCTCAATACCACCTTTTATATCAATGACTACAGCGTCCGCGCCCAAGGCAATATGCGGCTTGATTGCAAGATTTAACTCTCCACTTGGTGTAATGACTTTTTGCGGATTCATCGTAAGACAGATTTTTCCATCGACGCTTCCTGAAACACCAAATTCCGAATACACAATCCACCAAAGCGGCACTTTTACACTTCCGCCGGCTTCCAGTGCCGCCGTCATGCCACCTTCTTCAAAACCGATTACACTGCCATTATCATCTAATTTTAGCTTTACATAACCTGCCGCATTACCATTCACATGAAACGCCGCACTTCCGTTTACTTTCTTTAACTTTCCCCGAAGTTTGGAAAACTGATTCCATAATTTCGTCGTATCGACTTTCCCACCGCAGGATTTAACCAGTGATTTTACTTCCTGATACGATTTACGCCAATAGGTGTCATTTGGATCCTTTTTCACAGTGGCTCTATTATTTGACTTAATTCCTAACAATACTTCTGCTGTCTTATTCTTGGCATCAATATTCACCGTCATGTTAGCAGCATCGAAAAAGGATAAATCCATCGACATCTTTTGTTTAAAAATATTGAATGTATTGTTGCCAATGCTGATTTCCGGTCCTTTTAATTCGGCTGATCCAAGGTTTGAAAAATTAGGCAATGACTTTTCAATATTGGTAATGTATTTTTTGTCTTCAGTGCTGATAACAGACGTTGGAGTAGGTTTTGATGTCGGCGTAGGTGTTGGTGTTGCCTGTGACGGGCCGCCGCCCCCTTCCGCAGTAACTTTTCCTGCATAACTCCAAAGAGTAGAAGAGGAAAGATTTAAATGCAAAGCGGGCCGAACCGCATCAATATCATAGTAGACATCATAACCATAGTCATCGCCGTAGCCATCCTTACTCACACTGGACGCACTATTACTATCGTCGCCCGGCGACCGCAGCCACCACTCGCCGTTCCCCTCGTACTCCGTACCCATCCATGTCGCCGCTCCGCACTCCTTTGCATATGCTGTATTTTTTGCTTCTCTTGTTTCGCTTTCGGTTCTAAACTCGCCATTAAATCCATAAGCCGTATTACTTGCTTCTGCAATGGACAAAAGATACACTTTATCTGTGGTATTCTCTCCACCTTCTGTATCATAATATGGATTGTCATCGTTCACAACTGTTGTATTTTTGATTGCCACCTGTTCCGCCGATGTAAATGCCGTATTTAAAAATGCATCATTCAACCAGGTACGAAGGGTACAGGTTGCCCATGTTACATCCGTAGATTTCTCGTTATACGGTTTAGCATCCAAGTTTTGGTCTGCCAGCAAAAAAGCATCATTTCCATTTACGGAAAGGACTCGCCATTTAATTGGTTCTTTTGTTGAACTGTTACTTTGATAGTAGTTTCCAAAATAGATACAATCCCATGTTGTTACACCGTTACCATCGGTAGTTGGGTTTTGTAAACTGACTGCTGCCTTAGCCGGTGTGGATTGCCCCAGCGTAATCTCGCACAGGGAAAGCACCATTACCAGTGCAAGTAATCCTGCCAGCAGACGTTTTGTTTTTCTTCTTTTCACAAAGATTCCTCCTTTTTTGCTTCATTTGATTTATGTTCTTTCGTCAAAACAAATTGGCGAAGTACATTCGCTTGTAAGGCATGTGTGTCACCATGTGATAAATGACCTCGATAACTTGCTAAACTTCTTTCAATTTCTTCACGCGTGATTTTATCATCACGATATGCCCTTTGGTAGTGTTTCAGTTTACGTTTAAATCTTTTTTTTGCAGATAAACGTAATCTCTTTACAACCTTACCTGTATCCGTCATAAAAAAATGAAAACCTAAATAATCCACTCCCTGAGAAATTGGTACTATCTGTGTTTTTTCATTGAATTGCAGCCGCAAATTCTGACTAATATATGTATTCATCTTCTTTAAACACATTTGCAAATACTGTTTGTCCTCATGAATCAATATACCATCATCCATATACCGCGTATAAAATTTAATTCTTAGACATTCCTTTATATAATGGTCCAAACCATTTAAGTAGTAAATACCAAACCACTGGCTGCTTTGATTTCCCATCGGCAAACCTTTGCCCTCTGATACCGAAAAACTATTAATAATCATTTTTATCAAACCTATCAGTTCTCTATCTTTTCCAAACACTTTCACCATCTGAGAAAACAAAATTTCATGGTCAATCGAATCAAAATATTTCTTTATATCAAACTTAAGAATATACCCTTGTGTACCGTTTCTTTTATAATGCTTGTAAAAGAATTGCTGCAATCGTTTCATAGAAAAATGTGTTCCTTTCTCTAAACGACAGGCACTATTATCATAAATCAATCTGGGCTCCAATATCGGCTGAAGAACATTGTCGCACAACGAATGTTGTACCACTCTATCTCGGTATCCTAACGCCTGTATCAATCTTTCTTTCGGGTCATGAATAACAAATTCATGATATCCCCCTAACCGATATGAATAATTCTTTAATTCATTTTCTAATCTGGTTAATTCAAAAGAAAGATTCATTTCAAATTGAATAACCACTTTTTCTCCCTGTTTTCCCAGCCGACATTTTCTGTGTGCTTGATATAAGTTTTCAAATGATGCTATTTTCTCCAAGTTAGTCATTTTTCTCCCCTTGACTGCCGGAAGGAATAATCCTCACAACGAAAAGACACTAACCACCTCTCCGTTTCCGGCAGTATGTATTTTCCCCATCTGACAACAGGGGATGGAATAAGATTCCTTTGCATATTTGCACGGAATGTTTTTGCATAAAAACATTTTCAGGCATTGTTTTTGCAAATCGGGCCGAACCGCATTATTATCATTGTTGACATTATTACCATTGTCATTGCCGTAGCCATTGTTATTCACATTGGATGCATTATTACTATTGTTGCCCGGCGACCGCAGCCACCAATAGTCTCGCCACTTCTCAACCTTATCCCAATAACAAAGATTAAAGACTCCTTTAATCCTTATTACCTCTTTTCCATCGAATAGCTAACGCCATTACTTCGGAACTTATTTGGGCAATCTGCTTGTATTGCCTATGTAAAATACAATTTTGCTCCATCGCCACCATCCCTATATAATTCAAAATCTTTAAATCCGTAATCGCACGCTGCTGCCATTCGTTACGAATTGCTATGTTTCTCTTTTGATTATTTCCACCAATATAAACATCATTCGCACGTAACAAGTACTCAATAATATTTAACGAAAGATTCTGCATGCGACTTACTAATGTAAATCGAAATTTCTTTGGTGCTTTATCCGTTACTGTTAAGATATATGTTGCCAATTCCTTTGCCTTTGTTATGACAAATAATTCATTTATCTCTCTACTATTTGCCTTCATAATATCGTCAGAAGCCCCCTTTCCTAAAATTCGCCACACAATATATACTAACACATATCAAGTAATGTTTCAATAATTCATTTTACAAAATTATCCAGAATTTGTATTATTTATCATCCACCATCAAAAAGCGTGAATAATTCATATTTTGGACATGATAAATCATGTTCATACTAATCGCACTATGCTAAAGTATAATCATAAGATTATATGAGGAGGGTTTACCATGAACTTATTTAAAAAACAAACCATCAGCATCGGTTTATGCTTTGCGCTTGCCGTATCGACATTTAGTGCCTTTACTCCGGCAACAGCGGCTGCAAAAGCAAAACTGGTCAAAAAGAAACTTACATTAACCGTTGGACAAAAGAAAAAGATTGCGATAAAATCAAAAAAGAAAAAAGCAAAATATTCTTTCAAAGCTTCCAACAAAAAAGCTTCCGTAAGTAAATCCGGCGTTATCACCGCAAAAAAAGCCGGCAAAGTTAAAATTACCGTAAAAGAGAAGTTGAAGAAAAAAACAAGAAAGGTGGGAACCATTACGGTTACTATCAAAAAGAAAATAGCACAAAACACGACAGTTCCGGCACTTAATACACCAACACCCGTCGTTACAGCTACCCCAGCAGCGTCTCCGAGCAATGAACCAACTACCGAACCGACCGCTACCGCTACTGCAACACCGGCTCCTAAAGTCACCCCTACTCCATTTCCTGAGAACCCTGAATTTTCAAATATTCCAAATGGTTATACCGCAAAAAATCAGGCTAACAAAGGAGAAGTAGAACGCTTTGATTATGAATCAACGGAATATATCAGTGACGATGAATCTGCAAAAAAGACACCAATTGACCGCTATGCTATGGTTGTTCTTCCAAAAGACTATTCAAAAACGAAAAAATATCCGGTTATTTATATGCTCCACGGATTAAGTGACACGCCGGAATCCATGGTTGGAAACGGAATTCTTAATGATGGTGCAGGTACACAGTATGTGGTATGGAATGCCATTGCCAATGGTGATGTCAAAGAATGTATCGTCGTTTACCCATGTGTATGCTGCAATGAGGAAGGAAAAAGCAACTTTAACACAGATGCAAAAACGGCTTCTTATTATGACTACATCATTAATGATTTAACAAAAGTATTAATGCCTGCCATTAATAAAGAATATTCCACACTCACCGGGCGTGAAAACACGGCGGTTTGTGGATTTTCTATGGGAGGACGCGAGACATTGAACATTGGTATAAGACGTCCTGATTTATTTAGCGGCATCGGATTATTTAACCCGGCACCGGGTGCCTTAGATGGCGGTGACATGCTTACAAAAGCGGATTTAAAACTTGCCGATGAATATTTAAATAGCACTTACATTCAGATTACAAAAGGTGCTACCGACACAGTTGTTAACAGTAATCCAACCAATTATTACAATGCACTAAAGGCTGCCGGCATCCCATGTTCCTACTATGAAACAATGGGCGGCGACCCTGCAGGCAAAGGAAACGGTGGCCACTGGGCAACCGTTTATCATCATGGTTTGTATAATTTCTTAAAACGTATTTTCAAGTAAAAAAGAAAGGGGATTCTGAAACATGAAAAAAACATTTCTCTGCTTCAGTTTGTCCTTTGCACTTTTAGCATCTGCCCTGAGCCCATCGTTCTCGGCAGATGTTTTTGCAAAGGCAAAACTAGCAAAAACAAAAATCACATTAACCGTAGGACAAAAGAAAAAGATTACAATAAAGGGAAAAAAGAAAAAAGCGAAGTACACATTTAAGGCTTCTAACAAAAAAGTTTCGGTAAACAAAAAAGGAGTTGTTACCGCAAAAAAAGCCGGAAAAACAAAAATTACCGTAAAGGAAAAACTTAAGAAAAAAACTAAGAAGATTGGGGTCGTTACAACTATAATAAAGAGCAAAGTATCAAATAAAAAGTCGATCGCAAGTGCGCAGCCGGCAGCCACAAATTCCGGAAATACCGGTGAAAAACCAACGACTGCACCAACAGCATCAGCCACACCAACACTGCCCCCTACTCCAACCGGCTCTCCGAAGCCTACTGCCACCCCACGTCCAACAGAAAATCCGGATTATTCTGATCTGCCATCCGGATTCATGAATAAAAACGAGGCTAACAGTGGCACTCTGGAAGAATTCTACTACGATTCTACAGAAGTGTCAGAGGGCGAAACCGTAAAACGTCATGCACGCGTTGCACTGCCAAAAGGATATACCGAGTCAAAAAAATATCCGGTCATCTATATGCAGCACGGTATTTTCGGTAACGAATATTCTCTTACCGGAGACAATACACAATATGTTGCCTGGAACGCTATGGCAAATGATGATATGAAAGATTCCATTGTTGTTTTTGCTAATGTTTGTGCAAACAAAGAAGGAAAAGGAACCGGCTTTAGTTTGGAGCATTACAAAGCCTATGACAACTTTATCAATGACTTAACAAAATGCCTTATGCCTGCTATCAACAAAAAATATTCTACACTGACAGGTCGTGAAAATACTGCTGTCTGCGGTTTTTCTATGGGTGGACGTGTAAGTTTGCAAATTGGATTTGAGCGACCGGATTTATTTGGTTACATTGGTGCTTTTTGTCCGGCTCCGGGTCTTTTGCCTTACACGATGAATGGAGTTACTGAACCCGGATTTTATACGGATTCCACATTTACGCTGCCAAGCGAATATTTAAATGACACTTATGTACAGATAACAAAAGGATTTAAAGATGATGTTGTAAAACAGCACCCACTTTTGTATCATCAGGCTCTGCAAAAAACAAACACACCTCATGTTTACTACGAAACGATGGGTGGTGATCCAAGCGGCAGCGGCAGTGGCAACCATGAAAAAGCAGTTTACCAGCATGGTTTCTACAATTTTATGAAAAATATTTTCAAACCAAATGTAACCGTTCCGGCAGGTGCATTAAGAAAAGATGGAGTAAAAGGAACAACGGAGGAATTCGAATACGAGTCCACTGCTGTAGCAGAAGGAAAAACAGTGACAAGAAAAGCCTTAGTTGGACTTCCGGATGGATACAATCCAAAGAAAAAATATCCGGTTGTCTACGGTTTACACGGTTATGGCTGGGGCATCTATAATCTTGCTCAAGATGGTGCCACAGATGTTGTTTGGAACGGCTATGCCAATGATGTAATGGATGAAGTCATTATGGTATTTCCTAATATTTGTGCAAATGAATCCGGTCAGGGAAACGGTTACAGCCAAGAAACCTATGACGCCTATGATAACTGTGTCAATGATATCGTAAACTGCTTAATGCCTGCTATTAACAAACATTACAGCGTCAAAACCGGACGTCTCAATACAGCCGTCTGGGGATTCTCAATGGGTGGCAGAGAAGCTTTGAATGCAGGATTTAAACATCCGGATAAATTTGGTTATATCGGTGCCTTTTGTCCCGCTCCGGGCGTTCTCCCATATAGTGCAGAAAAAGGGATTTTTACCGAAGATACTTTCACACTGCCGGATGCTTATAAAGAAAACACGTTAGTTATGATTGTAAAAGGGAAAAATGACACAACAGTAGGTAACAATCCAATCCTTTACCATAAGGCCTTGGAAAAAAATAATGTTCCGCACATTTATTATGAAACCATGGGCGGAGATGCTGTAAACCGCGGAGGTGGCGGCCACCAAAATGTCGTTTATCTGCACGGATTGTATAATTTAATGAAACGGGCTTTCCCATGTAAATAAATTTATGGCTGTGTCAAAACTTGTTGACACAGCCATTTTTATTTTACTTCTTTCGGTTTTTTCTTTACCCACCATACACAGCGCACTCGCCAAGTTCTTCTTCAATTCTAAGAAGCTGGTTATACTTAGCCACTCGGTCCGTGCGCGCCGGCGCACCGGTTTTAATCTGTCCGGCATTCATGCCGACTGCAATGTCTGCAATCGTAGTGTCTTCCGTTTCACCCGAGCGATGACTGACAATAGCATTCCATCCGGTCGTCTGTGTCATTCGAATCGCCTCGAGAGTTTCTGTCACGGTTCCAATCTGATTTGGCTTGATTAAGACCGCATTTGCCGCCTGAAGTTTAATTCCCTTTTCGATACGTTTGGTATTTGTAACAAACAAATCATCACCAACAAGCTGCACTTTATCTCCTAATTTATCCATGAGTTTCTGCCAGCCCGACCAATCTTCTTCTGCCAGTCCGTCTTCAATCGAAACAATTGGGTACTTGCGGCACAAATCACACCAAAAATCAATCATTTCATCAGTACTTTTGTACTCACCGGATTTCCAGAACAAATACTCGCCCGGTCTTCCTGCTTTCACAGCCTCCTCATACATTTCTGTGCTGGCACCATCCATAGCAATCGAAAAATCCTCGCCCGGACGGTATCCTGCTTTTTCAATAGCCCCTGTAATAAAAGAAAGCGCCTCGTCCTCATGAGCAAGATGCGGTGCGAATCCACCCTCATCACCAATGGAGGTGGCAAATCCCTTTTCTGCCAACAGTTTCTTCAAGGTAGCGTATACATTCGCGCACCACTCCAAACACTGATGAAAGGAAGATGCTCCTATCGGCATAATCATAAACTCCTGAATCGTTAAACTACTGTCCGCATGTTTTCCACCATTCATAATATTCATCATCGGAATCGGCATAACACGTGCATTTGGTCCGCCCAGATACTGATACAACGGAACACCGAGCTGTTTTGCTGCCGCCTTTGCCACAGCAAGCGATGTACCCAAAATTGCATTAGCACCCAGTTTTGCTTTGTTTGCGGTACCATCTTCACGTATCATCAGCGTATCAATTTCCACCTGATTCAATGCATTTTTCCCTTCCAATTTACCGGCAAGAATGTCATTGATATTTTCTACCGCACGCTTTACGCCATTTCCACGGTAACGCGGCAATTCACTGTCTCGCAGTTCCACCGCTTCAAACGCCCCCGTAGACGCCCCGGAGGGAACGGATGCTCTGCCCGCTGCCCCTCCGCACAATTTTACCTCTACCTCAATCGTTGGATTTCCTCTGGAATCTAAAATCTCTCTTCCTCGTATCGTATTAATTCGAAATGCCTGTATCATAAAAAAAGCCTCCTGTTTTCGATTAGTATAAACAGAAGGCTTCTTTCCTATACAATTATTTTTTGTGCTTTTTATTTTTCTTATTTTCTTCGTCCTCAAACGACTTATCCAACTGCTCTAACAGTTTTTTCTGCTCTTTGGTAAGCTTTGTCGGCACATCCACAACCAAATCCACATAATGGTTGCCTCGCATTTTGCGGTTACGAAGGGACGGAACTCCCTTACCACGCAAACGAACTCTTGTACCGGTCTGTGTTCCTGCCTTTACATTGTATGCGACATCGCCATCAATTGTCGGGATAACCACATCTCCGCCAAGAACAGCTCTTGGATAAGAAATCCGTACGGTTGAGTAAATATCATAATCCATGCGCTGGAAATCTTTGTGGCGTTCTACATATACTTCTACAAGCAAATCACCGCGGGCACCGCCATTTTTACCCGGTTCTCCTTTGCCACGCAGACGAACGCTCTGTCCATGGTCGATTCCTGCCGGAATGCTGACCTGCAATTTCTCTTTTTTGCTTGTATAACCCTGTCCGTGACAAGCCGGACATTTTTCCTTAATAATTGTACCTTTACCGCCACAAGCCGGACATGTAGTAACATTCTGTACCATTCCAAAAAGTGACTGCTGTGTCTGAACAATCTGTCCTCGTCCGCCGCATCGCTCACATTTGACCGGGCTGGTTCCTGCTTTGGCTCCGCTCCCCCCACAAGTCTTGCATTCAACTTTGGATGGAATTTCAATTTCCTTTTCCGTACCAAAGCAAGCTTCTTCAAATGTAATTTTTACCTGTGTCCGCAGATTTGCTCCGCGCTGTGGGGCATTCGGATCTGCACGCCGGCTTCTGCCGCCGCCAAATCCTCCACCGAATAAATCTCCGAAAATATCTCCGAAACTGCCAAAGATATCATCCATATTCATATTGGTGAATCCACCGCCGCCACCGGCACCACCATCAAAAGCGGCATGACCAAACTGATCATACTGGCGTCTCTTTTCCGGGTCACTTAATACGGCATAAGCCTCAGAAGCTTCCTTGAATTTTGCTTCTGCTTCTTTATCACCCGGATTCGTATCGGGGTGGTACTTTTTGGCTAATACACGATAGGCCTTTTTCAGCGCTGCCTCATCGGCATTCTTGTCTACGCCAAGGACTTCGTAATAATCTCTCTTGTCTGCCATGTCTCCTCCACTCTCTTTCTATCCTTTTACGTGCAAATAACCCGCGTGATTCTCATCATCGCGGGCATTCGCCCTTCGCAGCTCCCAGTTCTCTAATGAGCCGTGATTCTTCGCAGCTTCGCTGCTCATCATCGCGGGCATTCGCCCTATGACAAGAAAACAAATGTTTTTCTCTTGTGCAAGCACAAGAAAATCATTTGTTTCCTTGTCGCACGGCTCATTAGAGTTCGCGGAAGTCTCCGTCCACTACATCGTCGCCACTGTTATCCTGTGCTGCTCCAGCTCCAGGGTTTGGTCCGGCACCTGCACCGCTCATGTCAGGGCCTGCTCCCTGTGCACCACCGGCTGCCTGCTGTGCCTGTTCGTATACTTTTGCAAATACCTGCTGAGCATTTGTCATTAAAGATTCTTTTGCTGCTTTCAGTTCATCAACATCGGCATCGCTCATGTTCTCCGGTGTTGTACGCTCCAAGATTGCTTTTACTTTATCAATCTCAGCCTGTACTTTTTCTTTCTCTGCTGCATCTACGCCATCGCCAACGTCCTGCAATGCTTTCTCAGTCTGGAATACCATACTGTCAGCTTCGTTGCGGGCATCAATGCCTTCTTTTCTCTTCTTATCCTGTGCTTCGAATTCAGCAGCTTCTTTAACTGCTTTTTCGATTTCCTCATCATTCATGTTAGAACCAGCAGTAATTGTGATGTGCTGTTCTTTTCCTGTTCCCAAGTCCTTAGCGGATACATTTACAATACCATTGGCATCAATATCAAATGTAACCTCAATCTGTGGTACTCCACGCATTGCCGGAGGAATACCATCCAAGCGGAACTGTCCAAGAGATTTATTATCTCTAGCGAACTGTCTCTCGCCCTGTACTACGTTAATA
>OLSF01002248.1_pt1 | contig 15545 bp, 14 predicted proteins | sample 1672301 | NCBI WGS metagenome assembly OLSF01 (sample SAMEA3136669, study PRJEB25190) | human gut metagenome | biome: human gut; feature: human-associated habitat; material: faeces | place: Austria | collected 2013
GCCGTCCCCTTGGATATACGGTGCGACAAAAAGGATGATTTCATCCACCAACCAGTATCTGAACATGCTGCTTATAACGGAAATTGTATCCGGAGCCGCTTCTATGAAATAAATACCTTCATTTTTCTTTTTCCATTGTGTCAATGAGATGAAAGATACATCCGGCCCGAGAGTCTGTGTAGCACGTTCCCGTATTTTGGTGAGGCCATATTTGTTCGGATTATCCCACAAAGGGGAAGAAACAGTCCTGTCGAAGAGGTATCCGTCAAGAGTAGTGATTGCAAGTAATTGGAGTTTTGCCATAAGTATAATATTTAACCTATAAATATTATTCGGCAGAAGTATTTGAGAAAGCGTGGCCTTACCCAACTCCAAGACGGAGGTTCTGGTAAACCTATGAATAGTAGCTGTGTAAGCCACGCTATGACAAAGCATAGCATAAGCAATACACAAAAAGCCTCTATTCATTGAAATTTACCAGATTTCCGTCTTGAGACATTCTGCGAATGTTATGTCTATATCTAATTGGAAGGCTATTGCCTGCCATTTAAATCTATATTTCGTTCCAAAGATACTCATATTTCTGATTTCTCCGAAGAAATCCATATCATAAAGAAATGTGGCAGGGCAAAAAAGGAAAAAAGATGAAAGAGTTACCATTTGTATAAGGGATGTCGGATTTCACGACTCCCCCGTTAAATAAAAAGTATAAGAAAAGCTACGCTGACAAAAAATGACTATTAATGACTATTAACGACACTGGAAACTAAACGATTGATTTATAGTAATATTCCCTTTATCTTGCACCCAATTTCATTATTCACAATTTAATTTATAAATCATGGAACTGACAATTATCGAAACAAGTGCTTATCAGGACTTGAAGAAACAACTAAGTATGCTGTCCGTGCAAATGATGGACTTTCAAAAGAAAATAGCCCCCGTAACACCGGACAAGTGACTGGATGCGCAGGATGTGTGCCTGGCTCTCAATATTTCCAAAAGGGCACTGCAGACTTACCGGGATAACGGGCTGATTCCTTATTCTAATATCGGTGGAAAATTCTTTTATAAAGAAGTGGACATCCAGCAAATTCTGGAGGAAGGACTAATCAAAAAAAGAAAATAAAGAGTATGGCAGACATTATCACTAAAGATTCGGAAGAGTTCAAGGAACTTACCGGATGGATCAAACGGACAGGAAAAAATCTGGAGGCTGCTGCGGCACGGATACGTCCGACGATTGCAGACGAACATTATCTGAGTGGAGATGAGGTATGCCGGATGCTTCATGTTTCCAAGCGTACATTACAAACACTACGGGATGAAAAGGCAATACCTTATACCTCAATTACCTCTGTCGGGGGTAAACTGCTCTATCCGGAAAGCGGGCTATACGAGGTACTAAAAAAGAACTATAAAGATTTCAGGCGTTACTTGAAATAAGCAACCTGCCTGAATACGAAAAACACCCTTCAACATTTGCTGAAGGGTGTTTTTTCATACTTATTCTAATTGGCCAAGCGATACACGGAACCAATCTTGTCGCACATCCTATCCGTATCTTCCCCAACCTTCGGATTGATCAGTTCAGCATAGACTTGTGTGGAAAGAATCGATTTGTGTCCTAATACTTTTTGCAAAGTTTCTAACGGCATGCCTTTCAATATAGCCAAAACTGCAAAGGTATGTCTCCCGATATGAGGGGTGATATTTACATTACAATCACACTTTTTCCCTAAAACCTTAAAACTACTTTTCATGGTTTCATAATCACCGACGGGGAAAACGCAATCAGGAGAATCTTTCTTTTTGTTATCACCCTTATACTTTTCTACAAGTTCAATTGCTATAGGTAATAATTTCACGACGTATGCTACGCCTGTTTTTATACGGTTTCCCATGAGCCATGTGCCACCATCAGAATCTGTATGGATATTCTTATAAGTAATTGCTTTCAGATCTGCGAAGGCGAGGCCTGTGAAGCACATGAAAAGTAGCATGTCACGCATAGCCTGCTGACGTTTATACCTCAATTCTACATGTATAAGCCTCTGCAGTTCTTCTTCAGAGAGAAATGAACGTCTTTTATATCCCGGCTTACATCCAAAACCCGTGAAGGGATGAACTTTTATTAAACCTTTCTCTTGAGCGATATGCATTAGCCATTTCATGGTATTAACACGTCCGAATGCTGTAGAACTGGCCGAGCCGCATGTGCCCAACATCCAATTATAATAGTCTTCAATAAAATCTTTGTCAAGTTCATCAAGTGCAATGTCCTCAACATTCTTTTTGTCTTTCAAAAAAAGCAATGCGCTCTTATAATCGGCTACTAAACCAAGATAGGTGCTTTTTGCCTTTTCCTTGCCTACTTTCTCCTTGTATGACTCAAGCTGTTCCCTGAAAAGCTCCATAAGGGTGTGGGAATCTTCTTTAAAACCGACATAGCGGCTATAGACTTTCTTGGCTGTGACAAAACTGTCATGATCGCATATGTATTGGTAATGCTTGGCAATTTGGGCTTTGGCATTATCAAGTTCCTGGTTTAACATTCTAGCTTCTTCGGATTTCCCTTTAGCCCTATTAGCTTTGGCGTCCCATAAAGAAATAGACACCTCCTTCTTACAGCTAAAGCAAGCTGTGGTCTTGTTGATGGTAATACGTCCCATTACAGGTACTTTACCATTCTTAATCGATTGATTTTTAGTGTAAAACAACACTCTGAATGTACTTCTCATAACTCAACTTTTTTAGTTACAAATTTAATTACTGTTGAGGTATTTGAAGTTATGAAGAATAATGCAATATATTGAAAACTAATGCCTTATATCCGATTAGTAGGCAAATTGGAAGAGGTAACAGATAAGTAACATAACTCACTCCCAAATATGCTCTATTTAGCTTTATTCACCACATCCGATTAAAACATTAGTTTTATAACTATTTGAATTTTAATAGGTTTGCACTATATTTGCGCATCTTGAAAAAACACTTTGTTTCACTTGGAAAAACATTTCGTTTCATCATATGAAAACAAACTGTTTTTCCTTATTGGAACAAACTGTTTCTCTATACTTGAACAAAGTGTTCATCGCTGTGAACTAACAAACTAACTATAATATATAGTAGATGATATGCGCGTGGCACTTGCTAATATGTGCTTGCAGATGAAATAAAAGAATCTATATAAATAGCCTCCTCTTTATTGTTCAGAACAGCTTGGGGCGTTTGTTATTGAACCGATAGCCGATACCCAACATCAGATAATTGGGCTCATGAAATTCCCGGAGGTTATATCCTATATGGAGATACGAATTGCGTGTTACGTCTATTTTCAGGGCAAGAATCTGATAGAAAGACTTCATGTCACCGCCGCCGTGCAGAACGTTGGCTCCCAGACCGATACCTACCGTGAAGTAAGGCATGACAAACTCTCCGCGGGCAGATAAGCCCAGCGCCATCTGCTTTTTGGCAGGCGGGGTATAGAAGCCGTTCTCTTCTTCGTACGATTCTTTCATGTTCGCACTGTGGTCGTATACGCCGTCCAACGCCACACCGGCGCGGAATTTATAGCCGAAGTTGTACATGGGTGCAAAGCTGAAACCGAACACGTTGTAAGTGCCGGGTGCGGGTACCTGGCCACTACTGCCCTCATGGGCCACTGCTTTCTTTCGCCAGGAGCCGAACAAAGTCAGGTCGTAGCTGACGTGGCGGGGGAATGGAGGAACGATAGGGCGTTGCCATGACTGGGCAAGCTCATCCGCTCTGCGGTTAAAGTTATATACCAGCCCCACTTTACAGTCCACCGTGTTCAGACCGGAGTTGGGATATTGGGTGTTTCCGTTGGAAAAGTGGCTTCCGGTAGCTCCTATCATCAGGTCGAACTTGAGGGAGAGTCCCCACTTTAAGTAGAGGTTCACATTGAGATAGGCATTCACTTTCGAGCCGATAATCTGGTTCTCCGGGTTGTCGTATTCATCGTAGGGTTTCCAGCCGAACGATGCGCCGAAGTTCCATTCATAGTTCAAGGATATGCGGGGGCTGAATTGGGCGATACGTCCCCCTTGAAACAGATAGACCGCCAGCGGGTTGCCCAGCTCTTCCGGATTGCCGAAGTTGAAATAGCCGACTCCAATCCCTTGATAGGCTCCTATATAAGCCTGGTCGGCAACGGTGTGGGGACGGAGCTGGAAGGAGTATTTCAGATGGCCGGCATAGGCATTTTTCATGGCCTTGTATTGGTGGTTGGAGTACTCCAGAAAAGGGCTGGTCTGAAAAATATAGCCAGCACGCCCTTCTACGCCTAATCTGTGGATGAAGCGCTGTGAGAAAGGGAGTGTGTCCCGTTTGTATTCCGAATGGCTATCGGATGTCCATTGTTGGGCGTATATTGTATCAGACAAGAAAAGTCCCGCTCCTAAGAAAGCCAGTATTTTCCATATCTGCATTCTATTTTTCATATGCCGTGTCGGTCTTTCTTGTTTATAAATGTTCCAAGTGAAGTTTAATTTCGTGCAAATATAGTTTTTTTATCCTTTTGACATTCACAATGAGACAACTATTTGTAAAAAGAGGGGGTAAAACTGAAATCGTCAATAAAATGGCCGACTTCGGTTTTACCCCCTCCTTATTCATTCACCCGGATGCTGTCTTATGATTCGGATGCTGGGTGGCGAGCATTATTTCTGGTCGTTCTCCCGGATTTCCACCCGGCGGATTTTGCCGCTGATGGTCTTGGGCAGCGACTCCACGAACTCGATCACGCGCGGGTATTTATAAGGAGCCGTGATGCGCTTCACATGGTCCTGCAACTCCCTGACCAGCGCCTCCCCGGCCTGCCCGCGGTAGGCCTCGGCGAGCACGATCGTCGCCTTGACGACCTGGCCGCGGATCTCGTCGGGAACGCCCGTAATGGCGCACTCCACCACCGCCGGGTGGGTCATCAGGGCGCTCTCCACCTCGAACGGACCGATGCGGTAGCCCGAACTCTTGATCACATCGTCGGCACGCCCCACGAACCAGTAGTAGCCGTCCTCGTCGCGCCACGCCACGTCGCCCGTATAATACACCCCGTCGTGCCACGCCTCGCGGGTCAGCTCATCGTTCAGGTAGTAACCCTTGAACAGCCCGAGGGGCTTGCCCCCGTCGGTGCGGATCACGATCTGCCCCTGCTCGCCGTCCTCGGCCGAACGGCCGTCGGGGGTCACCAGGTCGATCCGGTACTGGGGATTGGGCACGCCCATGCTCCCGGGTTTGGACTTCATCCACGGGAACGTGGCCAGTGTCAGCGTCGTCTCGGTCTGCCCGAAGCCCTCCATCAGGCGGATGCCCGTCAGGCGCAGGAAGGTGTCGTACACGGCTCCGTTCAGCGCCTCGCCCGCCGTGGTGCAGTACTCCAGCGACGAGAGGTCGTATTTGGTGAGATCCTCGCGAATCAGGAAGCGATAGACCGTCGGAGGCGCGCACAGCGACGTGATGCGGTACTGCTCGATCTTGCGCAGCATGTCCGCGGGCGTGAACTTCTCGTGGTCGTAGACGAACAGGCAGGCCCCGGCCAGCCACTGCCCGTAGAGTTTGCCCCACGCGGCCTTGGCCCACCCCGTGTCGGCGATCGTCAGGTGCAGGCTGCCTTCGTGGAGGTTGTGCCACAGCAGCCCCGTGGTGATATGCCCCAGCGGATAGGTGAAGTCGTGGGCCACCATTTTCGGCTCGCCGGTCGTCCCCGAGGTGAAATACATCATCATCACGTCGTCGTTGGCGTTCACCCGCTCCGGGCGCACGAAAGGAGCCGCCTTTTCGATGCCGGCGTGGAAATCGAGAAACCCTTCGGGGACCTCGGGACCCACGCTGACGAGCAGTTCGGTGGTGGGGCTTTCGGGCATGGCCGCCGCGATGTGATCGGTGATCACCCGCTCGCCCGCCGCGACGATGGCCTTGATCCCGGCCGTATTGCAGCGGTAGACTACGTCCTTTTTGGTCAGCAGGTGGGTTGCCGGGATCACCACCGCGCCCAGTTTGTGCAGCGCCAGAATCGAGAACCAGAACTCGTAGCGGCGCTTGAGGATCAGCATCACCACATCGCCCTTTCCGATGCCGAGGCTCTGGAAATACGAGGCCGTGCGGTCGCTTTCGCGCTTGATGTCGGCAAAGGTGAACCGGATTTCGGCGCCCTGGTCGTCGGTCCACAGCAGCGCCTCCTTGCCGGGCTGCTCGGCGGCGTATGCGTCCACCACGTCGTAGCCGAAATTGAAATTCTCCGGAACCCGTATGTGCAGGTTCTTCCGGTAATCCTCCTGCGAGACGAAGGAGGTCTGGGATAAAAATCGCTCTACCATGCTGCCGTTACATTATTATGGCCAGAAACCGCACCGTTTTGCCGTCGAGGGCTTTCATCCCGTGCGGCAGACCCGAATCGAAATAGAGGCTGTCGCCCGTGTTCAGCACGATCTCCTTGCCGTTCAGCCCGATCAGCAGGCGGCCCTCCAGCACGTAGTTCATCTCCTGCCCGGGGTGGCAGTTCAGGTGCATCGGGGCGTCGTCCGCAGCCGGCTCGACCGTCACGATGAAGGGGTCGATCTTCCGGTCGCGGAATCCCGCCGCCAACGCCTCGTACTTGTAGGCCTTCTGCCGTTCGACCGACACGCCCTTTCCGGCGCGGGTGATGAAATAGGCGTTCATCTTCGGCTCCTCGCCGAACATCAGCACATCGAGGCTGATCCCGTAATGGCGGGATATGGTTTGCAGCACGTTCACCGAAAAATCGGCCGTGCCGCTCTCCATCTCCCTGTACTGTCCGACCGGAAGGTTGCAGCTCGCAGCCACCTCCTCCTGGGTCAGTTCAAGCGCTTCGCGCAGCCCGCGCAAACGGGTCGCAATCGACTGAATAGGGTCACACATTGTCTTTTCGTTTTAAATGAAAGGTCCGCGCTGCGGGTCCCGGACGAACAGGTTACAATCCGGAAGGCCGCCCGTACGGCCCCTGCGCACCGCACGGGCCGTTTTCACTGGATGCAGGCCGTAAATATACTAAAAACTCTTAAAAACCGCAACTTCGCGCTCCGTTTCCCTTCCGCGCGCCTGCGGCGGCTGTAATCAATCCGGCGGCGGAGCGTTTCGCCGGACGAGAGCGGCGGCCATCCTCCCCGACCGCCGTTTTTCCGCCGGATGCAAAAAAATCCGGGCCGGATTTTGTTTTTTCCCGCAGAAACCCTATATTTGCCTCCAACAACCGGACGAATGACGATTTTCAACCATATCCATCATCACCATCACCACTTTACCGAGGGGTAGGTCGATTATGTATATGTAAGAGGTTATTATAGAATACATGAAGCTCACCCCCTGCGGGTGGGCTTTTTTGCGTGCCGAACCGCAGGTGGGTGTCCGAAAGAAGCAAACAATCAAACACACACCGAATATGTTACGAATAGCCATCCAGGCCAAGGGCCGACTGAACGAACAGAGCATCGACCTGCTTTCCGAAGCAGGCATCCGCGTTGCCGAGAGCAAGCGCAAACTCATCTCCCGTGCGGAAGGGTTTCCGCTGGAAGTCCTCTACCTGCGCGACGACGACATCCCGCAGGCCGTCTCGATGGGGGTCGCCGACCTGGGCATCGTGGGGCTGAACGAGGTCGCCGAGAAGGGTTTCCCCGTCGAGCAGATCATGGACCTCGGGTTCGGAGGCTGCCGCCTCTCGCTGGCCGTACCCAAAACGACCGCCTACGAAGGCCTCGCGTTCTTCCGCGGCCGGCGCGTCGCCACCTCCTACCCCAACATCCTCGCCCGCTACTTCGCCGAGAAGGGGATCGAGGCCGAGATCCACACCATCGAAGGCTCCGTGGAGATCGCCCCGGCGGTAGGCATGGCCGACGGCATCTTCGACATCGTCTCCTCGGGCGGCACGCTCATCTCCAACGGGCTGGTCGAGGTCGAGAAGGTCCTCTTTTCCGAGGCGGTGCTCATCGCCTGCCCGGGGCTTGACAGCGACAAGCGCCGCGAAACGGAGCAGCTGACCTTCCGCCTCAACTCGATCCTCGACAGCCGCGGCATGAAATACGTGCTGATGAACCTCCCCAAGGAGCGGCTCGGCGACGCCATCCGGATACTCCCCGGCATGCGCAGCCCGACGGTGCTGCCGCTGGCGCAGGAGGGGTGGTGCTCGATCCACGCCGTCATCTCCCAGGACCAGTTGTGGGAGCGCATCGAACGGCTCAAGGAGATCGGGGCCGAAGGCATCCTGATCCTGGCACTCGAAAACATGATCCGCTAAAAATCCGGAACCGTCATGGAAATTCTGAAAATCCACAACAATCCCGAACGCGCCGAGTGGGCCGCCCTCACCGAGCGCTTCACCCGGGAAGAGGAGGAGATCACGCGACAGGTGACCGAAATCCTCGCCGACGTAAAATCCGGCGGCGACCGCTCGCTGCGCGAAGTCACCCGCCGCGTCGAGGGGCGCGATCCCCGGACGTTCGAAATTCCGGCCGACGTGCGCGCCGCAGCCGCCGCGCTCATCCCCGCCGCGCTGAAAGAGGCCCTCGCCGCCGCGAAAGCGAACATCGAGACCTTCCACCGCGCCCAGCTGCCGCCCGAGGTCGACATCGAGACGATGCCGGGCGTCCGGTGCGTGCAGCGCGCCGTGCCGATCCGCCGCGTGGGCCTTTACATCCCGGGCGGCAAGGCGCCGCTCTTCTCCACGGTGCTGATGCTGGCCGTCCCGGCCCGCGTCGCCGGCTGCGGGGAGGTCATCCTCTGCACCCCCGCGCGCCCCGACGGCACGATAGCCCCCGAAATCCTCTATGCCGCCGATCTGTGCGGCGTCGACCGCATCTTCTCCGTCGGCGGGGCGCAGGCCGTGGCGGCCATGGCCTACGGCACGGAGAGCATCCCGCGCGTCGACAAGATTTTCGGTCCCGGCAACCGCTACGTCACCAAGGCCAAGCAACTGGTCGGCGCCAACGACGTGGCCGTCGACCTGCCCGCCGGGCCCTCGGAGGTGCTGGTGCTGGCCGACGACGAAGCGTCGCCCGCCTTCGCCGCCGCCGACCTGCTGTCGCAGGCCGAACACGGAGGCGACAGCCAGGCGGTGCTGGTCTGCCCGTCGGTGGAGTTCGCCCGCGACACCCAGCGGGCCGTCGGCGAACAGCTGCTCCAGCTGCGCCGCGGCGAGACCATCCGCGAGGCGCTGCGCCAGAGCCGCATCGTGGTCCTCGACAGCCGCGAAAAGATGATCGGCTTCGCCAACGCCTACGCCCCCGAGCACCTGATCATCTCGATGCGCGACGCCTGGGACGTCGCGGCGCAGATCACCGCCGCCGGAAGCGTCTTCATCGGCCCCTGGTCGCCCGAAAGCGCCGGGGATTACGCCTCGGGAACCAACCACACGCTGCCCACGGGTGGCTGGGCGCGGGCTTACAGCGGCGTGAACACCGACTCGTTCCTGCGCAAGATCACCTATCAGGAACTCTCGCGCAAGGGGCTTGCGACCCTCTCCCCGACCGTCATCGCCATGGCCGAGGCCGAGGGCCTCGGGGCGCACGCCGCCGCCGTGCGCGTCCGCATGAAAGGAGGTGTGCTGTGAGACCGCTCGAAGAACTGGTGCGCCCCAACATCCGGGCGTTGAAACCCTACTCCACGGCCCGCGACGAGTTTTCCGGCGGAGAGATCACGACGTGGCTCGACGCCAACGAAAACCCCTACGACAACGGTGTCAACCGCTACCCCGACCCGCATCAGAAGCTCCTCAAACAGAAGATCGCCGCGCTGAAAGGCGTGCGCGAAGAGCAGGTCTTCATCGGCAACGGCAGCGACGAGGCCATCGACCTCTGCTACCGCATCTTCTGCCGTCCGGGCGTCGACAACGCCGTTTCGATCGCCCCGACCTACGGCATGTACCGCGTCGCCGCCGACATCAACGACGTCGAGATGCGCGAGGTCCCGCTCGGCGCGGACTTCTCGCTTCCGACCGACGCCCTGCTGGCGGCCGCCGACGAGCGCACCCGTCTGCTGTGGCTCTGCTCCCCGAACAACCCCACGGGCAACGCCTTCCCGGCGGCCGGCATCGAACGGCTGCTCCGCGAATTCGACGGCATGGTCGTCCTCGACGAAGCCTACGTCGATTTCGCCGACGGGGCCGGATTCCTGCCGCGGCTCGACGAATTCCCGAACCTGATCGTGCTGCAAACGCTCTCCAAGGCGTGGGGCATGGCGGGACTGCGCATCGGGCTGGCCTTCGCGGCACGAGAGGTCGCAGCGCTTTTTTCGCGCGTCAAATATCCCTACAACATTCCCGGCCCCACGCAGCGGGCCGCCGAGGAGATGCTCGGCCGCGACCTCGCGCCGCAGATCGCCGAGATCCGCAGCGAGCGCCGGCGACTGGCCAGCGAGCTGGCCTCCTGCCCCTGCATAGAGCGGGTCTACCCCTCGCAGACCAACTTCCTGCTGGTGCGCACACCGGCGCCCGACGCTCTCTACGACGCATTGATCGAAGCGGGCATCATCGTCCGCAACCGCTCGCGCATCCCGGGCTGCGAAGGATGCCTGCGCATCACCGTCGGAACCCCCGCGGAGAACGCCCGGATGATAGAAACCGTCAAAAACTTCCGATTATGAAAAAAGCCCTCTTCATCGACCGCGACGGCACGATCATCGCCGAACCCGCCGACGAACAGATCGACAGCCTCGAAAAACTCGCGTTCGTGCCCGGAGCCATCTCCGCCCTGAAGGCGCTCACGGGCCTCGGGTTCGACCTCGTGCTGGCCACCAACCAGGACGGGCTCGGCACGGACTCCTTCCCCGAGGATACCTTTTGGCCGGCGCATAACAAAATGCTCGCGACGCTCGGCGGCGAGGGCGTCGCGTTCGACGACCAGCTGATCGACCGCACGTTCGAGGCCGACGCCGCCCCCACGCGCAAACCCCGGACAGGGATGTTCGGCCGCTACACGGGCGGCGAATACGACCTCGCGGCGAGCTACGTCATCGGCGACCGCGCGACCGACATCCTGCTGGCCCGCAATCTCGGAGCGCGGGGAATTCTGTTCGCGCAGGAGACGGCGGGCCGCCGGATGCTGCGCGAAGCCGGAGCGGAAGAGGCCTGCGTGCTGATCAGCGATTCGTGGGCCGAGATCGCCGAGTACATCCGCCGCGGCGAACGGCGGGTGGTCGTAACGCGCGAGACCCGCGAAACGCGGATCACCGTCCGGCTCGACCTCGACGGCAAAGGGTTCGGCGGCAAGGAGTTCGGCGGCGTTTCGCCAGACCGTCCGGCCGCCGGAACCGGCGGCGCTCCGGAGAACGGCGCGGATACGAAAAACCCGGTTGATCCGGACGCAGACAACGGACCGGAAGGCAACCGGGCCGGGGCAAAAAATCCGGCAGACGGCAGGAACAACGATGTCTGGAACGGCAACAGCAGCAGTGACGGAAGGAACGCCGACAATAGAAACCGCGACGACGGGAATGACAACAGCAGAAACTGTAACAGCAGGATCAACGACAGCCGCAGTGACGGAAGGAACGGCGACAATAGCAACTGCGGCGACGGGATTTCGACCGGACTGCGTTTTCTGGACCACATGCTGGCGCAGATCGCCCACCACGGCGGCGTGGCGCTCGAAGTGGAGGCCCGCGGCGATCTGGACATCGACGAACACCACTCGATGGAGGACGTGGCGATCGTGCTGGGCGAAGCCATCGACCGGGCTTTAGGCTCCAAGGCCGGAATAGGCCGCTACGGATTCGCCCTGCCGATGGATGACTGCCGCGCGCTGGTGCTGCTCGACTTCGGGGGGCGCATCGACTTCGAGTGGGACGCCGAATTCCGCCGCGAGCGGGTCGGAGACGTCCCGACGGAGATGTTCCGCCACTTCTTCCACTCACTCTGCTGCGCCGCGCGCTGCAACCTGCAGATTGCGGCCAAAGGCGACAACGACCACCACAAGGCCGAGGCGATCTTCAAGGCCTTCGCCCGCGCCCTGCGCATGGCCGTGGCCCGCAGCGGATTCGGATACGAGATACCCAGCAGCAAAGGAGTATTATGACGGCGATAGTAGATTACGACACGGGCAACCTGCGGTCGGTCGCCGACGCCATGCGGCGCATCGGGGCCGAATTCACAATCACGGCCGATCCCGCGCTCCTGCGCGGCGCCGACAGGGTGCTGCTGCCCGGCGTGGGCGAAGCTTCGTCGGCGATGGCCAAACTGCGCGAGCGGGGACTCGATCTGGTCATCCCCACCCTGACGCAGCCCGTACTGGGCATCTGCATCGGCATGCAGCTGTTGTGTCTCGACAGCGAGGAGGGAGACGCCCGCTGTCTGGGGATTTTCCCGGCGCACGTCAGGCGGCTGAAACCCGTGGAAAGCGGGCTGAAGATTCCCCATGTGGGCTGGAACACCGTCGGCAGCCTGCGCGGAGCGCTGTTCGAAGGAATCGGCGAAGAGACCTATGTCTATTACGTCCACTCGTATGCGGCGGAGGTCTGCGAAGCGACGATCGCCCGCACCGATTACGGCGGGGAGTTCAGCGCCGCGCTGGGCCGCGGCAACTTTTTCGGCACGCAGTTCCACCCCGAAAAGAGCGGTTCGGCGGGCGAAAGGATCCTGCGCAACTTTTTAAAACCGTAACACGATGAAAATAGAAATCATACCCGCAACGGACATTATCGGCGGCGCATGCGTGCGGCTGACGCAGGGCGACTACGGCCGCCGGACGACCTATTACAGCGACCCGCTCGAAGCGGCGCTCCGCTTCGAAGAGACGGGCATACGCCGCCTGCACATGGTCGATCTCGACGGCGCCAAGGCCGCGCAGCCCCGCAACCTCGCCGTACTGGAACGCATAGCGTCGAAAACCGCGCTCGAAGTGCAGTACGGCGGCGGCATCAAAAGCCCCGAAGCGCTCCGCAGCGTATTCGACGCGGGCGCACGCCGCGCCATCTGCGGAAGCGTCGCCGTACGCCGGCCGGAGCTTTTCGCAGGATGGCTCGCGGAATTCGGGCCGGGAAAGCTGATTCTCGGAGCCGACATACGCGACGGCAAAGCAGCCGTTCAGGGCTGGACGGAAGCGTCCGAACTCTCGGCTCAGGAGCTGATCGCGCAGTTCGCACCGCAGGGACTCGCGCAGGTAATCTGCACCGACATCGCCCGCGACGGCATGCTCTGCGGCGCATCTGCGGAGTTTTACGCCGCGCTTCAGGGAGAGTTTCCCGGCGTGGAGATCACCGTAAGCGGCGGCATCGGCTCGATGGCCGACATCGAGGCGCTCGACGGCGCGGGCCTGCGCAGCGTCATCGTCGGCAAAGCCCTCTACGAAGAACGTATCACACTCGAAGAACTGAAGCGATGCTTGCAAAACGCATAATTCCCTGTCTCGACATCCGCGAGGGGCAGACGGTCAAAGGGATCAACTTCGCGGAGCTGAAAAACGTCGGCGACCCGGTGGAACTCGGCGCGAAATACGCAGCCGAAGGGGCCGACGAGCTGGTGTATCTCGACATCAGCGCCACGGAGGAGGGGCGCGGCACCTTCACCGGGCTGGTATCGCGCATCGCAGCGCGCATCGACATTCCGTTCACCGTGGGAGGCGGCATCGCGTCGGTCGCGGACGCAGGCCGGCTGCTCGACGCGGGAGCCGACAAGGTCACGGTAAACAGCGCCGCCGTGCGCGATCCGGGGCTGATCGACGCCATTGCGTCGAAATACGGTTCGCAGTTCGTCGTCGCGGCCATCGACGCCAAAAAGATCGACGGCATATGGCGCGTCACGACCCACGGCGGCAAGCGGCTCACCGAGCGCGAACTCTTCGCATGGGCGCACGAAGTATGGCGTCGCGGCGCGGGCGAGATTCTCTTCACGTCGATGGACCACGACGGCACCCGCGACGGCTACCCCTGCGAAACGTTCGCACGGCTGGCCGAGCTGCCCATTCCGGTCATCGCTTCGGGCGGGGCAGGCTCGGTGCGGCATATCGCCGACGTGCTGACGCTCGGCAGGGCCGACGCGGCGCTGGCGGCCAGCATCTTCCACTACAACGAAATTCCGATTCCCGCACTAAAACGGGAACTGCACAGGCAAAATATCAACGTAAGATTATAAACGCCATGAAAATCAAAGCAAAACCCTTTGCGGAACTCGACTCCGCAAAACAGGCCGACGGGCTGATTCCCGCCGTCATACAGGACGACCGCACCCTGCAGGTGCTGATGCTCGGCTACATGAACCGCGAAGCCTACGAAAAAAGCCTCGCAGAAGGGCGCGTCACCTTCTACAGCCGCACGCGCGGCTGCCTCTGGACCAAAGGCGAGACCAGCGGCAACTATCTCGACATCGTTTCGGTCACGGCCGACTGCGACGACGACACGCTTCTGATCCGCGTCATCCCCCACGGCCCGACCTGCCACACAGGCGCCAAGAGCTGCTTCGCGGGGGCCGCGCCCGAAACCGAAGGCTTCATCCGCTACCTCCAGAGCGTGATTCGGGGCCGGCACGCCGAGATGCCCGAAGGATCGTACACCAGCAGGCTGTTCGACCGCGGCGTGAACAAAATCGCGCAGAAAGTCGGCGAAGAGGCCGTCGAAACCGTGATCGAAGCCGTGGCGGGCAACCGCGAGGCGATGATTTACGAAGCGTCGGACCTCGTATACCACCTGCTGGTGCTGCTCGAAGCGACCGGCTGTTCGGTCGCCGACCTCGAAAAAGAGCTGGCCCGGCGGCACAGCTGAGGAGGGAAACAAACAGTGCAAAAACAAAAAACGACCGCGACAAATGTCGCGGTCGCTTTTTTCCGTAGCGGGTCCGAGACTTGAACTCAAAACCTCAATTTGCGTCCGCCGTCCACCACTTAGCATCCGAGGTTCAGGTATTACCACCAAACCTGCCGGTCATTTTCATACGTAAATATCCGTTCGTCGTAACCACGGGTGAGATTGCTGAGCCAGAGCAGCGCATTTGCGGGAACATTGTCGAACAACAGGTATCTTTCGCATGCGACCTGACATCCCAATGAAGCCCACTTTATTCCGTCCCAATACTTCAACTCGTAAGTATCCCCTGCATGAATCAGATTATCGTCCGTACGGGGCACGCAGCGGACCCGATCTATAACTACAGGTTTGTCGAAAGCCATGCCATACCAGTTGCCGTCCGCGTCAGGGTGATCATAGGACGTAAGCCAATCTCCATCGAAAACTTTATCCAGCCCCCGCTGCGGCGGAAGTCCATGCGTTCCGATCGGCCGTCCGGTCGCCGGAACATCGCTGCCCGGCATAAAGAACTGCAATTCGGAAATGCTCCCGTGAGAACCGTCGGCAGAATACAGTCGCCAGTAGCGATATTTTTTCGAGGCCCGAACGGGAATCATATCGGGAAAAACAACGCTGTCGATACTATACAAAACCTCTGCAATCCGGAAGTCGGGATAGTCGGAGGCTTCGATCCGGGCACCGACAATACGATGTTCCATGCGTGCGACATGTTCGTTCAGCAACATCTTACGGGTTACACGGATACGCTCTCTGCATGTGGTATCGGCATTCCGGCAGCA